>Ga0210394_10000193_pt1 | contig 146650 bp, 197 predicted proteins | sample IncBWC12MmetaG_FD_160121 | JGI IMG/M metagenome (GOLD analysis project Ga0210394, IMG submission 160121) | Forest soil microbial communities from Barre Woods Harvard Forest LTER site, Petersham, Massachusetts, United States - Inc-BW-C-12-M | ecosystem: Environmental > Terrestrial > Soil >... | reverse complement strand
ACCATTGGGCATCAGTGGTCGTTCCAGAATGGAGACAGCGACCACGATTAGACCGAAATGGGAGAGGGCTCATCCACGGAGAGAGCCCACTGGATGGAGTAGCTGCCCTCCAGCGGGGTGATGATCTGCCGCGAGCCGACCAGCTCGCCCCGGCAGTAGAGTTGGGCGAACTCGGGCGCGGTGACGAAGCACATCTGCGGGATGTGGGTCAGGAAGAGCACCCGGACATCAGACTTGACCTTGACCGCAGGGAAGCGCATCCCGTTGATCTCGATCTCCCAGGGGCCCGAATCATGGACAGCGCGCTCCAGCAGCTTGGCTCGGGCAACGGCCCGAGCGACTGCGATGTCGAGCAGCACAGCACTCACCCTCCTGCATCAATGACACTAGGATGCAGGATGAATGGTTAAATGCGCAAGTCGATTGTACTAATGTCGAGTTGTACTCTTACTTAGCAAGCCACTGCGACTTACTGCAACGTGGTGGCCAGCAGCCACGAAGGTGCATCTGCGGCGTTGAGCGCACTGGCCTGTAGCAAAGATCCACTACCGGGCTGCCAGACGTAGAGGTAGAGCGCGAACAGACGCGCGGTGGAGAAGCCGGAGACCCTGCGCGAGCCCGAGATCGTGGTCTTGTTGTAGTTGGTGTCGATGGTGGGATCTTCGATCCGGTCATAGATGGTCGTCAGCTCGGTAGGTGCGCCCGTGATTTCTACCAGGGCCGCTCCAATCTGCCCGAGCCCGGCGCTGGTGATGGTGGCGGTCAAACTCCACTGCAGGAGCATCGCGCTGGTTGTCGGGGCGATGGTGATGGCAGTGGTGGGGATCAGAATCGATCCTCCGCTGACCCCAACGGTAGGTGTGCCCGAGATGTTCTCCGCGTAGGATGATGCGCTCGCTATGACGATCTCATGAGCCTGTGGCAGTACTGGTTGATAATCAACGAGTAGAGAAGCACTGCCATAGTTGATCTGAAGACAGATGTCTTGAGGAGCCGCGAGGTAGAAGTCGATGACGCCATTCGTGGGGATGAATGGGTTGGAGAGGGTGGAGGCAGAAGACGCATCCGCATAGAGGGGGCCCGCGATCGGGATGACAGTTCCCGCAGCGCAGACCGTGACCGATGCCCCTGAGATCGTGGAGCCACCCATCGACTGGATGGTTCGGTAGAAGTGTGATCGAGACATCGATGTCCTAACTCGGGATAATGAAGGCGTCGCCGACCAGCAGGGTTACCCACTGAGTCGCATCACTGTTCGTGACCTGTCCATTGATCGACCGGAAGGCGAAGAACCAGTCACGGGGGATCGGATTACTCCATACCTGAAAGCGCGGGTCCGACTCAATGGGCGGATAGTGATCATAGGAGTTCAGGTTCGGCCCGTGCGCAGATGCAGTAGAGCGCACCGGGGCTCCCCGCATGAAGCCGACGTACCAGGGGCGGATGACGATATGACTCACCCAGCAGTTCGGCCCGAAGGCAGTCACCCGCCAACGCAACAAGCCCGCCGGAGCCTGACCCTGAGCATCGACAGGGGTTGGAGGGAAAACTAGAACCCCATTGGGGTTGTTGCGGATCTCATAGGCTGAGCACCAGATCTCTCCGCCGTTGTTGGAGAACTCCCACTCGATCGGGTCAGAGAACAGGCTCAGGTTGTCCATGAGCCAGGTATCGCTGGAGGCCCTTTTCTGCACGACTCGGGCTTCGATGGGATTGATGTTGGCCAGTGTGTGCCCGAGCAGACCGCCCCAGGTGATGGTGTCTCCTTGGTCGACCTGACCCCAGGTAACTCCAGCCCCGGACTGGGTCAGTACCTGGCTGGCCTCGGGGGACCAGGCCATGCCCTCGATGATCGTGTAGTGGGTGGAGTCGTAGGCATAACCGAGCAGGCCCCGAGTCGTCCCGCGCAAGATGTTGTAGCCAGTGAAAACCCCTGTCACCACCCCATCCTGGCAGAAGACGATGGCTTGATTGTGATTAGATGCCACTCCATAGGTGGTCTTGAAGGCACTGCTGCACCACTGAGGGTTGAGATAGCGGACGGTGATCGGCAGACCCATGTTCAGCCCGCTGGCAGCTACCACATTGCCCACCGGATCAGTGAGCGCTCCATCTGCACGCAGACGTAGGTAGATGGTCGAACCAGCCCCGTCAATGATGGCAACCGACTGGTTAGTTAATGGCACCCCGGCGGCGTTGGTCAGAACCGTAAACCTCAGCGTCCCGAAGGTATCGAGTGTGTTGAGGTAAAGCGATAACTCCTGTCCGGGAGTCGCGAGCGCGGCAGAGGCGTAATTAGCATTCGCGTAGACAGCACTCGCGGTATTGAACTGCCAGCCATAACTATAAGTCCATTGAAATCCATGCGAGTCTGTCCAGATATTTGGCGTCGTTGAAGTGAAGGGAACAGTAAGCGATCCATCAGTGGGCATCGGCAGGTGATAGGAGACAGTGTTGCTGGTGGGGATCTGAGTAGCACGCGGAGTCCAGTTGAACGAGGTGTAACTCTGGCCGACCGCGCCCTGCAAACTACGGATGCTGCTGTAACCACTTCCCGACAACAACGTAGTCAGATAGGTGCCGTTTCGAGAGATCGCGATGGCCCAAGGAGTGATGACCGGATCCGATCCACTCGGCGTCTCAGGACCGCTCAGTGACTTCGTGGGCATGAAGTCGAAAGTGAGTGTGTCGTTGCTCGCAAGCGTCAGATTATAGAAGATCTCGGTGTCATTGATGCTCATGATCCGACCATCATCCATCACAATGAATGTGCCGAGGTCGATCATCGGAACGGAGGTGGTCGGATAAGTGCCAGCAACATAGTTCCCCAGACCGACAACCAACGTGCCCCAAGGGGTCTGAGTGTCAATGAAACTGATCTGTCCCGCGACCGTGACGGCAGCCTTCGCGCTGGCAATGTGCAGCCCACCTCCGGCAGTGGCCTGCCAGATCTGGTTGGTGTCCATCGTGCCCAGGGTGCTGGCGTCGGCCCGTGCAAAAGAATCTGAGAGCCTGGGGAGAACCGGCGAGGTCGAGCCTGTCAGGTCGCCCCAGAGATTGCCGACCCGGGCGCCCCCCTCGCCGAGGGTATAGCTCGTATACCACTCCGTTACCTGATCGCGTTTAACCACGGCGGATTCTTCGGAGAGCACGGCGCCGGTAACGGTATCCACGATCTGTACCCAGAGCGGACTGACCAGATCCTGCTCAGCGAACACCCGAGCAGCGGCATAGAGGCGTCCTCCGACCGGCTGCTTCTGGGGGAGACTGGCGATGCCCCCCAGGGTCTCGCTCGTATGAGCCCCCTGCGCCAACTGGCCCCACGTCAGAGCCGCTAAGGCCATGCCGCCGTAGGTGAGGTAGACCGGGGCGATGTCGCCCCAGTAGCCCAGCACCACTGACCGAGTGAGTTCTAGGACAGAACCGATCACTGGGATCTTGCTGACGTCGGGCACTACTTGAGCATCGCCCACCAGTTGCCAGTAACGCCGTTGCGGATCATCAAAACCCGAATCCGGCAGGATCTGCACAGGAGGGCTCTGCTGGGCCGCGAACTGCACTCCTCGAACGTCTCGGCTGGCACCGAATGTCACCGAGGTCGCTTGCGCCTGCTGGGCCTGTCCAGATGAGAGCGCCTGCTGGTCTGTCTCGAAGATCCAACTACTAGACGAGATATTCAGCTCATCAAACAGCGCATCGTCATAGCAGCCCACCGTGTCGTTTCCGGTGTAGAGCGTGCGGGCAAAGGAGATCTGACGCAATCCGACTTGGTATGCCACCGTCGTCGTCCGCGTGACGATCTGTGTGGTGTAGACATGCTCGCTGGTCGAACTCCAGCGCGGGGCCGAGATGCCGGGATGCCAGTTCTCATAGCCCCAGTTGACTCCCCGAGCCGCATAGAAGTTCTGCGCCGAGTTGTAGTCATCGACCACATAGGCCTCTGTGTTCGTGTACCCCTTACCCGTCCCCCCGGTCCCGGTGATGGTCGGGAAGTCGGTAAATGGCAGCTTCCCGGCCAGACTGGCCTGAATGACATTTCCTAGCTCGTGGGTCTGTTGCGCCCGTTCGGTCAGCGCTTGCGATTCAGCGAAGTCGCGCATGACCGTCGGGGGGAAGGTCAACACCGTCTGATTGACCGGAATGTAGACCTCGTTATAGACCGCCTGCAGGTTGGTGAACTCCAGCTTGATGAACTTGGCTTGAGTCGGTGGCAGCTTCATCCATCCGCGCTGGGCGATGTAATCACGAGGAATCGGCGTCCAGAACATGGAGGCATACTTGTTGGCCACCCCACCGTAGAGACCACTCGGGGACATCCCGCTGAGGGAGAGAGTATTGAAAGGGTCGAAGCGGATCAGTGCATTCCTGGCGATCGCTGCGTCTTCTCCTGGGAAATCCGACACCGAGGAGTAGGCGTCCGGTTCATCAAGGAAGATGTCACTCGCTAGAGCCTCCTCCTTGAGCACGAAGTCGAGCACGTCGATGCTCGCCCCGTGGGTCGTATCCAGAGATGCCCCCAGCATGAAGGAAGCGATCGGTGCCGTGGGAGGAGCGACACTAACCACAGCATCGAGCGACTTATCCTGAATACTTGTTCGAGCATGCAGGCGTAGGCGGCTTCCATCAAAGCTGGCGATCAACGAGATAGACTGTAAAGCGCCATAGTCCAGCGGTAGAACGAGGGCGTTGTTGCCCGTCATGGATAGGGCTACACCGGAGCCCACGAGCTGAACCTGAGCGGTTCCGCAGTCAAAGAGGGTGCGAGGGGCCATGCCCGATGACGGAGTGAAGTTGGGACGGATGACCATCCCGACCCACCAAGGGAGGCTCGGATCGAACCCGATGGCTTGGTTATCGATCTTGACAGAAGCGCTGCCCGAACCAGATCCCAGTCGGAGGCGATCGCTTTGCAGAGTCGCGGTCCCCAGCATCTGTGCCTGCTCAGCCGTTAGCGCAGTTGCGGATCCATCGAATCCCCCGATCGGCACGTCATTGGAGTAGTAGATCGTGATATGCGCGCCAGACTGAACGGGATCGATGAAGATCTTGTCCAAGATCTGAGCCTGGCCAGCATCGCGGATATCCGCATAGAAGGGCACTACGGCGCCCGGGAAAGGTTGGGGTTCGGACTGCCAGATCAGCAGGGACGGGGCGCCGGTGTTGTTCAAGATATTGGCGGCGCCCTTAGTGCGCAGCGCGTAGTCCACGCTGGACCCCAGAAGGTCGCTAGTGGTCGCGAAGGACTCCTGGGTATTGAAGCTGCCCGTCTCCAGAACCGAGCGCGGCACATCGTTCAACCCGGCGACTTCGTACCCGATCCGCAGATTAGCGACCGCCAGCGAGTAGGCAACCGGCATCCCGAACGTGTCGGTGGGAGGTGCGCTCTGCGTGCTGCGCTGGAGTTGCAAGCGCAGTCGGAGCATATTCACCGGCCGCAGGCGCAGAGAGATCGGCTCCCAATGGTTGGCATAGGCATGCTGCGGGTGCAGGTGGCCAGGGATCACGGTGGCCTTGGGTAGCCGGGCAGGGACTGATTCCGAAATCGAAACCGATACGGGAGTGCCGCTGCTGGCATCGATCGCCGGTCGCCAGGCCCCACTCGCGTCGGCATACTCGACAGACACCGAGTGTGGATAGCGCGCCAGATCGAAAGACAGCGTGTTGACCAGCCGAGCGCCGGACAGGTCGATTTCCACTACCTCGATAGTGGCATCGGTGTTAGGCCGGTCTGGCGTGGCCCAGAACTGTTGATCGGCCGACGCCGGTGGCAGTTGGGTCGAGTTGAGCGCGAGTGCGTTCGTGAGGGTGGCAAGATCTGAATGGTCGACAAAGACCGGGCTCAAGCTCGGGTGCGTCATGAGGCTCGGGCCGCGCTGTAGGGGTATGAGGTCATAACCCCGTCACTCGCCGAACGGGCACTCGCGGCGCGCTGAGGGGTCATGACGGCCTCATCCGGGGTGTAAGCATGGCTCGTCCCGTCGAAGAAGGTCACGATCCCCCAATCCGCTCCTGCTCCAACGACTGGATCACCCTCGGGGGTCAGCGTGTAGGAGGTGATCGAGGAGATGCGGCTGTTGTAGTCCCACGATTCGCCAGTGTAGGCCGACAGGGCTGGACGACCGGCTGAGTACTGGCCCTGATTCGGATAGATCTGAGCCCCCACCGGAGTGTTCAAACCCGGAGACTGGGTCACTGAGGAGATCACCCGCCAGTCCTCGGACTCGGCATAGAGGTTCTGCGCCAGGATCAGCTTCAGCACCTGAGTTCCGCCGTCCAGAATCGTCAGCATGGTCCCTGCGGGCATGAGCTGGTCGAGCACCATGTGAACATGTCGCTTCTGCTCCTGAGTGATAGGGCTCTTGGGCTTGAGCACGATCTCGCCCCGGTTTCCCAGAGGTACTTGACCGCCCGTCTGTTCGCCCCCCACGAGTTGGCCCCAGGTGTGGCTGCTCATCCCGCCGTACGTGAGATAGCGGTTGGTCACGACGAAGTAGTTGTTGCCGTTGATAGCCGAGAGCAATACGCCAGGCGGGATCTGATCGGCCAGAACCCAGGACTCAGCGAGGTCGACGTCGACTCCCAGGACGGCCTCGGCCGCCATCAGGATGCCCTCGCGGGTCGCGCCCATATTCAGCGCCTGCACGAATTGCACCAGGCGGGAACGGTACTGGCCATCTGCCGAGCTGATCAGGTCCCAGGTGTCCTCATCAGTCACCCCGGTCATCGGGTTGAACGACGTGCCGTCCGCGTTCTGCGGCATCGCCTCGGTGGATAGGCGAGGCATGCCGAACATCGCACCCCAGAAGGCATCCAGGTCAGCGAAGTTGGAGCCGGAGAAGGTGGTCGAGAGCCTGTTGATCAGGAGCTGCTTGCGTACGCCGCCCGCACCGCCCGACCCGATGATGGCCTTGATGAACTTCATCAGGTGACTGGAGTCGCGCAGGTCGTACTGGCTCGGGTCCATGTGACTCACGCGCGAGCGCGTAGTCCGATTCGGGATCAGAGGGTCGGTGACCGAAGTGAGCCCGTCGACTTGGGGCTCGCTGGGGTCAATCTGCGCAGAGATTATCCCAGTTGAAGTAGGGTTATTCTGTTGCGAAGTAAAGAATGAACCTCGATCACTCTGATAAAGGGTGACACCCATTACGAAGTCCCGAAAGTATTGCGCGCCTTGATGATGATCCGAGTGGAATCAAATGATGGATAGGTAGCATCATCAAAGTAAATGTCCTGGGCACGGCCGCCCGTGGCATAGACCGTACTCGGGGTGTCCACGATCGAGCCCGAGGTCGTAACAGGAACCATTAGTTGAATGCCATAGTTCGTACCGTCATCAGCAGAGGTGAGGAATCGAACGTTATCCACTCCGGGGACATTGTGCACCGTCTGGAGGATATCGCTGACTCGCATCGCGGAGGAGAATCCGAGATTGGCTACATAGGCAGCGAGCGCCACATTGATGGCGGTCGTAACCGAGGACTGGTCATAAGAGCGGTTATAGATAATCGCAAAGTGAAAACGCAGAGACTTCTTCTTGCCAGCGTGTACCCAGACATCGGTTCCCAGCAGGCGCCAACTCGATTCGATCGACTGCTGCACAGTGCCAGGAACTGAATTGTAGTTATAAGCGATAGAGAAGCTGGTGAAGTTAGTCGGCACCGTACCAGCAGTGTAAAACACGAGACCGAATCGGCTCACAGGGGCGTTACCGAAGGCGTCAGATCGATAGACGATATCGTAATGGGTACCCATGACGTAGGTGCTTCCGCCGATGGAGAGCGTTGTTGGTATGGAGAGAATGGGACCGAATCCCAAGGGAACGAAATAATCATTGACCGACGGACTTGTGCCATCCATCTTCGACCAGACATTCAGGTTCATCGGGTCGTGTGAAGTGGTGTTGAAACGCATCGAGCTGGCAGTAGAAAATACACACGTGTCGACCGCTGCGGCGGTGACCGAACCATTGACCCAGACATCGACCCGGTTGTTGATATTTGCCCCCACTGTCCCGAAACGAGTGGAGAGTGGGTCATTGCGAGAATAGGTCGGAACGTAGTCGAACTGCAGATCGTATAGACCATCCGGCATGTTCGCCCCGACTGTGGCCAGAACGAGCGTCGCCGGATAGACGTTGTTGTTGATCGTAGCGGTGTATTGAGCCGGGTTGAGGATCTGTCCTGTCGACAGATTGGGACCGACATAGACCGAGGCCGGGTAGATGTAGGTCGCGTCAGTCACCGAGGACGAAGCGACTCCCGAAACCACCTGAAGCTGCTCGGTCCAGGTCTTCTTGGGCCCGAGCACGTTGACCGCCGTCACCGAACGAGTAGTCGAATCATTGGGGTTGGACTGGGTCTGGAGGGCCATTGCCTCGTACATGTCAGCAGTTCCGGCCAGACTGCGCAGCTTGGTCGCCTTGATTCTGGCGCGAAGCTGCGCATCACTTTCGGCGCCAGCCCCTCCCATGAGAGAAGTTGAATTATTAACCGTTGTGACACTATCAACATTAGAGGCTAAATTGACCAATGTGCCCGAAGCGACATTGCCCTGGGGACCGGCCAGGATGGCCTGCACGGGAAGATCCACGCTGACCTGTCCTGTTGCCAGCACGGCGCCAGCCAACGTCTGAACGAAGACAGGGGGATTCGTCGCAGCCATGATCTGAGTCCCGGAACCCACAGTGGCTGATCGGGTAGCCGCGATACTCGCTCCGCGTGAGAAAGTCACCACTCCAGTTGCGCGCTGCGCCTGATAGCGCTGGAGACCCCAGACCGCAGCGAAGTCATCCAGATCGCCGCCACTCTTGGAGTCGATGTCCCAGGAGTAGACCGAGAGCTGCTGGTCCAAGCCCATTTCAGCCTGCACCCCAGCAAAAGCGTCGATCACCTTACGCATGGGCGAACCGATAGAGGTGTCTAGGTCGGGCTCGGTCAGCGCGAGTGCCGCGATGACCCGGGCCGAGTAGTCGTTGACAGTGGCCATTTATGCGATGATCTGCTTCTTGATTGTGACGGTTTGCCGACTCATGGTTTGTAGTACCACAGTTATATTGATTGAATCATAGGCGACTACAACATCGATCGACTCTACCTTCTGCACGATGTCAGAAGTATTAAATGACCCTCTCGTGTTGGATGCGATGTCAGTACTGGCAGCATCTGCCTGTGCGGCGATGTAGTTCTTGAGTATCCGCTGTACTTCGATCGATACCGCAGACTTGATGCCAGGCGTCAGAGGAGCGCCGATATAGCGATTGAGTATCGACCCCCAATAGGGATGATAGGTATCACTGCCGTAGTCCTCGTTGAGAGCCAACGATAGATCCTGCTGGATCTTGTCCGAACCGGAGAAGGTGGCGTAGGTGCCCGCGCTGAGGACGAAGTCCCCGGCTACGAGCGCCAGCGTCATCATGGGGTCTCCTCTCGGGGGCTCTTCACTACTTCAGGTGTTCCAGTGCTCGGCCTAACAGAGTTCAGCCGCCAGCCTGGAAGGCCACATTCGCCAGGCTCGTGCGTGTGTTCGCGCTCTGGCTCACCCGCACCCAACCATCGGGGTAGACCTTCACCTCGCCGAGCGCGCTGGTGCTCGTTGTGGAGAGGGCCGCGAAGCGCAGCAGGCCATCCGGGCTGGGCCGGTAGCCGACCGGGAGTTGGAAGAGATCAGCCGCGATCGGCCCGGCAGTGTCGGCCGTCGAGGGTACCCCGCTGGCCACCGACCCCCTCAGACGCACCCAGCCGTCCATGGAACGGAAGTAGCCCACCGGGGGCTCGATCGAGCTACCTGCTGCCCAGGCGCCAGTATTGGACGCCGTCCAGGGAGCCCTGAGCGCAGGCACCTGCCAGGACGGCACATCGGCCCCGAGCAAGAGCACGAAAACCCAGAATCCGTAGGTCTTGTCCAACAGCCACGTCTGTCCAACCTGAGGAGGAGAACTGGCTCCCATCCTGATATCGACCCGGACCTGAGTCTCCCCCGCCGACTTGAGCGTGACATCGGCCAGCACCCCGTCGATTCCGGCCACATAGCCGGTCGTTCTCATGAGGATTCCGTCTTGAGCACTGGCGTTGATGGGGTTCTTCTGCGAAGAGATCATCGTTATTTAGCCGGACTCGTGGAAGGGCGCGCTGCCGGGACGATGTTTCCTGTCAACGGTTGACCTCCATCAGGCAGCAGCGAGAGCAGATCGCCACGGTTGGCCCCCGCGATATTCGCAGGCGCGCAGATCGATAGATTAGTAGTAAAAGATCCACCTTGGCCATAAGTACCAGAATGCGTGACTCTAGTGATATATGCCTGAAATCCGAAATCAGGGATCCGCACCAACATTCCAGGCCAACACTCAGGCATGAAGGTCAATGGAATATCCGCAGTGAACATGTTGGCCCAGCGCTGCATGAACAAGTAGAGCGCCATGAAGAACTCGGCTCTGCCTGTGCTCTGACCTCCTGCGATTTGAGGAACTGAAACAATGTCCGGTCGAGCGCCAAAGCGTTCGATGAACTTGTCTCGCCATACTGGATTGGCTGAAGCTCCATAGATAGCTTGAAAGATCTCTGGCGTGTCCATCGTAGCAATTCCCTCGGTGCTGGAAAATAACGCACCTTGAGTTGCTTGAGCCACGGGATCAACACTGGCATCATCACTATTGAATGCCGTTTTCCCAAGGGCGCCAATGACGAACTGGTGAGTGACCATCTGCTGATCACTCCACTTCACTGTGAAGTTTTGCAGTTCGATCTGCTCGATATTTATGATACCAGCGGTACCCCAATACCCAAAATAGTCAGGAAACCAGGCGATGAAGTCACCGTTCGGAGCTGAGCAGAAACTCCGCATCGAACCGTTCACAACATTTTTGATCCAGGGCAACAAAGGTTGATTGTTCATCAAAGCTCTGGTGCCAGACAGGAAGTTTCCACCAAGCTGATTGCCCGTAGGGTTGAGAACCAAGTTATTGATGAAAGATGTAAAAGCATCAGTACCAGTTGGATTTGCTCCGCTGACTCCCGAGGCTGCTACCAAAGATAGATTGGGGGCTATGGTAGTCGCAGTCTTCAGGATTGTCTGAAGTTGGGTTGCGGCTGCCTGAGTGGCAGCCGATCCCGCATAGTTGATTCCAGGAAGCAGGCCCGCGTTAGTAAACTGCGTGCCCACCGAAGAGATGTTGACATCCAATGTTGGGTCTGAATATCTATCATGGGCAGCTACATGCTGCCATTGCCCACCTACTTGTGATCCCAATGAGACTCCGACATGTCCATAGGGGTCACTTGGGGGTCCGTCTTTGATAAACAGACAGGCTCCTTGAACCTGATAAGCCAGATCGAGAGGGATTGGTACGCACTGAGAATAAATTGAGGATGCATTGGATCTCGTTGCGCCCCCTTTGAACAAACTCGTTCCGGTGGCATGCCAGTAAACCCAATCGACTAATGAGCTACAGTCCAACAGAAGCGGGTCGGGGTCGTCCTGTTTCGCGTCGTGATAGCCCTCAGCTTGCCCCGAGTAGGTGATGTGTCCAGGCGGATGAGCCAGGATGAGGTCTTGCGCGACCTTGGCGATTTGACTCCCGGTGAACTGTCCCGTTGGAGTGTTGAGCCCGGTCCCAATAGGATTGGACGCGGTCGCTCCAGCGAGACCAGCACTGAGGTTGTCCATGAGATCTACCAGGGCTGTGCCTAGGCGTTCGAACGCTTCATAGTTCGAGCCAGATCCGACTGCTGAGTTCTGTACCCCTTGGATGATCGCCCAGTCTGTGAGTGTGTTCTTATCCTTCTGGGGCCCTTCGAACTTGACCAGCGCCGCCGCAAACTTCTGAGTTGCGATAGCCGGGGTCATTAACTCAGCCGCCGACCCCCACCCAGGAGTTTGTTGCTGAAATAATCCGACCGATCGATGGTCTTTCTGAACACCTTCATTTGGTATGGACAATGACTCGGACACATTGATATTGGCATAGTTATGAAAGCTCGACTCGGCGTAAGAACACATCAGTGCCATTTTGGCTTCGCGACTCGACAGGCCGCAGGTAAACCGCATCGTGTTATAGATGATCGAGGCATTGGCGGCTTGCGCTGCATCCAGCTCTATTTCAGCATAGGTGTCAGCCGGAAGACTGACTTTCAGCGTTCCCACATTCTTACCCGCCACGATTGCGCCAGTGCCCATCAACGCAGTCATGTCGTTATCAGTTTGAATAAGATTGCCAACAGCTTGGGCAAAGCTATACCAGTTGGCTGGTACCTGTCCTATGTGGATCTTCTCAGGTGCCCAGTTCGCTACCTTAGAGAGCACATCAATGACAAGCTGAGACATGCCGTTGTCCCCAGTGGTGCTCTGTTCTCCCACTCCCCCACTGTTAAACGCCGCTGTAATCAGCGCTTGAGAATCGGTGCTACTGGGATCCCAGTAGTAGAACTGTGGGATCTTGAGCGAACAGTTAGCAGTGAAATCCAGGGTCGCGGGCCACGCCTGAAAGACCGGACCGTCGTTAAGGTAACCAGTGAAGTTCTGAAGCCAGTTCAGCCGCTTAAGCTGTACTGTGATTCGATCCATCGGCACAATGAGCCCGTCATACTTGCGCTGGGCATTCTGAAGAGTGAAATTGAAAGTGTGTACAGCGTTCTCAGGTAGGTCAAGATCCCACTGGACCAAATCGTCTGAGACATCAATAATCCCAGAGGTGGTCTCGATGTGCACGCTTATCCCCGGGGCATAGATCAAGGTTGACATGTCACACCTCCCTGGAACCTGGTCGTGAACATTGCGCGAACCTCAATCTGAAGTATAGAAACGAGGGGTCGCGCCCAAAATCGGAGGAGGCGCGATCCCTGCATTGATGTCAGCGGAAACAGTAGCTGCGGAAGGTAAGGACGCAGTAGCTTGATCATACAGGTACTTAGTTAAGACCCCAGGACTGCTTGCCATTGAATCTGGATAGAAATATAGACTGGTGTCAGCTCCACTAAACAAGGAGGTATCAGTCCCAGAAACCTGGCTGCTATCAAGTATCCCAGTGCTGGGGTCTCCAGGGTCACTGACAGAAACAAAGACGATCTTGGGGCTGAATACCATCGACCCCACGTAGTCTCCGAAAGACATACCCGTTGTGGGGATGCCTAGGCGCAAGAAGTTCCGACTAGGCATGCTGACAGTCATGGGCGGTGGAGTCAGATTATTCAAGTTCAAAGCATTAGTCGCGTAGTTGCGAAACCAGGCAATGACCGACTGGAACTCTTCCCATTGATTGTTATCGATCGTTAGACTGAAGGAGCCCTGACTGCGTCGATGAGGGTAGAAAGCGCGATGCTCACGAGCATGAGACTCAGTAGAGTTAACAGTGTAAGTGAAATCCAACTCAGAGCATCTAAGATCGGCTGTATTTCCAGAGTACGAAAACTGAGTGTTGGAACCAGTCATTGAAATGTTATCAGCCATGACTACCGCTCACATGAACTGGACGCAACCTATTTGAATTGATCTCCTCGGCATCGGAGGCGCTCATGTTATGAACTAATCCATTCATCGTGAAGGCGAACCCATCGCTCATGTCAAATAGCATTTCTCCAGCAGCCACCGGAGCAGGCATAGATACTTTGACATCACATCCCCATACGGTATTCTTGCTAGTAGTCATCTCTAGCCTCCGGTCAAAGTCTTGTCAATGTAAGCACTCACCGAACCACCGTTGCTAGACAGGAAAGTCATAGCATCCGAGGCTGTCATTTTTCCCTGGTAGACACTGCGTTTCCAACCGAGCCCTTGAGCTATGTTGTTGATGAACAGGTCCGTTGCTACAGTAGAAAGCAAATCGGTATTCGACTCGACAATGAATAACGTAAGACGATAGCCATATGAGAACTTACCTGACGAATGAGTCAGGCTGGCGCTCCCGTCTGCATCAGATATCGCTTTTATCAGGACCTTAAAACTCCAGTCATGCTTGCCATCAAGATAGTTTAAAGTGATCGGTTGGTGCACGACAGCAGCATCTGTCACCCCATTACTGGGCCCTAAGTTTACAGTCTTCGCCGGGAGAGTCTGTGCGTCGATCATCTGCTGAATGCGAGTGTGGAAAGCGAGAGCGAGCTGCCAAGACTCCAGCTTGTTGGCGTGATCTTGACCGAACAGGCCACTGACATTGAGGTCGCCCAAGGTGGAACCCAGTACCTGAATAACTTGCCCACCCAAAGTCTCAATCCGGTTAGTGTCGATCTGGTAGGTCCAGTTAATGGAGTTGGGATCAACACGCCACTTGAGATTACCTAACTGACAGACAGCCATAGCTAATTAACTTTCGGGGGGGCAGTCGTCACCGAAAGACCAAGCGCTTTGCGAACATCTGGCGGAACATTCAGAGTGACCACGACACCGTTAGCAGTCGTGGTCGAGGTATCGTCACTGCTTGACCCCGGGGTATCGATCGCGCTACTGATACCGAGAGTAGACAACTTAGCTCCTGCCTTGTCCCTTCCGCCAGTTCCTAATACGGCCTCACCACTATTGATGGCAGCAACGAAGTCACCGTTCTTCAACGCATCGGAAAATTTAGCCGTGTGTTGCTTTCCGTCTTTGCTCGTGATGGTGACATTCGCGTTGTTGCCTTCTTTATTCGCGAATGAAGTCAGGGCTGGATCAACAGTCTTGTTTATTAATTCCCAATGCTTGACTGGATTACCCGTGGCGCCAATAGCGTCATTCGTTCCAATCGCACTCTCAATACTCTTCGCATTCATTTTCTGATAATCTGAATAGCTCGGCATAGGGAACTGGCTGCTCTTCACCAATGCGCTATAAGAGGATGCTGTCATGGGAGTGTTAGCTTGACTGGGCGCGTTATCTGTCACAGATCCTGACAAGTTACCCAGAGAGCCGCCTCCTCCCATCTTTTTGTTAGCGACCCATGCCACAATTTGCCCGATCGCCTGTTTGGGATCGTTCGGGAAAGCCCCAGGACCGAAGTAGTTATTTAACATCTGTATCGTTGCATCAGGATTCGGGAATATATTAGCGGCCATCAATTTAGTGGCAATGCCTTGCTGGGCTGACGCACTACTGCCCACCGCTTGAGGCCCACCGTTATCATTAATCATATTTTGAATCGCTGCCATATTTCCACCGATGGCAGCCGTAAAGGCCTGTTCTTGCAGGTTCCCAGTACCCTGGCCAAGGATCTGCGAACTGGTGTTGGCCTGCCCTACAAACTGCCCACTACTTACTCCGAGCGAGTTGGCCATGATCCGAATACTCGTAGGGTTATTCATGACGTTGTAGTTCACGCCCGAGTAAAGATTGCTCCCTCCAGAACCAGCATTCGTCAGCCCCTTGCCTAGGGTCCCCGAGTTGAAACCAAACCCACTGCTCAATGCCGCCGAGGTACCAGCGGCAAACATCTGAGCCGTTTTCCCCACATTCACTCCTGCGGTCTTCGCTGCCGCAGTGACTTGTTTCAGTTGAGTCTGCAATGTGTCCAGGGTCAGGCCAAAGCCCTTGGTCGCGTCGTTAACCAGCGACAACGAGGTCTGCACGTCGGTGCCCTGAGACTTGTAGTTGCTGGCGATGAAGTTGAGGCCCTGTTTGCGCTTGGCTCCTTGCAGGCCCAACGACGAGACGCCCATGAATGCCTGGTCGGACTGAGCCCCGGTTAGACCGCCAGAGAAGAGCTGGCCGAGCTTGAAGGTCTCCTGATCGAAACGCTGTCCCATCCCGGCCAGATTCGAGCCGCCGTAGATGTTCTGGAACTGTGCGTTCCTGGCCCGCTGATCAGCGACGACCTTGGCTCCGCCATAGACCGCCTCAGCCCCTAGGATTACATCGCCCGCGATAGGGACGGCCTTAGCAGCGCCCACGATGCCACCACCGGCCATGCCTGCGGCCACGGTGCTGATGCGCGCCCTTGTCCCCGCAGCGGCCAGCTCGGGCCCGAGGCTGCCCGCCTCGGCGGCAGGGCCGATGGCCACCCCGCTGGAGTTGTAGCGCTGATAGTGAGTGACATTGCCCGCCCCGTCGTGGGCCGCAGGCAGGAAGGTGTCGCCCGAGCGCGCCCCGTGCCGGTTGTGGATGGCATTGCCAATGCTGGATTGCACCGTGCGCTGCAGACCGGCCAGCCCATGCTGCTGGTGCTGCTGGTAAGCACTGAGGCCCAGATTGCGCTGGCCCAGGAAGGTCGGTGTCGAAATCGCGGCCGGTCCTCCGTGGTTGGGCCGCACGGTCTGGTTGTCGCGAGCCTTGGGGGCTGCCCCGCCGGTGCCACTGCCACTCTGGCCTCCGCTGATGGACTCGCCACGCACGGCCGAGGAGATCGAGTCCACCGCAGCCTGGATGAAGGAGGGCACCTTGGCCATCTCGGCCGCGAGGTTGTCCACCCGCTGGCCAGTCTTCTGCTGCATGTCGGCAGCGGTCTTGAGTAGCTGGGCAATCTCGCGGATCTGTTCATTCTGCGAGTTTTTGCTGCTGGGATACTTACCCATCAGACCCACTCACCATAGGTCACGTCTGTCCCGCTGATCGAGCCCGTCTCCGCGTCGGCCGCGAGCCGGGCCAGCAGCTCCTGCATCTTCTCCGGGGTCATGATCTCATCACCGGACTCGTAGCGCACGGGGCCCTGGTTGTCCCCGGTGTTGTCCAGCGCGGCCTCTAGCTCGTCCTCACTGAGTTCGGTGGCCTCCGGCGGGGCATACTCGGGGAACATCTTCACGTAGGTCACAGGGCCCATCGTGGCCACATCGCGGCGCATCTGGTTGCGGAAGGCCTCGCCCTTGTCCCGCTCCTCCAGGTTCATGAGCAGCAGGTGCGCGTACTCCTGCACGCTGGAGAGATTGGGGTGGGTGAGCAGACCCTGTCGATCGGCCAGCCGGATCTGGGTATGGACCCAGGGGTCAAGTTCTCCGGTCAGGCCGAGGATTCCCCCAGGCGATCTAGTTCCTCGATCACCACGCGCACCCGCTCCTCCAGCAGCAAGCAGGCATCGAAGAGCTTTTCGATGATGGTCTCGCTGTAGATCGACTCGCAGACCCAGCGGAACTTGTCCCGCAGTTCGACCCGGCCTCCCTTGAGTGGCTCGGGTGCAGGCTCGTCGTCTATGCGCTGCAGGTAGGCCGCGACTCGAACCAGACGCCACGCTTGCTCGGCGGTCATCGTATTGACCCAGGGCTTGTGGACCGGGCCCATCTCCAGCCGCTCGCTCTGGCCCGGCGTGGCGAGCACGAAGGTATGCCCCGCGATGCGACACGTCTCCTCCAGTCGGCCTAGGTAGAGCAATCCGGTGAAGGGCTCGCGGTAGCGGGCGTCGAACACCGACTCCACATCAGCCAGCTCGTCGTGCTGTTCCTGCTCCTCCAGCGAGGGATCCTCCGGGAGGACGAAAACGGGCTTGAACTCCGTCTCCGGAACCGCGCTGCCCTCAACCGGTATCAGATCCGCCACGTGCTTCCCCTGTTAGATAGTTTGTCCTATTTTGTATAGGTCAGAGCTTAGTGCTGTGGGTGTATGCCACCACTATCCCTTTTGTCACAGCAAGCGCGCCGACCGTGATCATGTCATTATCACTTATTCCCACGATAACGCAATTTTGGTACACCTTGCCCCTGGGCTTCGCTCCAGGCCCAGGGGGCGTAATGATCGTCTGGCACGTGACTGAGGCCGGGTTCGCAGCCAGAACCTCGAAGATGTCCACGATGTTGTTGGTGCCCGCTAGGCCGGACAACTGCTCCCAGACTGCGGTGCTCCACAGCTCGCGGATGGTCAGGTTGAGCGTGCCCGCCTGCAGCACACGCGAGGTCGCAATCTCTACCGGGTGGCGATTACCCAGCGGGTGAATCGGCTGCCATGCGGCGCCTGCGTCGGAGAAAGCCTGCTGGCCGGAGTCTTCGACCCCCTCCAGCCACGCGATGGGTTGTCCGGCGTAGAGGAAGGTGCTGAAGCTCGACCCCACCACGCGAACTTGGGTGTTTGGCATATTTGCGTCCTAATCAGGCAGTGACTGCGACGGAGGAGGAACTGCTCGCGGTATCGGTGGTCGTCAGGTTGCCCGTGTTCAAGTCCAGGCTGAACACGACCGTGATGTAGTTCAGCGGGTAGGTGGGCTGCCAACTGAAGGTGCATTCAATGACCGTCGGGTCGCCACCGGGCAGCGCCTGCTGGCGCACGAGCAGGTTGGTATAGCCCGCGATCGTCCCCGCCGTCAGCAGGGTCTCCAAGGCGCTGGAGATGATGGCCTTCACGCTCATCGCGGTGGTGGCGATGATCGGGGTGCCGATCAGGTTGGCTTGATTGAGACTGATCTGAATCAGATCGAACAGAGCATCCTGCTCGCGCACGATGCTGATCTCACGGTTCTGTACCGAGCTGACATCGGTCGTGACCCCGTGCCGGACGACCAACTGGGAGTTACGGTTGACCTCGGCCACGGAGACACCCTTGGACGACCAGAGGTTCTTGTTCGTCCCCGTCAGGGTCTGCGCGACTGCCAGCGGAATCCCGGAGAAGTTCTTGATCTGAGAGCGAGTCAGTCCTCGGTTGATCGCCTGACCGGCCAGTACCCCAGCACACGCCGCCGCGAAGTAAATCCCGTCCACGGTCTGGGTGACGTTGTTGATCGAGTTGTAGAACTGAAACGCCTGGGGCCAGACCAGCACAATCCGTCGGTAAGCAACCTGGGTGGCCAGTACGTCCGGCCCGGTTCCAGTGAAGGCCTGCGGCAGGCCCACGAGGGCGATCCGAGGATAGCCATCGGCCTCGGCCGTTACGAGGTAACTCTCCAGCGCGCCGAGGTAACTTTCGGCAGTCGTGCCATTCGTGGCGTCCTCATAGAGGGGCACCACGATGTTGATATCGAAGTTGGTCAGGGTGAGCGCGAGCGCGGCGGCGAACTGACTGGCGGTACTGCCGGTCCCCGACAGCGACACCGCGAAGATCACGTTGGCGCCGTTCTGGAAGGCCACCTGGGCTGCCATGCTCAACGGGCTGATCAGGTTGCCGGTGCTCGGATCGAACGGCTGGCCATAGACGTCAACGAAGCTGGCATAGTCGGAGAAGCTGTTCAGCCCGTAGTAGGTCGAGTTGGTGTAGTGATCATGCACCGTCACGGTGGTCGAGGTAGGAAGCGCCCCGCTGGGCTCGCGGTTGATCGTGGTGACGAGAGTGGGCCCGGATCCGGTCTGTACCACCGAGTAGTCATGCAGAGTCGGGCTGGCGTCCTCGACATAGGTCTGGGATGAGTCGAAAACCACGATCGATTCCGGGTCGATTCCCTGCTGAGTCAAAGGCGCGACATTGCCCCCGGCGAAGCTCACCGTCTCGGTGAAGGTGTTGTAACCCAACCCTCGCCCGACTAGGCAGACGACTGTTGCACCGACGCCGACGACTCCGACCGAACCCGAGGAGTCGGCAGTGACATAGACGCCGGGCGGCACATAACCGCTGCGGAAGTCCACCAATTTTCTCGCCTCACCTTGTGTTAGGCCTGGGATCTCGCCTCACTACTTCAGGCGCGCCAGGTCACGGCTAGGCAGGAGAGGTCAATGCCAAGCGTGCGGCGAGAATGCCACCGAGGGCTCAGGGGGCGCAGGGAGATCGGGCAGCCGCACGTTCGGAGCGCTCCCGTCAGGAGCCTCCGTCACACCCATGACCTGGATCGAGGACAAGTTGACCAGGGTGGTCTGGGAGGGGCTGGAGACGAACTCTCCGATGACGTCGAAGCTAAGACTCTTCTCATAGATCACCTCGTCATCGGTGCCCCACGGGGTGCCCGGGGCCGCGCTGTCTCCTCCTGGGCGCAGCTCGTCCCAGTCGACGTTCACTCCGATGAAGTCGTTGTTCTCGATCGTGTCCCGGAAGGCGGTGGGAGCATCCTCGACCCGGCTGAAGGCGAAGACCCGTACGATCTGGTCGTAGAGCCGATCTCGTTCCCAGCTCGACATCGCCACGATCGTCAACGTGACCGTTCCAGAAAAGGTCCACCGAGTCGTCTTGTGAATAGCGCCTAAATGATCAACGATATATTCAGTGTGATCAATGGAAGCGATCTTTAGTGTATCGCGATCATCATAGGTAACCCAGATGCCAGGATACTTGGCAGCATCGAATGGATACTCGATACCGACCCACGTAGCAGTGAAGTCAGCGTCCACATAGGCGACATCGAGAGCGCGTCGCAGTGATTCGACAATGGCACTCTTCAATGGTTCGAGATACATGAACTCAACTCCGGATCAGACTGAAGAACGACGCATTGTCAGTGAGGTAGACCTGCGCTGACTCGATCCCGAACTCGATCGCGGTCTGAGCCATCGCTGAGTTAAGAAACTGCCGGGCCACGATCCCCGGATGGCGCCAGCGCACTCCGACGTTACCCTTAGCGATCTGTCCTGCGACCTTGCCCGCGCGCCCGAGGGGCGGACCCATCTCGCGCCGAGTGATGCGCCCGGGGGCGCCCGGGTAACTCACCGGGACGGTGGTGGGCCGAGGCAGACCGTCCTTGCCCCGGCGAATGACCCTCTTGCGCTCACCCTTCTTCCCGACCCGACGGAAGATGAGAACCTGCTCCCGGCCATCTGCGGTCCGGCGCCTCTCGGCTTTGGGGTTCGCCTTGCGCTCGGACCCCATCGGGTCATCGATCCACATCGGGATCGTCTTGCCCTGGAGGGCATTCATGGTGAAGGGCTTGATGCCCTGCTCCAGGAACCACGTTTTGCGGTCGGGGAAGTAGATGCCGAAGTAGTTGTCTCCATAGATCGACTGCAAGCTCTTGGCCATCGCTCCAGTCACCTTGGGCATCCGGGAGCGTGCCACCTCGACCGCGAAGCTCGCAAGCTCCTCGGTGTCGGACTCCTCATCGACCAGCATGACGATGCGATCCGGCCTCTCGGCCAGATTGATCTCAGGCAGCAGCTCAGGCATCGTGCCAGCACCCGGCCCTGATGAATCCGTGGCTAGAGCACCGCTCGCCGCCCTCGGGGGTGAAGGCACACAGCAAGCTAGGAGAGATCTCCAGCGGCTCGATACTGACGAGCTGGTGCTTGATCACCGGGTAGTTGTCCGCGTAGTCGTCCTGAAGCATCTGAGGCTTGCGCCAGGCCACATAGCCGCCGTGGATCATGCCCGTGACCTGATGCGCATGGTGCTCCATCAGACCGAACGGCTCGCCTTCCATCTCGCCGTCCGCACTGTGCCAATACATCAGTGTCGCGTAGTGGGTCCCGTCACCCCCGGGGATCCGGATCACGTCGCCTCGCATGATGTCCATTAGGCTGCTGCGGAAACAAGCACCCGGGGCACACTTGTTGCCCCCGTGTAGGTGAGTGCTGAGGTCGGTAATGCTCCGGGGACAGAACCAGCAAGAGTGGCACCGATCAGAGCATTCTGAGAAATCGTCATTGGCGCGGATGAACCGAAGTACGGATCTTGACCCGAGTTACTTCGCAATACTGCCAATGTAACCGGACTGCCCTGCTGACAAGCGACAAGAATAAGATTGTCTCCCGCGCTGACAGGCTGAGAGATAGAGAGCGAAATCATCCCTAGGATGGTCCCGTCGCCAGTACCCGCATCGAGGAGGAAAATCAATGCGCCAGTAGCCGGATTGATCTTGTATATGCCGAGTCGAATGAGTGATCCAGATACTCCAACCGTAACGACCTCAACTCCGATAGTGGTCAAGGTGCAACTGCGTCCAACTACCAATCGACCACCGGAGGCAGTGCTATTAGCCAATGCCAAAGTAGTTATAGCGTTCGTAACTGCCCCATAGTATTGAAAGGCAATCAATGGGGCTCTAAAGGCGCCAGCAGCCGAAAGCAACCCCGCATCCGAATACGCAGCGGCTGCGGTTTGAGCAGTAGAAGCCGCGCCAACAGCATCAAATGCGCCGCTGGCTTGAGTGGCCGCAGTTCCGAGCCCGAGGTTCGTGCGAGCTGTCGTTACCGAAGCGAGATCTGAAAGGTTCGCGGCTCGTTGAGCTGAAGATGCTATGGCTGACGCAGCCGCCCCCGATGAATCGAAGGCGCCACTTGCCTGGGTTGCAGCAGTGCCAAGTCCCAAATTGGTTCTTGCTGTTGCTGCGGAAGCGAGATCAGACAAGTTGGACGCTCGCTGAACCGAAACAGCGATAGCGGCGGCCTGAGCGGTAGTAGCTGCACCCGAAATATCAAAGGCGCTACTGTTCTGAACTGATGCAGACCCTAAGCCCATATTGGTGCGAGCAGCAGCAAAAGAAGTTAAATCTGAGAGATTAGATGCCCGTTGTACTGAGGAAGCAATCGCCGCCGCTGCTGCGCCAGCAACATCTGCCCCCACCTGAGATGCGGTGTAGTCCCCCGCCATCGCAACAACAGCGCCCGTCCGAGTAAGAAATGACGTGACCTCGGCCCCATCACCAGAAATAGTCGCATAGGTGGCATCGGCGTATTTCTTAGATATAGCGTCGGTGAGAGAGGGCGGTAAGGAAGGCGAAGTGCGAATGGGATCAGAGAGACCCGTCGCGGTCACAGTAATCGCACGGATCACTGCTACTGAAAGCGATGAATATTCAGCATCAGTAATGGTAGCAGACTGGCCAGCCTGATACCTGGTGCCGTAAATAGGACTCTCTGGAAGTAATACGTCAGTGAATCCAAACTTCACTTGCACCGTCTTGCCCATCAGAGTTCTCCTTTAGGTATTATTTATACCGCGAAGACAAGAGCAAGTGCGGCGGCTGCCCCGCGCGGATCGAAGTCGGTAGCGGCATGAGTCGCTGCTGTTCCCAGTCCGAGATTGGTCCGGGCGGCTGCCTCGTTGGCGAGATCGGACAGATTGTTCGCGACCTGAGCCGCCCCGGTGATCCGGGAGTCATTACCCTGCGCAGCAGTGCCCGTAATAGTTCCGTAGAGCACGGAGAAGGAGTTGCCGCTCTTGGCGAGCCCCACTCCGGCCATGACCACCGAGGCATCGATCTCGCTCCATACCTGCGTCGTCGTATCCACCGTCACGGGACTGGAGGAGATACAGAGCCATAGCCCCCCGCTGGAATCAACGTTGACCAGCTTGCCCTGAGCATTGGAGCCCGTGGCGAAGTCGGTGGGCCGAGACCAGGCGCCCGCCGCCGCCACCCACAGGCCAGCGGTTGCGCCGGACAAGGTATCCAACACCCGCATCCCTGCGGTGATCGTGATGCCCCCGACGACCTGGCCAACACCGGAGTGGGTCAACCCGCTGCCTTGAGTAGCTGCGGGGAACTCAGCAGGCGACATCCCAGCCAACGCGGTCGCCAATGCGTTGGAGATCGTCGCCTCGGCGCCCAGCGCACGGGTGATCTCCGCGCTGAGGGCTGTCGCCGTTGCAGCCCCGATCGAGGCCGGACTGACCGGGTCGGTTCCTCCGCTGGCATGGGTCGCGGCATGCGGGAGAGGCGTCCGCGCGTTCGTCACCGACGGATCGGTAATATTGAGCTTGGTGGCCTCGATTCCTTCAGCTCGGATCGTTTCCGTATCCGTATAGGCCTTGGCCGTCACCAGAGCCGCAGAAGCGACCCCGGCCGGATCGAAATCGGTGGCGGCATGGGCCGAAGCCGTTCCCAGTACGGCCCAGCCCGCAGTGGTGGCATCGATCCGGGTAAGGACCGCTCCCGGGGTGGAAACCCCGGTAATCGTGGTGACGCCACTCAGATTCAACTCGCCGACCGGGTCAAGGTTGATCCATGAGGTGACCCCGTCGCCGATTCTCAGCTCATAGGTGTCAGTAGCCCAGCCCGCCTCCCCCACTTTGAGCACCGGGTTCTGGGAGGCCCAGTTGGCACTGGAGTCATGCCGTAGCTGTAAGCGAATCCCGGACATCACGCACCACCCATATCATCGAAGTCGGAATCACGTAGATGCGCATCTGGATTGGGCATAGCTCCACCAAGGTCGAAGTCGAAGTCGCGTCGGTTCGCATCTGAGACTGGCTCGGCCTCACCAAGGTCAAATCCGAAATCAGACGCTGGCGTGGGCACCACAGCAGGCACGTACTCCTCGAAGGGAATCAGAGGCCCATTGAGGACGTCGGTGTCGGTCATGTTTGGCCAACCCACCGGCTGAGCAAGCAACTGTGCCAGTTCGGCCGGGCCCGGAGGGATGATGAACGCCACGCTGGCCTCGTCCTCGCGGGAGGCGGGGATGCGGGCATAACCGATTGAGGACTCGGCCTGAGTCGGACGTTGCATCCCGGTCCGAATCATGATCCGAGCGGGCGCGCCCAGCATCCATCGGGACCCATCCTGGCGAAGCAAGAAGTCACCAGTGTGAGAGCGGAAATCCTCAGTGGATTCCACCACCACGCTCTCGGCATGCAGAACCCCTCGTGGGCTCTTGCGCTCATCCTCATCGGAGTCGGTGATGATGGCAGGGCGAATGATCTTGGCTCGGACCCCTTCGCCATAGGTCGTGCCGAAGCACACCGGGCAGCGGTAGGTGATCGGCTGTTCATAGACCGCGCTGGTTCGGGCAATCAGCGAGTCATTCACGGGCGAACAACGAATGCACCGATCGACCAATCCTGCCTCGAAGTCCTCCGTTTTCCAGAGCAGGATGAACATGACCATTTCGCCTACTTGGAAGAGCGCTTGGGTATGGCGCTGGCGCTCCTGGGAGATGGCCCAGTTCTGCACTCCGCGCACGTAGAACGGCTGCGCGTTGGGGAGTTGACTAGGTGCCATAGGAGATCTGCCATTCCCCATCGATCTTGACGGTAATGCCCACGGGCGAAGGGGGAGGATTGAAATCGGCGTCTGATATAACAGTCGCCTGTCCGACGCCGGAGCCCTGGACTGAGCCGACCAATATCGCTCTACTCACAGAAACGACACTAAGACCCAGGCCACTACCGTACGCGAAGTAAAGCGGAGCGCCTCCGGTGAAAGTACGAGTGCAGATTTTCGTGTTCGATCCGACCACGTACACCGATTTAGCGACGGCGAGAGAAGCTGTACCAGTTTCCACTCCGCTACCAGATTGAGGCACAACTGAATAAGCCTTGAACAAGCCAACGGCACTAGATTGCCCTTGCCCAGTCGCCGGGGCCCAGGGTAAGCGCAGGGCGCTGCTGGAGCCCGCCCCGGAGGCCTGGGGAGAGGCCTGAGGGTGAGGGCCGCCATGGGTCGAGGAACTGCCCACGCCGGAGTCCGAGGGCATTCCTACAGAAGCCGGAGAGCTGATGATCGAGGACCGACCCAGTCCCGATGCCTGAATCGAGCGAGGGCTGCTCACGCTGGCAACGACCGTCGAGACGCCAATGCCGTTCTTGGCCTCGGCCGCCAGCAAGGACAGACCCGACGTGTTGGCCCCACCGCTGCCGGTGCCTGTGTTGGCGCTCTGGACAACCGAGGCCGAGAAGGCTGAAATACGGACTGTCGCGGACACGCTTCAGCTCGCCGATACCAGAAGCTGAACCTTCAACGCCGCCCAGGAGGTCACCGCAGCGATGTCGGCCGCCGGGAAGGCACACACGACGGAGCCCTGCACCGAACCACCCGAACCGATCGGGATGGCCTTCGGGGTCAGCGTCGAGCGAGTGGTCGATCCCTCGATCAGGGACGCCGTAACGAGACCGCCCGAGACCGAGGCGAGGACATCGATGCCCAGCACCACATTGAGCGGTTGGCCAGCCTGGGGCGGAGTCAGAAACTGTGACGTCAGCAGCAATACCTGATTGCTCGGGTTGATCGAGCTGGTGAGATACGTGGTCGAGTCGGTATCGGTCAGTGCGCTCAAGGAGGTCGCTCCCGGGGAAGGAGACCATCCGGTGCTGGTGTTCACCGAAGCGACCGTGACCGACCCTCGCGGGGGAGCCACCACTACTGAGTGACTGATCGAACTCATGGTCGAATTGGAGTCGGTCACCGTCAGCCTGACGGTGTAAGTCCCAGCATTGACATAGGTGTGACTCGGAGTAACTCCGGTGCCGGTGTTGGTGTCGCCGTAATCCCAACTGTAGCCAGTCAGGGTCGCGGGGGAGACCGCTGCCGAGGCAGACCCGTCGAAGGTGACGCTCAGGCCGATCGGGTTGAAAGAGAACGCAGCCGTGGGCGGGAGTGGCGGAAAGTAAGGGGGAGGTTCAGTAGTCGAACCGTCATTGAACTGGATATCGTCAATCATGACGACGGTGCCCGAAGGTGAGTTCGCGCTGACAATACCTACGTCGACCGCAGAAATTGCCGAGGTGCCAAGATTGTACGCAGTGCTGTGAAACGGAGCGCTATTGATGGGTGATGTGCTCTGACCCACGTAGGTGTTGATCGTGTAAGTGCCCGTGGTTGACGTAGCCACGATCACCGAACCGGCGATTCGGTATTTCGTTCCCGGGTTTGCTCCGGTGATCAACGTGATGCGATTAGCACCTGACGCATCCGTCATATAGACGGTATTGGTTGTAGACCAGAATAGGCTCAGCGAGACACCAGAGGAGTATCGAAGAGTATAGAACATCACATCGAAGCTCAGCGGACTTGATGGCAACTCGAATCCGACTGAAAAAGCCATCGATGTACTGCTGGCGTTAGGCAAGAAACGCTGAGTACAAACAACATTGGCATTACAAGAGTATTTGCCTCCGAAGTTGCCACTCAGTGCGGACGCAGAATCGAAGATCGCACTGCCATTGATGGTGCTGAGGCTCGCCCCGGTGTTGGCCGAAGTCAGCGCAGCGCTTTGTGGGCCGGTCTCGTAGTGGTATCCCAGCAGGGTCATTCTCTACCCCCCACCCGATGGCCTAGACCTGGGTATAGGTATACGTCGGGGTATAAGTCCCGGCCGTGGCGAAGAACTGGCCCGCTACCGCAGAGGCATCCAGATAGGCACCTGCCGAGATGGCCGAGAAGATGGCCACGGAGCCCACCTTGGCCCCGATCGGGACGTTGATGGGGGTCGGGGTCGAGACGATCGCCGAGTTGTCGACGGACCCCCACCCCGAGGCAACCCGCGCGTAGGCACCCCCGACCAGCTCATGACCGGTAGCGGCGGCAGGCAGGTGCGAGATCAACGCTCCGGCGGAGTGAGCGAAGGTGGTGGCCGGGACGGTGACGGCATAGGGGCCCGTTCCCGTGACTGCCGAGACGACCCGCGCCTCCTGGGTGGACAGGCCCTGATCGAACACCACGGTATCCCCAACCGCGACCGACAGGTCGGAGGAGAAGCTGACCGCCCCGATGGAGATGGCGCCCTGCAGAGTCAGAGCCGAGAGGAGCCCGATGTAGGCCCCAGCCGTCCCGTAGGCCGTGGCCAAGGTGTTGCGCTGGGTCACGGTGTTGATCGCCATCGACGGCCTCAATCTCTCTCAGCCCGGCAGGGCTGTCACTACTTCAGAGCCGCGCCCGAGGTTAGGACAGGGGCGGCGTGATGGTCGCAGTCGCAGGAGTAGCCAGTGTCGTTACCGCCGGAGACGGCAGAGGAGGAAGCGGGGTCAGATCCAGCGATCCCGAAGGAGTAGTCCCGAAGACGGCGTGAGCGGCCTCCAGCAAGCTCGCAGCCGGGACCGGGGTGACGACCGTCGCAATCGGCGTGCTCGTACTCGCTGCGGTGGCGTGAGCCTGCAGGAGGGCTGGCAGGTGCTGGTTCATCCACTGTGTCAGGCGCCCGAAATCGGCCTCGCTCAAGATACCGACTGCTTCAGCCTTGGCCTGCCAACTGTCGGCGGTGGCCTGGAGCGCGGCTGCCGACTTGGGGCTGAACACTGTGTCACGCAGCAGTGCGGCCCCTGCGGTGGTGGCCACCGGCAGGATCACGTTGGTGAGGCTCGTCCAGCTCGCTGCGCCGACGATGTGGTGCCCGACCAGGATCTCGCCCACCATGCTCACCGACCATGCCACCGCGACGGGTTCCTTCTTCAGGACCCAACCGGTGATCCGAGTGAACCAGTTTGTCTTGACCGAGGTCGAGGGGGTCTGGTCCGCGTGCGCGGAAACAGCGTGTGTCATGCCGGAGTTCCTGCCTTCTGAAGAGTGACGGTGCCGCTCATCCCGAATCCGGACAGGGAGGCGTTGACCGCGTCGAGCACGGCCTTGTTCAACTGAATCGGATCGATGGTGGCCGCACCGAGCCCACTCACCTTTTGCTGAATCCCGGTGGCCAAGCTCAGGATGTTCGGGATGTCTCCGGAGATGCCACCATTGATGGTGTCCAGCATCCCCTTGGTCGCATCGAACTGGGCCTGGCTGAAGACGTCCACCGCCCCGGGGTTTTCGCAACCCGGCAGAGACCACACGACGGCCAGCCAGTCTGGGCCAGGCACGTGCCAGAGCATGCCAGCATTGTTGTAGGCATAGACCGCACCTGTTTGGTCAGGCGCGTCCTTCATAAGCCGAAAACTCATATCGTCATCCTCACTCGTGGTCGAGCCTCGCTGGACACCATGCAGGGCTGCCAACTGAACTGCTGTGTAGTTGGGCGTTCCGTTGTGATCGCAGTTTCCAAACGGATCGGAGGCGATCGGCCAGCCTGTCGGGTAGCCATATCTGGCTTCTCCGTCGGCGTATTGCTGCCCGAATGCGCCCGGCACATTCTGATAGACCCAGGTGTCTCCGTAAGAGGCCACCAGGACCCTGCACCGTGAATCGCGGGTGCGCCAGAGGTTGGTCAGATCATTTTGATTGCCATAGCCGACCACACGGGCGAAGTTTCTTGCGTACCCCGCGAGCATCCCGTACAGGGTGTTCAAATCGGCCGAGCAGTCTCCGCTGATCGCTCCGCCCCAGGACTCGACGTCTTTCATCAGGACAGCTCCGGGCGGGATCGTCGCTCCGAGCTGGGCCGTCCAGGCGTTGAACAGCGTCTGCGCGCCGACCGGACGGTAGACGAAGTAGACGTAGTAGCCCTCGATACGACCGGCCTTGTAGGCAGCGAGGCACCAGGCGAGGTTAGCCGCGAACTTTTGATCGACGTAGCTGGATCCGTCCATGCAGCGGAAGGATGCCCATCGGTGACCATAGGCATCGGTATACACCGAGCCCTGGAACTCCGAGGTGTCTGACCAGCGAGCCGGAAGAGTCGCGGCATCCAACGTGGCCATCAGTAGTTCACGAAACTCAGGTGAGGGCGCCCGGCCATGCCCGGCATCGCCACGGGGCTGTAACGGCCATAGACGCCGCCTGAGACCAGGATTGCGGGTCGACCCAGACCCATCTGCTTGATCTTGAAGTGGTCTAGCTGGGGGCGCAAGAGTGCCTCCTCGTCAGCGAGCACGACACCCCATCGATCGAAGTAGTCGCGTCGATCCAAGCGTGAGATTGTCGATCCCTGAAAGTCTGGTTGTTCGACGTAGCTGCGCCGCAAGTGCTTGAGCGCCTCTACGAAGCAGGCCTGCCGAAGCAGGGCTCCCCACTGAGCCGTGGGGAAGGCCGCCCCGCCCGCTACCGTGCTGTAGTTGCTGTAGGGCTGAGCAGCGGTATTGATCCGGTCGAGTGCCCAGTCGATACACTGAGCGATACGGCCTCGGCTCCAGTTCGACTGGAAGTAGGTGTAGAGGTTGGGGCCACCAGAGGGTGAATCGAACATGTCAGCGAGCTTGGCATAGACCGAGTCGGCGATAGCCTTCAAGTCATCGGTCAAGTTATCGTAAGCTGGCTCGGCGCCACCGACAGCGTAGTAGCTGGTATAGAGGAGAGATTGCCCTGCGATAGCATAGATCCAACTCGCAGCATAGTTACCCAGCACGTCAGTATCGGTCTGGCTGAGGAGAATCTGGTAGCGGCCTAGACCAACATGAGCTGCAGTGCGAGTAAACAAGGTCGATTGAGAGTCTTCATTGACCACTGTGACAGTGACGATATTGCTATCAACATCGGTGGGCACACCCGTGACAGCAACAGCCAAGCCAATATACTGAGGAGCAGACTGATACTGCGGAATCTGCTGCCGATCAGCTTCTGGCATTATTAAATCTCAGAGACTGTCAGAGTGGTTCCGGAGGCAGAGACTGTTCCAGTCGGGTTTTGTGCGAGAAGGCCGCCGGTGCAGATTGAGACTCCGAAAGACAGCGAGGCCCCAGCCGCAGGAGCTGGGTAGATATAGCTGGCGTTGAAGTCGCCCGGGATACTCACCGGAAGACCGCCTCGATCGAAGGTCTTTACCAATGTGCTGCCCTGATAAAGCAGAACTGCATAGAGCCCGCTCGAACCGCTGCTGTTGATCTGATCAATATCGATATCGACCCGCAACGCCCGCACGCCGGGAGCGGTCAAGGGAACAGAGGTCCCGAGAACGACTGCGCCAGGGGCTGCTGTTGAGGTTGACTGAACGAGGCCGCCGTTGGAACGCTGGCTCAGCATCCCGACCGAATTGGATCGCATCCACGCACCCGGGGTGCCCGAGGAGGGTTTGTACCAATACCAGATCGCGCCGTTGTCGGCCTGGATGTATTGCGACATGTGCTGGGCTGTCGTGAGGCCGGTCGGCAGCGCGGCCAGGTTGGCGATCGGAGTCACCCCCGGAGCCCCATCAAGGACCGTGAAGGTCTCCACGAAGTCGTCTGGATCGAAGGGGTCAGCGTTGTTGGGCAGCATCAGCCCCAGGCGCGGCGAGTTATTCGCAGTCACAGACGGTGGCCCTCCTCAGAGCAAGACGAAGAAGATCGCCTCACTACTTCAAGTGCTCTCGGGTCCCGGCAGGCATGCCCTCAGCCCGGACTGGCCAGCTCCTTCTCCGTGACCGGCTCGCGCAGCACTACCGAGACCGCAGAGGCTGCCAGTCTCTGGTAGCGCATCTGCTCACCGAGCGGCAGGGATTCAAAGTCCGCCTTGTTCTTGGCGCCAGGATCATCCCGGTACATTGCCCTCGCGGTGCGATCGATCAGTGGACGGCTCATAGCAGAACCTCCTCACTCCTTCAGATGATCCACAACACACAGCACAGGACCCCGATCAATGAATGACCGGGGTCCTGTGAGACGGACTGAGCGAGCTAGACCTTATCGAGCGGGTCAGCGTGGTCGGGCTCAGGATTGACCGGCTCAGCCTGAGGCTGGGGCTCTTCGACCGGGATCACGGGCTCAACCGACGGCTGGATTTCCTCGACTACCGACTCGGGCTCAGACTCGGGCTCGACCACCGGAGAAGTGGACTGAGCCGCCTCCTGCTGAGCCGGACTCAGTCCGGTGCTCAACTGGGGGTTGCTGGTGGCCTGCTCGGCCGCCATGCGCAGCTCGTCCACCGCATCCTCAACCTCGCGGCCCTCTGTCGGGAGCACAACCCCTTCGGGAGCACCCGGACCCTGGTGGTCGATCGAGGCCACTGCTGAGGCGAATGCGGAGGCGCGTGCCTGAGCGAAGACCGGGGAGATCTCCTCGATCCGTCCGGCCAGGTCTCCGCCAGTCCCTGTGGTGTCCACATGGCCGGTCACATGCAGCGAATCCGGGATCCAGTCGTCGCGCTCGGAGTAGGGCTTGTGCGCGATCTCGGGCGCCGTTTCGTCAACCATGTTCTCGTGCTCCTTCACAACAGGTGGGGACCGGGCAGGGTGCTACTAGTGAGCCGCGACCGAGCCGCGCCGCCAGGTCTTCTCTTCCTTGTTGTTGACCAGACGGCCGGTGGGGACCTGGGCGTACTGCGTGCTCATGTGCGCGTGCTCGCCACACAGAGGCGGCTTGGGGTTGTCCTCGTCGCCGAGCACGAGTGAGATGTTGCCACACAGAGACGTGCCCTTGGGGGCGATGCAGGAGGCACCCTTGCCGATCGACTTGTTGGAGGAGCGCTTCAGCGTCTCGTTGGAGTCGAGCTTGGCCTGCTGGCGACCGTCCCAGTCGGCTCGCAGGGACTCGACCGCCTTCATCAGCGATTCTTCACCGTCCTCGACCACATAGATCCCGCGCATGATCGCATCACGGAAGCTCGGGTTCTTGAGGTAGGCTGCCGGGACCTCGCGCACATCCCCGCCGCTGGTATCACCTGCGCCAGTCCACTCGGTCGTCTGCTTGAGCAGCTCGTCGGTGTGGGTGGTGATGCCGGGCTGAGTATTACGCACCACGATGGTGGCGCCTTCATTGGCCATGCGGGTCAAATCACTGGCGCGGATGAGGTCGGACACAGGCATGTCGGTGGTTCCCTTCACGATGGAGGCTGTCGATACTTCACTTGTCCCAGGTATCACTCAGACAGGACAGATGAAACAGCGCACCGAGGACCAGAGCGGAGTCCTCGGTGCGCTGTTAGCTCACATCAATCAGGCACTCTGCCCGAGCACTCGCCCGTACACGGTCACTCCACCGTCATCGCTGAAATACTCGAAGTAATCCGCCTTGCTGGCCGTGGTGGTCGCAGTGGGAGCAGATCCCCCGAACCAGCGGACCCCGGTCGGGTGCGTGATCGCCCGGGAGCCGGTCGCGTCCTGAGTGATCTTGACGCTGACCGTCGAGCGCGATCCCGCCGTCCAGCCCGCACCCGCAGCGGGCAGCGTCAGCACGGTGGCTCCGGTCACCGGGCCTACGATGTTGTAGCCCAGCGCCAGGGCGATGGTGCCCGACGTGGTGGCCGCCACAGTGGCCTTGGAGGACGTCGGATCGGCCGAGGGGCGGAAGGGCTGCGCCACGGTGGTGGGGCTGCCCAGGGCCCGGGTGACGGCGGCCGAGAGCGCGGCATACTCAGCGTCGGTCAGGGTCACCGTGTCGCCCGCGTTGTAGCCGCCGACGCCGAGTACCTGGACCGTCTGGGCAGGAGTGCCCGCGACCGCCGAGGAGACCGGGACCGTGTAGATCTTCGGCAGAGCGACATCAGTGAAACCGCTCAAAACGGTAACTTGCTTTCCCACGATGAACCTCTCAGGTGTGTGGATGGCCGCCTGGAGTGGCCCTCACTACTTCAGGTCCCGCAAGACCGCCTGAGACAGGGCCGGTCGCCCGTTAGAGGAGTCCCCTTCGGACCGCGTCCGCGATCTGCTCGGCCTGCCTCTTCTCGTGGCGATCGTAGACGTGCTTGGCCACGATCGCGGCCCCGATATAGGGACTGATCTCGTGAATGAACTTGCCCAGCTCACTCTTGGGCTCGTAGTTGATGATCACCGGGAGGAAGCCCAGGAAGATCCAGATGATCCACCCGATGATGAAGATTGGGGCGAAGTTCGTATCCGCATGACTGCTTGTGCCCATCGCGATCAGGAAGGCGATGAAGCCGATGGTCTGCCAGATGCCGATCCCGAGGACTTTGGCGTTGGTGGCCTTCTCCTTGGCGAGTTCGTCTTGCCGAACCAACTCCGGCTGAGTGTTGTGCCAGGCCCGGATGCCCTGGTTGATGCCAATATGCAGACTTCCGTCCGGCATCCAGCTCGCCTTGGCTACGTAGGCCCCATAGTGATGAACGCCGGTGTAGAGGTTGGGCCCGCAGTCGTGATCCGGGTCCCACACGAAGCCGTAGTTGGTCTCCATGTAGCTCTGCAGATCCTTATCCGCGAAGTGGTAGTGCACCGCACCATCGCGGATCTCTACCGCATTAGGACTGTAGATCGGGGTATCAGGGTCTTTTCTCATGAACCGAACCTACCAAGATCGAGGCGAGTATCAAGTGGTCGGATCGATGGATCATCCCGTTACGATGGCCCTGCATCGTAGACGGCAACGTAACCGTAGTTCGCTGTATCTGTCGTAGACCCGCCCGACAGCCGCTGGATTATCGGATAAAACGTATAAGTACCGGCCGACAACAGAATGTTGTCTTCCTTAGAGATGGTTATTCCCTGGTTGTTAGTCGTGCTCCCCTGCGCACCCCAAGAACCCACTTGACCTGCTCCGGCGAGGTTGTACCCCCCTGAGTTGTAGGCCGGGAAGACGGTATAAGTACCCGGGGTAGACGAGCCCGGGATGATCAGCGCGTTAACCGCGATCCGCAGGCGCCGCTGTGACGCAAGCACTATTGTGACCGCGCTACTCCCGACAACGTAGTTAGTCGACGTCGATGTCAGCGACCCAGAACCAGTGGCGCCAGTTGCCGTGGCCAGAAGCGTCCCAGATGCATACCGCGCGTCGTTCAGAAACCGGCCCGCCCCCATCCCTTTGATAGACCAATACTTCGTGCCACTAATCGATACGACCACTAACACATACCATTCACTGGGCTCAACGAGCTGAAGACTGGTCGCAGTTGGGCTGTAATCAAAAGTGTCCGCACCGGCACACACAAAGGTAATGGTATTTGCACTGGTGTCTGCAATACTTTTCTCAACGTAATACTCGGTCGGACCAGCCGACAATCCCGATAGGGCAGGCAGGCTTGGAGTGAGTGAGCCGCCCGAGGCATTGTAAGAGTTCTTCTTCCCGCCAACAGGCGTCGCCGAGGTCGTAATGACGGCAGCCCCCGCTAGACCTATGACGTACCTCGCATCGCCTGCTGCTCGGCCAGCCAGCGACCACGTGGTCGCTGTCGTGTCGACCGTCACAGATGTTGAGGTGAGCAATGTCCACAGGCCGATATTCGAAGCCGAGCCCGTGCGCACCTGGACGGTGCGACCAGTCACGACCGCACTGCTCGCATAGTCAGTAGGACGAGTCCAGGCTCCTGAAGCGACTAGCCAGGGGCCGTTTTGCGAGCCCGTGGTCTGCGCAGTGGCAAGGATGCGATCTCCTGCGACAGCCGCGTAACCATCAATCGTCTGCGTTCCCGACAAGGTGATATTTGCTGTCGCGACGGCCTGACATGAGCCGAGCACCGGCTCATTCAGGTTCGCCCGCACTGACCCGGGGTCCGCGAAGTCTGACCCGTTATTGGCCTTCTTCGCATACCCCGCCAGTTCCGTCTCGGGCACTATCCCGCCAACGAGATCAGCCTTCGCGACCAGGGCCGTCGTGATGATGGAATCTGAGATGCTTACTCCCGAGGGAGCGCCTCCATCGGCCAACGTAGCCATATCAACCTCTTTCTATATGCCGGGACAAACGATCGACGCCACATCGCGGATGAGCTACGACAACCATGCTGATAACGCTGAGGCTGCGGTCGTTTTGAAGGTGGCGATGATGTCGTCCGGCGCTGCGCCACTCCACTCGGTTTCGAGGAGAGTCGCGTCCGATAACGAGTTGTTCGTCAGATACAAATAGTACGTGTAACAGCCCAGCATCTGGGCCATCCACTCATTCTTGCCGATCCCCCCGGCTGAGAAGGCATTGTCAACGAGGTAGTAGTCGTTGCGTCCAGTCCAAGAACGAGGAACACAGGTATTGTACAAAGAGATGAATCTCGGATCATCGCCCACACGGTAGTACGTCGTCCCGCTGACCGGTACGCCATTGCGATAGAGGATGAAGTCCAGTGCGTGGCCAGACTCATGTAGCACGGGATTGACGTTGTTTGTCCAAGAGGCCGCACCGACACCGCTGCCATTTGGAGACACGAGCCGGGTGAAGCTGGTCAGAGGTCGGGAACCTGTTTGAGATCGACTTCCCGGCAGATCGCCGCTATGGATGCAGATCAAACTCGGGGACTGGTTGCCCGGCGCAAGTTCGGCGTATAGGCCCGCCGCGTAGAGAACCTTCCTGGCGTTCAGCGGGATCATCTTGAGGTTGGTAACGATAGCTGTGGCGTCAGCAGCACTGCACGTGCTGACGTAGTGGCCTCGGATATAGGTGGATGTCGATGATGGCAGAGGCTTTATCGTCATTGCGGCACCATCACCGAGGAGGTCGCGCACCCAACCAAGAGGGAGCCCATACCAAGTGAATCGCCAAAATGAAACAGCATTCGCAGTAGTGGTTGCCGGACCGGGGTAGGTCGCGCCGGTGGTCAGCGCCACGGGCGCACCCTCGAAAAGGTTCTGGAACGTGACGCTATGACCGCCGACGTCATCCTGGATCACGGCGACGTCGATGATATGCCGCGTCTCGAACGGGAACGCGCCGAACTGGCTCCCACCGGCGGCAGTGGAGTACCACTCGGGTCCGGCCGACCCGAAGGGTGTACGGGCGCCACTGGTCGGACTGTATTCCGAGTCGGCGAACTGCGGGGCCTCGATGGTGAATGTCGAGTTGGCATTCACGATGAAGACGTTCAAGCCTTGAGTGATCGTGAACTCGGCCGCCAACATCGATGCAGTGTGTTTAACAACCCCCAGAGGCTCTACGAGGTGGTTGTGATTGTGATAAGGGACCACTCCCGTGGCTGACGGTATGACCACTTCCACGTCGCCTGAGCCATCAGGAGAGGCATGATTGATCGTCTTGACGTAGGCAGCCAGCTCGGTCTCATTCGCCTTCGCGGCCAGAGCTGTCGTAGTGGCCGTCGCGTCCGCCTTGGCCCCCAGCGCTGCGACGAGCCCCGTGACGTCGGTCTGCGCGATGGGCAGTGTGACGTCATTGTCGGGGCCGCCGCTGATGGTGTCGGATGTGCTAGCCCCCGACGGGGCTCCTCCATCAACTAGCGTAGCCATATCACCGGCTCCTCATCAGAGGTGGGCTGCCGCGATGACTGCCGCGTATGTGCCAGTCCCAGTTCGTGTCCCAGGACTGGCAAGCAGCTCGTATCCAACTGAGAGCTGTGGGTCGTCAGTATTATCGGACACGATCTGAGTCATGGACCCAGGAAGTCCCGTGTTTGACCCTGCGGGATATTGAAACCAGCCTCCAATAAGAAGATCTCCTACAGATCCCGTAGATGGCGCGGTGCTACTATTCACTGGAGTGGGTGGGGTGCCACTTACTCCCGCTGTGTTCTTCACTGCAATAACCGCGACGTCGTAGTCATCCTCGAAGTCCGCATCAGTAGAACTGGCGGGTGTAATGTTATCGGCACTCGTCGCAGTCGCTATCCTGCTGAACATCGCTAACGAGAAGTTATCCGGCGAAGTATCGATATGACCCCGCGCAGTCCAGTTGGTGGGCGTATTAATCGGACCAGCCTCGCCTAAACCACCAGCGTCTCGAATACTAACAAACGCAATCAGCAAATCGCCCGCCACCGGAGTAACGCCGCCATTATATGTGGCTGACGTGATAGCCGGGCCCTGACCGATAGCAATGGTGTGGGCTAATGCGAAACTGCGTACAGCAATACCGCTACCTCCACTGGGAGGAGGTTGACACAGGACGAGATGCGAAGCTCGCATTAGAACGCCTGGCCGACAACCAAGGATAGCCAGTTCGTTCCATCCAAGCAGGAGAACGAAAACAGGTCGGTCTTGTTTGCCGTCGCCGTCAGCGTCGGCGTGGTCCCGGAAGGCCACTTCACTGTGCTCGGCCAGGTCGCGGTCCGAGAACCGGTCCCGTCCTGAACGAGAGCGATCAGAAAAGTCTTACCCGCAGCAGCAGTAGGAAACGTCAGAGTGCAGTTGGCGGTCAACACCACGCGGTTGAGCGTGGCGACAGTGACGTCGGGAATGGTCACCGCAGCACCGGATGTCGCGACCGCATTGACATTCTCGATCAGCAGCGACCAAAGGCCTGGCCCGGAAGTGTAAGCCAGTGAGTTCCACGCAGTGGTGCCATCGCCGATCTTTTGCTTGTGGGTATCTGTCTCATATCCATGCTCGCTGGCACGGAGAACGTCGTTGGCGGCAGTCCACTGTGCTGCAGTTCCACGCTTCATCAGGATGTCGCCGAGCAACGTGCTCATGGTGCCCCTCCGTCGTAGGTGTCAGTATTTGGTACGCCCGGGGCGCCCCCATCAAGAGTCGAAGGCCCATAGCGGGCATCGAGCTGAGCGAGCGGTAAATCGTCACCGGTAGCTATCCAGACGGCGGTCGTCTGATCATATTGAAGGGTAACGGCCTGGTCTAACAGATATAAATGCCCAGTGGTAACGCCACCAGCCACATTGATGACATCTGAGCCACCGGTGTTGTAAATAACCGGATTATTGAGTTGGCCACCGGTGGGCAACCCGACAGTGGATCCGATAGTGACCTTGAACTGAACGATCGACTTGTCCGCAGGAGCGGTGGGGAGCGTGACTATCACAGCGTTGTTGGCATTAATCGGGTAGATATTCCCTACCACTGCAGTAAATGAGGCCGTTTGCACGGGCTTAAGAACTAAAGTGGTACTCCGCGCGGCCAAGTCGGCAGTCAGTCCAGTGACCTGGGATTCCGCGATCTGGATCGACGTGTTGGCTGCTGCCGTCGTCCGCCCCTTGCCATCCAGCGTCAGCGTCGGGACCTGAGATGCCGTGCCGAAGGAGCCCGTATTGGCGTTTGCTGTGGCCAGCGTTGCCACGTTTGATCCAGCAGGGACTGAGACGTCACCTGTGATCGCCGAGCGAGAGATCTGGTTACCTGCCTCGGTGAGGGTCGAGTCGACAGTGATCTCACCGGCACCGGAAAACTGGGTCCAAATGATGGCTGTCGTTCCGAGCGTGTAGGGACCGGCGGCGCCGACCACCCAACCAGAACTGCTGTTCGCAGATCCCTGCTCAATGAAGACGAAGGCACCCGGGATCTGCGCCCCGGTGTTCATGTCCGAGGTGCGGGTAAGCACATAGGTCGCTCCCGCACTCCCCGTCGCAGTGACCACATACAGCCCGTTGTTAGCCTGGGCCGTTTCATTCTTGACGTTAATTCTGTCGCCAACCGAAACGGCAACCGTATCGACCGTCAAAGCTCCAAAGGCATTAGCAGTCAGTACTCCGCTCGCATAGGTGTTGGCCGGAAGCGAGGCGGTCGTAGCGACACGACATGATGCCTTCGTTGATAATCCGGCGGCAACCGAGTCGACATAGGCCTTCGTCGCGGCGTCGGTCGCGTTGACCGGGACAGGAGTAGTGACCGTCCCGGTGAAAGTGGGAGAGGCAAGTGGTGCCTTGGCCGCGAGGTCGGCAACCAAGCCGGTGACGGCCGACTCGGGGAACGAGGCGGCAGGAACCACCGGCGCGCTGGAGAACGTCTTGACACCCGCAACCGTCTGGGCTGTCGAGAGATCAACGAAGTTCTGGGAGGCGCTGCCCGTGCCGCCCTCGGAGACCGCCAACGGGGTCGTGAGCCCCGTCAGACTGGTGATGTCACTGTTCACACCCGACTTGGCCGCGCTGATGTTGGCTCTCGCCGTCGAGGTGCTTGTCAGGTCAGAAAGGTTTGCGGACTTCTTGGCTGCCAGCAGCTCTGCTGTCTGCGCCCGTGTCGTTTCAGAGTCCGTGTACGCCTGCGCTGCTGTCTGCGCCGTGGCAGCGGCGCCAGCCACGTCGTACCTTGCATCGTTGCGCGCCTGACCTGCTGGAACCCACGTCGTGGCTGTGGTATCGACTGTCACCGAGGTAGAAGCCAACATCGTCCAGAGACCGATGTTGGCTGTTGAGCCAGTGTTGACCTGGAGCATGCGCCCCTTGATGACCGAACCGCTCGCATAATCAGTGGGACGAGTCCAGGCCCCGGTAGCGACCACCCAGGGGCCATTCTGGGCGCCCAGTGTCTGCGCGCTCGCGAGAATCTGGTCTCCGACCCCTGCCGCATAGCCGTCGACTACCTGCGTTCCCGACAGGGTGATATTTGCTGTCGCGACGGCTTTGCATGGACCGAGCATCGGAACTTGTAGGTTCGATCGGGTCGATCCGGGGTCCGCGAAGTCTGACCCGTTATTGGCCTTCTGTGCAGAGGATGCAATCGCTGCGGACGCTGCCCCGTTGGCGTCATAGCGAGCGTCGGCCGGGTTGGTGCGCGGCGTGCGCTTATTCAGAGCGGAAAAGCCGGGCACTAGGACGACACCGCCCCGGTGAGACCATAGGTGACGGCGGCCGGGCAGTAGAGATACAACTGGGTCCCGGCATCCCACATCGCGCCCTTAACGACGGACAGGACGTCCTCCTGACTCAGGAAGTCGTAGGCCACGAGTGGGTAGCCCGGAACGGCAACGTGAGTTCCGTCTTGCGCGCCCCCATTGGGGATCACGGAGATCGATAGGTAGCCTGCCTGCCCGGCCGCCGCGCTGACGTAGAATGTCGCGACCTTGACGGCTGAGGCGACGGGGACCGCGTAGAGCAAGGTCGAAACCCCATTGCTCGTGATCGCGGCCGAAGGAGTGGATCCACCGGTCAGGGCCTGCGCCGAGATCGACACTGTCGACACGCCCAGCGAGTTCGGGATGGTGAACGTGAAAGGGCCGCCGTTGGGGCCCGTCACCATGACGCTCGACATCCCGGGCAGTGCCTGCACCGTGGCCTGAATCGAGGCCGCTGTCAGGCTCGCGGAGTAGGTGATCGCCCCGGTGGACTGAGTATTTGAGACACCACCGATCCCGGTGGTGATGGATACGGTGAAGGTGCCACCGGTCGGAGAGCCAGTGAAAGCGCAGGCATAGGTGGGATTCACGCACCCCGAGGCCAGCACGCCTCCGAGAAGAGAGGCGCCCTGCTTGAAATCAGCCGTCACAGTTCAGCTCCGCGCTGGTTGAGTTGAGCACCGACCCGAAGAAGACCCGCATCACGAGGCAGAGTCCTCTTCACTACTTCAGGGGCTCCAGCGGCGCGGAGGGCAGCATCCATCCCGCGCGGAGCAGGTCAGTGGTAGTCCAACCGCCACAGGTCGCCCGGGGAGACAGCGCCGGGCGAGCGCCCGTCCTCGAAGAGATGTGCCCCATTTACGAGGTATGCGTAATCGACAAGCTGCGCGCACTCGACGTGTTTACCGGTCGAGGCGAGCCGGAACAGAGTCTGGGGAACAGGTAGTCGCGCACCCTCGCGCAGCCCGAGATAGAAGTCCGCCAGGAAGTTGTAGTCAGTGTCCTTGCTCGCCATCGCGATCCCGGTCTCCGCAATCGCCTTCGCGACCGCTGGATCCAGCACTCGCCCAGAGACATAGCGCACCGGGTAGTCGCTCGTGCGGCCGAAGCGCACCCCGCCGGGCTCAGCCTCCACCATGTCGGTCCCGTCGGCCTGCGGGCCCACGTAGAGGAAGGCATGCGCCACCGGGGATCGGGTGATCTTTCGGATGCACCAGCAGACGAAGCCGCTGCCGGGCACCGTGACGTACTGACCTGGAGTGAGGACGGGGGTGCTCATACCGCGCATCCTACCGGCGCCTAAAGGGTCAAAGTCATCCAGGTGTCACACAAGACGCTATGCCTACGATCTCGTCCGACCATGGATGAAGCGCTATCGTCTCGGACGGATCCTGTCGGGGAGACAAACCAAGACCGGGACCCCTCCGCGAAGGAGAGGTCCCGGTCTTGGGCTAAGGGTCGAAGCCTGGGTAGGCCCGAGACGGACTCTAGCAGCGCCAGACCTTCTCAGCTAGCGCTGCGCTCGACCCGAAACTGCTCTTCCCGGGGATCATCCTCGAACTGCTTGTAGATGATGTGACCGTTGTCCACCAGATCCGCAAGCTCGTAGCCAGCCTCCTTGCGCGCCCATAGGTGAGCCGCGAAGGCCTCCACATGCGCGATGACATCCTTCAGTGTCGCGCAGCCGTCAGCGATCCACTTCATGTGATCATGCACTTGCCAGTGCTGATCGCAGCCTCCGCAGTCAGCCGAGGTGTTGTCGTCGGGGTAGTCGAACTCCTCTCCCTCCTTCCAGTCGCCGTCGGGGCTCAACGTCGGTTTCATGGGTCATAGCATCTCCTTTGGGGCTCCCTGGACGTTGAAGAGAACCACGTGGTGGATCGCTTCATGCGGGGATGGGTGTTCGATGAGATGGTCTTCCGAATCGCTATTAACAGTGGGATGAGTTCCTACTCGATTTGACAAATAGGGAAACCTTCCTGAAGACTGGGGTTGTCGAGACACCAGCACCAACAGGAAGGCTTCATTGTGGATCCTATCAGCCCTGATCTCCTGAGCTACATCGTCAGAGCGCACCACCAAGGGGCGAACGCCGAAGAGATCTCAGTCTCCGCAGAGATTCCGGCATATCGTGTCAGAATACTCCTCAAAGAGGCGGGTCTGTCTCTCACTGCGGCCAAGCGCAGCGCTAAGCGCCAGCATCTCCCGCTGATCCAAACTCTCATTGCGAAGAAGAGGACTGCACCCGAGATCGCAGACGAGATCAACGTGCCCTACACGACTCTGAGTCGTTGGCTCAGGCAAGAAGGCCTCACGGCTTACTCCGAGGATCAACGCCGTCGTGAGGATGCCATTCCAACAATGCTCAAGGCCGCTCGGGCAGGGGAATCTCGCGAGTCCATCGCGGATCGATTCGGATTTACCCCGGACTCCGTCAGTCGGTGGCTCGCCAAGGAGGGGTTCCGGTTCCAAGTCGGAGGACGCAAAATCGGGAAAAAGCCCTCCCTTCTCCCCAACGTCATCGCTCTTCATCATGCGGGGATAGCTGCCTTCGATATCGCGACCCAACTGGGAATCCACTACGGAACCGCAGAGATATGGCTACGAGAGCTAGGGCTGACCCCCATCAACAAGGAGCGCCCTGCTCGTCTTAAACCAGATAGATCGGACGAGATCGCCGAGTCGTACCTTAAAGGTAATACTATAGTAGAAGTTGCTAAAGAACTTAATATCTCCCAAGATGCCGTGCGCAAGATTATTGAAGAACGTGGAATCACTACCGAGGGAGGGATTTATCTCCGCGACCGCGAACAAGCTGCTGAGGCAGTTCGCTATTTCGACATGGGTATGACCCTTTCCGATGTCTGCGACACCCTAGGGAGGTCCTATCAGACGGTGCGTGGGTGGCTCGTGGCTGAAGGACGCCAAGTTCGCTCTCCTGGAAGGAAGCCCAGAGCATGAGTGACGACAACTGGGCAGCTAAGCCACTACCCGTCCCCCAGATCTCTAGGAATCATCACGGAGGAAACAATCGCGCGCGCCGGGTAGATCAACCTCGACCCAAATGCGCCAACCCCGCCTGCGACAAACCTGTCTCTGCGGCCAATCGTCTCTACCACAGTCATGAATGCCGGAGAGCGGCCTCGGTCAGGCGCCAGCGAGACGAATCGAAATGGACCACCTCAAAGTGTGGGTGGTGTGGCATTGAGTTCGAACACCGAGCCTCTTCTCATCGGCAGTTCCACAATCAGGCATGTGCTCGACGTGGACTGAAAGTGCACCAAAACATCAAGACCATCGATGATCAGACTGAGCATGTTATCGTGCTTCAGTCTTCCTACGAGGCGCTATTTTGGGGACTAGCCAAAATATCCAAAGTTCGAATAGAGCGATTCGATGAGCGCTTCCTGATTCCCTGGGATAAATCCAACGATCTGTCTAACTACGATCCCGACTTTTGGCTCCCTCAGTATGAGGTAGCGGTAGAGACTAAGGGAGTACCACGAGCCAACATGCACGCTCAATGGGCTGCCTATAGAGCAACTGGTCGTTTACTGGTCGTCTTATTCAAAGAAGACTTACGGAAACTATCAGGAGAAAACTTCAGCGAGTCTATTCAATCACTTATAGCTCAGGAGCGTAACCGATGATCAAGGACCAACAGTATTATCCGACTCACGTAATCAGTACGCTGACCGACCCTCGCGATTGGATTCAAGCATGCACACTCGCGCAGCATGAGGTGGATACTTACCGAAATGCGCCTGTGAGTTGGATTGATCGAACTTTTAGCGTGCGCGGATCCTATTCTCCCTCACTCTGGATTCCAGAGTCGGGATTGGCTCTCGATGTCGTAGACGAAGAACGGCAGCCAACGACATTCGACTTGTTGTCTTGGGAGTGGTTCGCCTCAACTGGGGTCAGGTTGTTGGTTCTGACCTCCAGTACGGCCACCCAGATCCTGGAAGAGTTGGAAAAACTAGTCGAGCAAGACAAGACTCATGATTCCGCTACATATTTCCTGGGCGAGTATCTTGCCGGACTGCGCAGCGACTTCACCGAGAAGGACTGCGAATACGTGACGAGATAGCCTATGGATCGACGCAACAACAAGAGCCCCACGCCGCGATGGCGTGGGGCTCTTGTTGTCTGTATCTTACTGTGCTACGATTTCATGAGATGGTAGTTTAGGGCTTTACGACTGCTGCTATTCCACGAGGATTTAGCACAATTTGTGCAACCATCTCATCGAACACCCATCCCCGCATGAAGCGATCCACCACGTGGTTCTCTTCAACGTCCAGGCTGTAGAGGACGGGGAAGACACCGAGGAAGTTCGGCTCGGGCAGCAGGTACATGGTCTTCTGCGGAACCATGATCGAGCGCTGGAACTGGAACTCACCGAAGCTGGTGATGGTCTCACCCGCGACGACCCGGTCCTTGAAGGCCCAACCAGTCGTGTTGATGTCCCACCGGAAGAAGTCCCGGTAGTCATAGGGGTTGACCAGCATGCGGCTGGCGACCAGCTCGTGCATGTCGGTCTGGGCCACCGCCGTGTACAGCGAGGTCGGGGTGAAGTAACCCGAGGTCTCGGTGATGGTGTGGTTGGGGGTGATCGTGTGATCCGGGCGGGTGCTGTAGTCGTTCAGCGCGCCCTGGAGCACGACCATCAGCCGGGAGTCCTCCTGCTTGAGGATCGACTGCTTGGTCTCGTCCTGGGCCTGCTCGACGGCGTTGATGCGCAGGTACATCAGGTCTTCCTTGCGGATCTGGGCCTGAGCCGCGATCCGGAAGAAGTCGACCCGCACACGCTTGCCTTCGAAGATCGTGATATTGACTTCGCCGTCGTGGCCCGAGAGCACGTACGCCTGGCCCAGGTCGTCCCACACGTCGTACTCGACCGGGGTGCCCGGGGTCACCGGGTCCTCGACCAGCACGTTGCGGGTGATGCCCTGGTAGCGCAGCTTGAGCTGGATCGGGCCGATCATGCCGACGCCCAGGCGCTTGAAGCCGCTGACCTCATCAGCGAGCACTCGCGCGATGGCGGTCAGCTTGCTGGACGAGGAGGCCTTCTTGCCCTCGTGGCGGGCCAAGATCGCGCTCACATAGTCGTCAGACGACATCGGCGGCTTGATGCCCTGGGGGACCATCGTGGTGGTCATCCGTTTATCTCCTATTCCTGTGGACGTGGGTGGGTGCCGGGATTAACCGACACGTCCCTGAAGGCCGCCGATGACGATCTTGGAAGCCGAGCTGACCGCGATGAGGCGCGCGATCGGGGTGGTGCTGGCGCCGGTGCTGCCAACCAGGCAGAGCTTGCCCCGGTTCGCGCCGGTGGTGTAGGCGTAGACGAGCACGATCGTGCCGTCGCCCGGATCGACCCAGGACAACGAAGTGTCAAAGGCCGGGGCCAGTACCTCGAACTGCGCATCCGGCCCGAGCACCTGAACCGCACAGGCATTGACGCCCTGGTTGGTGATCTCGGTGATCCCCATGACCGGCGCCTCGTAGAAGGTCGCCAGACCGTAGGGAATCCCGGTGCCATTGAGCAGGGTGACGTTCTGTCCTGCGGTCTTCATCATGGCCATCCCGGGCACGATGTCGACCGAGCGGTCCCAGGCGGGATCCAGGTAGACGCTGGTGGGAGTCGCCTGGGTGTTCGCCAGGAGTGGGCGCAGGGTGCGCTTGATGTAATTGAGCCCTAGGGGAACTCGCAACACGGCGATACAGTCCTCTCTATGCAAAGACCTTGGAGTTGCTCATCGGACTGCACCGCTGAGCTTGGTTCTGGGTCCTTCACTGCTTATCTGTCTGACCGGGCGGCTAGACAGGGATGGTGGGTAAATCAGCCGAAAGCCAGTGCGGCAGCAAGGTCTTCGTCGTCATTGCTGGTGGTCGAGGCGGACGCGGAAAGCGGGGTCGCGGAACCCATGGCGGGCACCGTGCGCTGCAGACCGGCCGAACGGGGAACCAGTCCCCGAGGGGCATTCGCAGACCCCTGCTTGCGACTGGCGGCTTGAGTGACGTTGTTGAGGGTGGCGGTCTCGACGTTGATCAGTTCCATGCTCAGATCGCTGTTACTCGCGATCCGGGCACCCAGGCTCAGGTCGTCTTCTCCCTCGGGGGCGATTCCAGCCGCAATGCGGAGTCGGGCGAGGCGGATGGAAGCCATCTGGCGCAGGTTCGAGTCGGAGTCGATCGAACTGGTGCGCTGGGTCTGGGCGAACGGGCCGTTGACCGGGTAGGCCACCTGCGGGTTCATCGGGTTGCCGGTACGCACATTGACCTCGGTGCGCGTCTCGTTGATCGGGCGCGGTCCCTGAGTGCCATCCACCGGGGCGGTGACATCCACGAGCTGCTTGACCCCGGGGGAGGGAATGTCCGTGCCCGGGGTGTAGGCGGTGGAGACCGCATCGGCCGCCACATCCTGGTTGCTCCCGGGCACCATGCCCGGCGCGGTGACGTCGGCGAATGCCTCCGGCGTCTTGGCATCGAGGGTGGTCTGACTCGGAGGCACAGGAGCCGGTTCCGGCACCGGCTGAGCCGGGTTCTGCTCATCCGCGCGCTTGCGGATCATGGCGACCTTGACCTGTCCCAGAACTTCCGGGCCCAGGTGGTTGGCCAGCACGGTCAGGCCCGCCGTCAGGCGCTGAATCTTGGTTGCCTGCGAAGCCAGGGCGTTCTCTCGTTCGGCATCGCGCTGCATGAGGGAGGCGATATAGGCCTGCTGGTTGTCGATGATCTTCTGCTGCTCGATCATCGCGGCGAGTACTGGTCGTGGCGCCATGGCTACTGGGACCCCTTCACTGTGGCGGATTGATGAGTGGTGCTCTCGGTACTTCGGAGCCCGAGCATTCTTCGAGGCAGGGAGTTTCCCGTCTCCTATCGCGGTGCTGTCTTCGGCGTCTTCCTCGCCGGGCTGCTGGTCCTCGTCGTCCGGATCCGCGTCGGGATCTTCTTCATCGTCTTTGGCTTGCGAATCTGGCGATGTCGAGCTGGCCGCCAGCTCGCCCTTTCCGCAGACCGGGCACGGATCGCCCTCGGTCGGACCAGTGGCCGCCGCGTCGTCGCCGGGGTCTGAGTCGGAGGTCTGTGGGACTGCCGGGCGGATCCCGGTTCCACAGTTGGTGCACTCCAGGTCCGGGCTAGCCGGGTCATCGCCTTCTAGCGCGGATTCCTCGTCGCCGACCGCATCCCCGATCGGTGCCCCATTGCGGGAGGGATCCACTGTGTCGAGGTCGTCATCGATATCCTGCTTGAGGGTGTCGAGCTGCTTGGCCTTGTCGACGTCAGGGTCGCCGAAGACCTTGGGGGGAGACACATACCCACAGACTTGGCACTCTCGGCCCGCGTAGGCGGTGTCGTTCCCGCAGACCGGGCAGCTCTCATCGCGAAGGGTATCGACGTCGGTCGGGGCTTTGGTCTCGCCATAAGCCGATCGCTGCATGTCGAGCCCCAATTCATTTTGCCAATTCGCAGCCTTGATTTCTAGCTGGGCCTGCTTGAGCAGATCCCAGACAAGCGGGGTCGAGTAATGGCCATAGAGCCCACCAGTGACGAGCAACGGACGGGTGGGCTTGGCCGAAGAGCCCCAGATGTACGCCGGACGCTCCTCGGCCGCCTGCTTCAGCAACTCGACCTGAACCGGGGTAATACGAGTGGGGTCTGCGACCGATGCCGTATGAGAGAAGCTGCCCAGGTGCTCTAGCCCTGGGCCTACCACAACCTGCCCAAGTCGGAAAGCCGTCGGATCCGCAGGGGGCTCAACGAGCAGGGAGTTCTCGAAGAAGTTCAACCCGATACAGATCTCATAGACCAATTTGTCTTCTCTGCGTCCTGTAACTGGATCGAGAGTTAGTATTCTTTTACCCTTTTTGGAGGGTATATGCAGGCAGTATTCCAACGGGTTGGTGGCCTCGTTGTGACAGATCGAGCACTTAGAGATCTGGACGTCTGTCCCCATCGAGGTGCGATCGATCGCGCCAGACAGGAGGGCCTTACCCAGCTTGGGGTAGGTGAGTGCGTCGATCTCCATGAGCACTTCGGCCCAGGTGTCGGGCGAACCATCGGGGTTGATGTCCCGGTGCAGCGCGGCATCGATAATGAGGCCTCGCGCGCGCCGGTGATCTGAGTTCACATGGTTGACGAAAACCGGCTTACCAATGAAAGTCTGGTAAGACTTCGCAATATCGTCAGGGCCGAAGTAATCGAAGTTATCATTACATCTTGAACTAATTGCACGAGATCGGACATAGACCATCCCCTCTTTGGGGACGAAGTCGAACGACACTCGGTGGGCACTCTTGGACATCGGGATCTGACCCCGCGCCACGGACAGCACTTGGGCTGAACCGAACACACGAAACACACCGACCCCTTTCCCGGACGCCTCACTACTTCAGGCGTTCCAGGCCGGGATCAGGCAGTCAGGACGAGCCGGGCTCTTCCCGCTCATGACGGGCTTTGCGCAAGCGTGCAGTGCGCAGGCGCCAGTAGTCGGCGGTGGACAGATGAGTCACCGCCGGGGTAGCACGGGGCCCGACGATCTGGGCGGTGATCTCGTTGCGGTAGCCATCGGGCTCGGCGTGATAGATCCGCTCGCCCGGCCGATGGCGGGCACGAACGAAAGCCACCGCGTTGGCGGTCGAGCGCAGACCTGTCGCGATCAGCTTGCCCGCGCGCAGGACGCTGTAGGTGTTGTCCTCGCGCTCCTCGATCACCCAGGCCTGGGGACGCATCAGCGCGTCATCCCGCCACCATCGCTGCAAGCAAACCGATCCCGAAAAGTAGTGCGATAACGATGATAAGAGCCTGCATGCGAATCCAACTCCTAGAGAATCGGCCGACCGGCAATCAATCGGTGCGCGAGCTGCGCGGTCCCGCGTAGCAGGAGGTCTTTCTCGTCCTCAGTGAGTGCGGCATCGGGCTCGGCCGCGAGCTTGACGAGCAGGTCCATGAAGGGGGTCTGCGTCGGCTCATTCGGCGAATGCGAGTCCACGACGGTGCCGATCGAAGCCAGATCAAGATTGGCCGGACTGACCCAGAGAATGGCCTGATTGGTCGTGCTAATCGGCTGACTGGGATCGGCCGGACCCGTCAGAGCGAAGCCGGTCACCCCTGCGCCCACCACGCTATTGATCTCGGCCTCTAGCTGCACCAGCTCCACGGGCGAGGTGAGAGGGAACTGGGCTGCGTTGAGCAGCGGCGATTCAGGCTGAGTCATGGGGGTCCTTACGCGAGGAGGAACTGATCATCGTCAATGAGTGCGCTATTTGTATCTAGGTGCTCGTAGTGGGTGCCTGCGATCTTGAGGTCGCCGAAGTTGCGAGCCCGCACGCCGCTGTTCGCTCCCTCGCTGATCAACTCCTGCTGCTCGGCAAAGCTGAAGTCCTTCATCGCGGCCTTCTGGAGGACTGTCTGGGCCGCTGCCGCAATCTGCGAGTCAGAGTAGTCGCCCTGCTTCGGTGCCCTGGTCGCACCCGCCATTGCCGCTGCTCGATCGCTCTGCGGTCCTGTATCGGACTCTGCGGCAAGAGCACGAGCCGCCGCAGTGGACTGGAAGGCCGCAATGACCTCGTCGTCACTCATGTCATCTCGAATGAGGGACGCCTCATTGTGAAACGGTGCATTCATCGTGTTCGAGTCTTCGGGGGTATCGACATCAGCCGACCCACCGGTGCCCGGCGCAGCCCACGGGTCTGGACTGGAGTAGCCCCAAGGCTGGTCGGGCTGAGCTGAGAGCATCATGCCGCCCGGGATGCTGCCGATGTCACCCTTGGGATCGGTGTCGTTCTCTCCGGGTTGGGCCAGGGCGGCCGACAGATCAGCATCCTCATCGGTCGCGCCATCGGTCTGAGGCAGCGCGGGCTCAGGCTCGTCATGCAGGATCGCGAAATAAGCCTCTTGCTGAGCCACGCGCTCGCGCAGTAGTTGCTCGAAGGTTTTACCAGTGCGCAGCTCCTCCTGACGCGCGACCTCACGCGCTCGATCCAGGGTCAGGAAGACAGCAGCCTTCTTGATCCCGTCGAAGGGACTGGCCTTCTTCAACTCCGCGCGAAGTGCCGGGTTCTTCTTCGCGTCATCCGGATCCCACCAGGCGCCCTGCTCGTGATGATCGCCCCCTGGGTCATCCGGATTTACTGTCTGACGCCCCTTGGACATGTCCAGCGCTGACTCGGACGGCACAACGACGACATGACCGAGGTAGGGACCAGAGCGCCACGTGTGGCTCAGATGGCCACCCTCGGGGAATGGGTGCCCGGTCTCCTCTTCAAACTCTCGGATACCGGCATGAAGACTCGTGAGATCGCCCGGCTCATGATGGCCGCCTGGCATCTCCCAGGTACCGCGAGCTGGATCGTTCTCGTCCTCCAGACTGCGCTGTTGCATCCAGACCCGGCCGGTATCGGCTGCCTTGAGTGCGACTCCAGAGACCGTCGGCGGATCGAAGCTCGGCTGACCCTCGGCCTTCCCGGTGTAGGTGAAGTTGGAAAAGTCGTTCCCGATGATCGGAGCTTCCCAGCCCACCGGGTCGGCTGAGGTGCCCCAACCAGTCGAACCGGGGTTAGGTGAGTTCGAGTGCGGAGTCTCGGCTTGGTAGTTCTGCGCCGGAGGTCCGGTCAGGAACGAATCAGCGGTGTAGTCAGCCTGGCGCAGTATGCCGGTGTTGTCGAAGCCACCGCTGGTGATGTCCGAGCCCGCATCCTGGCTCTCATCAGACTCCGGACTGGTGGTCGCGCTCATATCCCCGACTCCCGGGCCAGCAGCCGGAGCCAGCGCGGGCACGACCTGGCCGGTACCGCCGCAGTGACCACAGCCGCTGCCCGCGCACTGGTCGCACCACACGAGATGACCGAAGTTGGGCACGTCCTTGCCGAAGTCGGGCGCGTGCATGCGCGAGTCGTTGGTGTGGTGCAGTTCGTGGCCCGGCTTCTTCTTCTGCTCGGTCTGGTCGCGGAGTTGAATACGCGGGATGTCATCGCCGGGCATCACGCCGCCGCCGTCATCGTCGCCCGTGTCGACCGCCGCAGCCTGGGAGACCAGGCTCAGAGCAGGCTCACCGGTGACGCCATAGCCCGCGAGCATGCTGAAGATGGCCTCGGGCTCGTCCTGCGACTCGACCATCACCATAGCGAAGACCTGGATCGGAGACAGCGGAGTCAGCATCGCGTAGTGCGGCGTCAGGCCCATCTGATGAGCCTGATCATGGCCCTCGTCGTCGTGGCTCCAGATACCCTGCGCCAGACCCCGCTCGCGCAGGTGGTCCTCCAGCGCGGAGAACAGATGCGGGCCGTGGCCACCGGTGACCTCAGAGCGAATGAGCCCACCCTCCTGGTCGTGGTGCGGGTGCAGCGCATAGTGGATCTCGCCGACCTCGTTGCCATCCTCGTCATGGGCGGTGATGCGACCCTGGGTGCCCTCGCGGTTCATCAGGTCGCCATGCTGGTCGGCATCCACCGGGTCGCCGTGGTGGGTGAAACTCAGCGCCGCTGTGACCAGGTGCGAGCCGAACGTCCGGCGCATGTTTCCCGGCGGCACCGAGCGCCGGTTGAGGTTCTTCTCCCGGGACCGGTCGTACTCCACCGTGACGGGACTGCGCTGATATTGCCCGGGCAGGCGCTCCTCGTCATGGTCGATGGCGCGCCCGAACATACCACGACTCTGTGCTTCATACTGCAATGCAGTAACATGACTGCAGTTAAACACAACCAAGTCATCTACCGCGTAAGTGTGTTGGTAATCAACATTGAGATTGTAGACGGGTCCGCAGTACTGTCTGCGCTCGACCGCGCTTATGCGCGTTGCATAGTAGTTGTCCTGTAGTCGTTCTCGCCCCTGCATGAACAGCCCAGATGTCTCAACGGAGTAGAACGGGTTACCCGGCGCTCGATTCTGGGGACCACGATTATTGATCTGAACCGACATCCTGGGAATGAACGAGGAGGTTCTTGCGCCTAGCGTAACAAGTTGCTTGGCTAAAGCATGCGAGGCTGTCCCAGCTTTAGACTCCCACCCATCGCCCTTTAGATAAGCAATCATCAGATCCTGCTGGAATGCCACTTCTGTCGTCATGATCTTCTGATCGAGTCGCTTGATTGGAGCAGCAACTCCCGCCAAATGACTAAGGACTAACGCGAGAGCTGTATTGCTGACCTTTATTGTCTGCTTCTGAATCTTCTTGGTAGGACCGTACCAACGCGGCTCTCCGCATCCCAGATCACGTAGCGATGCTCGAATCTCATCGGCATACTCAGTCTCATCGGCATGCAAAGTCCATTCGATGATCTTTGGGATGCCATTACGGTCAAAGTCGGCCACACTACCTTCCGCTAAATACCAGCCCAACAGGGTGGCAAAGGCCGAAGACTGCAGATTCAGTGGAACACTGCCTCGATTGTAAGTTCTGCCTATCTGGTGAAGTGCCCGGGGAGAGCTGACAAAGACGACACGGTCTCCTTGTACCTGAAGATCAGAGTGCAATGAGGCTGCTGACCAGTCCCTTAAATCTGTGGTTGTCTCGGCTGTATAGGTACCCATCAACCAATCGCCAGCCTGGAGATGTCCTGCCTCAGTACGCTTCCACTGTGACTTGTCGTTAAGTACCTTCCGATTTCGGTAGGTACGTGTTGAAGCCAGATCATTTAGGTACAAACGAGGAGCAATATTAGCGAGCACACCATGGTCTTCAGTAGCCCACACAACATCAGGAGACCCGGCCCTGGTAATCCCAACGATCACGCCGGAGTAATCGTTTTCCCATAGATTGTGGACCGTACCGACTCCATCATGAGTTAGCACCCGGTCGCCAGGTGCTATCTGCTCAATCGGCTTACGGGTGCCATCAGCCAGAGATACCTGAGTCCCGGGCAAGAAGCATTGTCTGCCCTCAAACCTACGATACGCAGGACTTCTTCCCCAACTATACGAAGCCCATTTGCAACCACATCCCCAGTAGGCGATCTTCTTTGTCCCAGGGACATAGTTCAACGAACTTTCGTACAGTGCGGTATCGCCCTGCACCTCACCCACGACCGTGGAGTTATTCGCAGCCAAGATGCGGACTCCACCTGAATCCTTGATTCGCTTGGCTTTCTCGCGCACGTCGCGCCACGATGCGGTCATGTGAAAGTTCAGGTCCGGATCAGCAAGATTAGCCTGCCGGGTCTGGAAGAACTGCTCACGCTCATCGGGGGTGAAGGTCCGGAACTGGCCATCACCGGTATGCTGGATACCCAGCAGTGCCGCGACCGCATCGGCATGCGGGTTGGCCGCAATGGCACACAAGGCCGGATCACCCGTGCTCAGGAGTTCATACCGAGCCATCACTTGCGCGGCGAAGTCGGCCTGAAGAGTTCCCCTCACCGCGCCGAGGTCATTGATCGTGGCCCGAGGGTCGCCCTGACGACTGGCAGCATTCTCCGGCGAGTTAGGCGGATCGGGCTGCCACTGGCCGCCCCAGCTCGTCATGGTGGCCCCGCACTGGGCACACCGGGCTCGCGTGCCCCGCCCGGTGTTGGTGAACTCATCGAACTCCGGACTGCCGCAGTAGCTGCAGGAATCGGGCTGGCCGATGTCCTCGACCGCCGGATGCTGACTGCCCTGCTGCTCGGCGCGATCCAGCCTGTTCAGCTCGGCCCCGTCGGCATTGGTCTCGCCCATTGCCTCGTTGGGGTCAGACTCCTCATCGAAGGGCTCGTTCAGCGCGGCCGTGCGCGAGGCGAAGATCCGGATGTTCTCGTTCGGGCGCCGCTCGTGCAGGATGTCGTGCAGCTCGGCGTAATCCAGGTCAGCGGTGTGCAGCCCGACCGTAGCCTCGTAGGGGTTCAGGTCGTCACTGGTGTCGCCCGAGCCGGTCTGCTCATCGTCGGAGTCCACGGCGAGCGCGAGCGCACTCAAGCCAGTCAGACTGCCGAGTGCCCGGAGCTGCCCAGCGGTGTATCGCCCACCACCGGCACCGCCATTGAGGGCGACCTCGTACTCCTCGGTCTGCGGGAATGGTCCGTCGAGCACGGCGGTGATCTCGCCCGGCAGTCCATCGATCGTCATGACCGCATCGCCCGGGCCGAAGGCGCGATACACTTCACCGATCTGGGCAAGCCGCTGATAGCCCAATGTCTCATGCGACAGCTTGCGGATCACGCCGTCTCCTCTTCCGATGGGCTCTTCACTACTTCAGGTGCTCTGAGGACAGACGAGGCAGCGGCTATGAACAAGTATAAGCGGGCTGATTTGAGGGGGCTGGGGACGGATTGGGGTTACATGTCTCAGTGGGAGTGCTCAACACTCCCGGGACCCGCACGGTGTACTGCTTGGGAGGCGGCCCAGTCACTCCGCTGGGGCCAGGAGGTCCCGTAGGTCCGGTCGAGCCGACGGGGCCAACACAACCGTTATTGGCCGCGCAGTAGGCGCTCACCGCAGTCGCGACTTGAGTAGGACTGGGCCCAGGTCCGGTATTGCCTTGCGGGCCGGGTGTCCCTTGCGGACCGGGCGAGCCGACGACCCCGGCAGGCCCCTGGCACTTCCCGTTGGCTTCGCAGTAGGTATTGATCGCTGCCGCCACCTGGGCCTGTGTCACCGCTGGCGGGGTGCAGTTGCTGTTAGCCGCGCAGTAGAGCGAGACGGCGTTGGCCACCTGGTCTGTCGTGGGGCCCGGCCCTCGCTCGCCGGTCACCACCTGCGTGGGGGCGGGGCTCGGGGTGACGCTGGGGGCAATCCCATGCTGCTGTAGCTGGGTACCCAGTTGCTCGGCGACCTTGTGGTCTTCCTGCTGCTGTTGCTGGGTTTGCGCAAGCTGTAGCTCAGTGGAGGCGAGATCGCTCTTGACCGAGTCTGTCTGCTCATGCAGAAGCAGATAGCCCCCGAACATCAACAGCGCGGTCGCGATAAAAACGATGATCGCCGCGCGCAGCCCTCCGTTTCGGTGGGATACGCTTCTCGACGTCTGCATCGCCTCAGTAACCGCTGGCTGCACTACCGGATCCTGATGCGACTCATCGTCTAATCCGAAGAGGTTATCGTTTCCCGGGGTGTGATTACCCATCTCAGCACTTTCCGCTGGTTAGCTGATTAGCAGTACGGATGCGATCATTGTTAGCTCGCTCGGTTGTATAGATACTCAACTCTGATTGGTATGCAGCATATGCTTGAGTATACCTCGCGTATGCTGCAATGAAGTCTTCGCGAGAGAGTGGAGACTGCGCGCCCAAAATAGCCTTAAACAAGGCGGCGTCGGCTTCGTTCAATGCATTGTTGGCTTGCGCGAGATCATCATTCACTTTGCGGTCGTCATCTGCCACCAACCGATTTAAATTATTCACATGCGCCTGGCAGTAGGTATAAGTATCTAGTTTGATGGTGTCGACTACCACCACTACAGCGGCCCCCGTAGAAATCACGATGAGCAGACCCAAGATCAATAGAACGAAGAAAGTAAGTCTGCGACGAACAGCCGGAGGGTCTGTCTCCAGCATCGCTGACTTAACAGCGGGAGCCACTACAGGGTCTAACGATTCAGGGGAATCTTTGAACTCATGGTTCATGACCCACCTTCTCCATTGGGCGGTCTATTTAGGAACATCCCCTGTAGCCGCGAGTTCTCTGCCTGCTCCTGCTGCAGCATCAGATTGATTCGAGCGATCTCGTCATCTTTCGCCTTCAGCAACTGATCGCGCATGGCTTTTTCTTCTGTTCTTGCATCTGCTGCAGCCCGATTAGCTGCTGTCGTAGCAGCTTGCTCCCGCTGATGCCGTGCCTCTTCCGCGTTCTTACGCCATCGGACATAAGCAACCGCTCCAGTTCCTAGAGGAACAGACATCGCGGAGAGCACCTCAATTATGCTGAGTACATTGCTGCTGCTCACGCACGAGCCATCCCGTCGTTATGGATGAAGGTTACGGGCAACCACGTCATCGGAGGCTCGACCTTCTGCGCGCAGTTATTGATCTGTCACTACTTGTATCCGTTCCAAGATCAAATCAGACAGTCACTTTAAACGGTCCGATTACTCATCCCCGTCCGGGGCTAGATGACTCAACTTGATGTCGTCCGGGATGAGGGGCGCGAGGTGGCGTCTCAGGCCCACATGCTTCGGTGTCCCGAACATCCCGTCCGGCCGGTGGTCCCTGGTTGACTCTTCCTCCGAGTTGTCGATCGGGACGTAATAGTCCTTCGTGATCTGCTTGATACCGAACTTAGGCAGCGCTGCGGTCTTCTGGAGCTGGGCCGACTTGGGCATGTCGGCCTTCTCCTCATTCGACTCAGGCGGCACGTCATCTCCGGGTTGCTGCAGGTCGGGATTCTGCTCGGAGTCCGGAATGCCATCCATGTTCGCGTCCTGGTCGCTGGGCACCGCATTGGGATCAGCATTCGGATCAGCCTGAGCCAGATCGTCCGGCGTGGGCGACAGAGCCGGAAGACCAAGTGGCTGCTGACCGAGCCCCGGGATAACCTCATCTCCCATGGACCCCAGTGGCGGATTGGTACCGTCGGCGGGGATCGCCTTGGGGCTGAAGTCATCCATCAGATCGCTGGGCACGGGCAACCCGGCGGCCCGCAGTGCAAGGAAGGTCTTCTTGCGCGTCTCCTGCTCTGCGACGGCTAGAGCGACCTGTTCCCTCGACCGCTGTTCGACCATCTCGTTGAAATCCAGGCCGGTCGTGGAGATACGCGCACGGTAGGGGACGGGCACACCCGCCTCGGCCAGTGATTCCATGAATTGCCGTTCCGCATCCTCATCAGTGAGGTTGAGGATTTTGAACTTGAGTTCGGGGACCAGGAGCTTCGGCTGTTCGACAATGCGTTCCTCTCCGCTTTCCTCATCGATCTCATAGATCTCTTCGGTAATCAGATAACGCTTGCCCCCGCGCACTTCGTAGTCATAATGCTCCTGCGCCTCAGCGACGATGAGTGCTCGATCTGTATAGAACTGACCAAGGCTGCGCTGATAATGACTGAGGAGTTGTGTTACTACATCCCTGTTTAGGGCATCAGCGGCGTAAGTTTCCCCTGCTGAGGCTCCTGTGAGCATTGTCTGACTTAGTCCGAATACCATCAGAAGCCGCTCGGTGAGCCGATCGAAGTCGTTGGAAAGATCAGGCACATTCTCTCGGCCAAAGACGGGCTGCATGTCGATAGCCCAGTGGTAGGTCAGGGCCCGGAAGTCGGCCGCCAGAGCGGCATCCAACGCGACGTTGAACTCTTCCATCTCGTCCTGGTCCGGGATCCAGGGAACCGTGGTGCCCAGGTCAGCCGCCGTGGCTCCCAACTTGGTCAGGATGAGCGGGGTATAGAGACGGTCGGCGATGGAGTCCAGCGCGCTGTTGAGCATTTCCTCCTGCATGATGGCCCGGAAGCCACGCATGAGGATCGGGATGCCCCGGTTGCTGAACCGGTCGGCCTTGAACCGCAACTGCTTGAGGATGACGCTGGAGACCGGCATGAGGTCGTCCTGGCCGACATACTGCAGCAGCTCGGGGAAGCTACGCACGATCTGCTCATAGGCATAACGCGGAGTTCGAGTAGTAAGGATCTTGCGCAGGCTCGCTGGCAGGCGCATAAGGAAGCGGGGCTCGTTGAGGAAGAGCGCGTTTTCAATCTCAACGTCATCCGGATTGATGAGCTGATCGCCCTCCCAGATACCCAGTGTGTCGTTCCATGCCCCTAAAGAGAACGTCTCGCCGCAGTTCCAGTATTCAGTACCTATATCAAGTAGGTGGTCTTCATAGTGCAACTGATCAAAGAATAGTTCGCTATAGAAATCAGTAAGCTGATCGTCTTTCGATTCAAAGTGTAATCCTTGCAGCGGAAACTTAGCGAAGATGTCTACGCATGCCGCAATGATGGGGTGAGTAACATAGAGCAGACGGCAGTTTTTAGAAGCCATTCCCCAGACGATGTAGTTGCCCGTGGTGGTCTGCATCGAGACCACTGTGCCAGGGCCCAGATCCTCGATCGAGATGACCTTGTCCATCGTGGCGGCCCCGACATTAAGCAGTTCGGTCCCCACCTGAGCCGGGGCGTACTCGGTGCTCATCAGCGCAGTCGAGCTGGCCATGTTGGGAGGGAAGGGGCCGTTGTACTGCACCTGCTGGCCGTAGTAAGGATTGGCCCACAGGTGATCCGGAGTGCAGGTGATCTGCGCTCCGGAGGCCATCGTCAGCCGGACCACCGACGGAGCCGTGCGGGTGCTGGTGGCTAGCACAGTGGCACTGACGTACTCACGAACCTTGCCCCCGTTGCCGCCGTAACTCCAGCCGCCACCGGCCCACGGGTTGGTGGCGTGCACGAGGTAGTCCCAGCCCTTGACCTTGTCCCCGGCTACGATCTGCCCGAGCGGCTTGGTGGTGCCATCGGCCATTGTCACCGGCGCGTCGGGAGTATTGCAAAACTCCCTAATCCGTTGCATCTCGGCTGGTTCAGTGAAGTTGAACGGAATGTTGTTTTGCTTCCAGTACCACATCGGGTCGCGTGGGCGACCCGAAGCCATCTGCATACTGGGCGCGTTGTTCACCCCGGTGCCCTGACTGGCGCGGCGGCTCATCGACATCTTGGCCCGGCTCAGGTGATCGAGGGTCTCTTTGTCGCGGTTCATCCGAGGAGCGCCGAACATGTTCGACTTGGCCGCCTGCTCATCCACGGCCCGGCGCACATTCATTCCATTGCGGGTCAGGCGCGAGTGCGACAGGTCGTCATTGCTCCGACCGGTGCCCTTACCTCGCCGGTCGTTGATTGCAAAGTCCGCCATCAGTCTTCCTGCCTGCGGTTCTGCGCGATGGTCATGCCCAGTGCGCGTAGCTGATTGCCGAACTCGCGGAGAATGGTCCACTCCAATGCTTCGACTTTGCCCGCTAAGTGAAGGAGGACTTTGAGGTTTTCGTAACAAGTGGGACAGAGCCACACCTCATTGACGAATACGTAATCCACATCAAAGAATCGCCGAGTAACCAACGGTCGAGGGCTGTGGAACTTCGCCCCCATGCAGGGATGGCCGATGGCTATCGCAAATGTCTCGTCCGGGACGCCCGCCTGCGCCAATGCTGCGTTGATGGTGATGCTGCCGCTCACGTGCGGCTCGCCTTCACCAGGCTGGCAACTCGTCTCTTGTCCTGGGCGTGAGCGATGGCCAGGTGGCGGATGTAGTCCTGCTCGGACAACTGCGCGCCGGTGACGGTGAGATAGGACTTCTTCTTGACGAATGGAGGAGCGCTCTTGCCCCCCACCTGGGCCTTCTTATCGTCTCCGGCATCGGAATCGCCACTCTTGCCCTTGAGCCAGGGAGGAGCGTCGCTATCGTCCCCGCTCTCATCCGCCCCATCAGCATCCGGGTCGTTGGGATCAACCGCGTTGATGTCTTCCGGGGCTCCCCCGATACCTCCGCCGAGCGGGTCACCAGGAGCCATCGGAGCACTCCCAGGAGCCACCACGGAGGCGGGATCAGGCTGGCCCGGCCACGGGTAGGGCTGGCCCTGGGTCGTCATCGGGAAAGCCGGGAACTGCGGCTGGACCTGAACAGTAAAGCAAGAGGTGCAAAAGGAACATTCAATCGTTCCGTCACTTCTCGCTACTATAGCACCACTGCCACAAAACGGACAATGCAGACAGTCGATGCTGTTTCCGGAGACGTGCGCCAGCACCGTGAGTTTGGGGGGTTCCACTAAGACTTGAGCGGTTGCACCGGAGTAGCCCTGGTGGTGAACGTAACGGATGCCGTGCTCCATGCTTGATTCCCATCCGTTGCTAACAGACATGATTAGTCCGCCTCGTTCAGTTCGCCGAAGGCATCTTTAAGCAAAACACGGCTAGAGAAAGCGATCAGTGAATCAATCTCGGCGGCCGAAAGTTGTTCGTAAGCCATATCCATAGAGGCATCACTGCGCAGTTTGGCCTGCACAAAGTTCAGCGTTTCACGAGCGATCCCGGTCCAGCCCTCCACCTGATTCGCGCTAACTAGGAAGTTCACCGCCCCGCTTTCGCCCTGGGAAGCCATCACTCGGCGCAGCGCGTTGGGGCTGTTCGGGTCGAGGCTGGCCAGGACCTGGGCGGACTCGACCGGCATCAGGTCCCAGATATCAACGATCGCGATCTTGCCCTCGAAGGGTCCATCAGACCACTTCACATGCGCGGCCTGCTCGGAGGCGAAAAAAAGCAATTTGCCGTGCGCAGGCGGCATTGCCGCGCCGACATAGCTGACGGCGTCCCCTTCGTAGAGAGAGATCATCTCCGGGTCGGTCCTACTTCTCCGCGAACGAGGCAACGCTCATGCGCGCCAGGCGGACGACTTCTCCCGGATGCAGGCCCGGGTTCGTACTCGCCACGGTGGCCACGATGCGCAACAGCTTGCCGGTGCGCTTGTTGCGCCCGAGCAGGGCCGAGGTCTTCATCGAGCGGTCCGGGGTGAAGCCATGGGGCCATGCGTAGGGATTGATCTCGGGGTGCTTGTCGATGTTGGCCAGCGGCCCGCAGTGCGGGCAGACGGCCCAGGCGTCCTCGTTCTTGTCCTTGCGCAGCTCGGTCGGGCTGTGGTCGCAGTTCGGGCAGGAGGAAGAGTCCATCTGGTAGGGCTTGTTGCCATGCTCGTAGGCTGGCTGCTCCCGGCTCTGGATCAACGGCGAATACGTGTCGGCCTTGGGGTAGAAGGTCGCTGCGTTGTTCGGATCGACCTCTCCCTCAGGCCGGTAGCCGCCCCGCTCGCTGTAGCCCGGGGTGGTGGCACGGATGTGCTGCTCCGGACTGCCCAGAACGTCGGTGGAAGTGCGCCCCGCCGTGCGAGTGCTAGCCCAACGAGCACCGCCCACCGGCGGCCCTGAAGTGGTGGCGTCATAGCTTTCCACCGGCGGCTTGGAGGTGGGCGCGTTGACCTGACCCGTGCCATTGCACTCCCGGCAGGTGACGGTGGAGTCCATCGGATCCCAGCCCGCCCCATGACAGGCCGGGCAGACGGCGTTATCACTGACCGGCGCCGAGGACTGCGGGTTGCCCCCGGGAAGGGGGCCCTGGTACTCGCTCCAGCCCCGAGTCAGATCCTGCGGCTTACCCCAGCCCGTACCCGGCCCTTGCGGGTAGGCGACGTGTTGAGCGGCTTCCTTGCCATAGTTCTCGTGGTCGGTGCGGAAGCGGCCCGTGGAGTGGGCGTAGCTGACACCGCGATCGTGACCGAAATGATAGGCCTCACTCGCGCCGGACTTGGGATGACCGTTCGCCCCGTGCTCGAAGCCCAGATCGAAGTCTTCTTCCTCGTGGCCATAGTCGCTGGCGGTCACCACCTTGGGGGTATCGACCCCGACGAGACCCAGGTCGGTCGAGCCACACACACACTGCAAGCTCGCAGTGACCTTGTTGACCGCCCCCTGCGCTCCGCAGTTGCCGCAGAAGATCTGAACTGCGCTACTCATTTAGTCGGCCTCCATGATCTGCGCCAGGGTGCGCAACGAGGCCTCACGCGAATCCTCGTTCTGGTTCTCTCCGACCTCGTCCTGCTGCGGATTCCGACCGCCAGGCCGATTCGTGTCAATCGTGCGGATCGGAGCGGCAGGCAAGACGGGCGAGTTGATATTGCGACCACCGCTGCCATCAGGCGCCTGCATTGGTCGCTGTTGCACTATGTTGTCCCAATGTGTGGCCTGGAACTCATCCGAGCCTCGCCCAGTCGGGTTTTCTGCTGTAGGACGCTCGATGCTGACTCCGTCGGCCTGAGCGCGCAGAGAAACCCCGTGCTTGGACTCCATCATCGCCCGGAAGCTGGCCTCGGCCTCTTCCTGACTGTCATGGTGGGAGAGAACCTTGCCGGTCCCCTTCTGAGTGATGACCCAGGAGTCGCCCTGCCGCTTGATGTACTGATTCGCCCAGGCCTGGAGGCTGCCGGTGCTGCTCATCGGATCAGGCACCGGCACATTGGCATCAGCGGTCCCAGAAGAGTCTTGGGTGAGACCCTGGCCACCTGGCATCGGGTCCACACCTTGGCCGCTCATGTCCTGCGGGTCGCCGATGGCCGCAGTGCGCACACTCGGGTCGGTGGGATCGAAAAACTGTGAAGACACCTTCGCCACCGAGAGCGAATCGGTGGCCTTGGGCGCGCACCAGTTCGAGCCGCTATGCAGGTGACGCAGCTCGTGCTCACCGTTCTCGGTGTGCAGACGGACGGGCTTCGAACAGTGATCGCAATGACCGACGATCCGACCGTCGGTCATTGCGCTCTTGCGCCAGTCCTGATCACCGCTACCGATATAGAGCTGATCTGCCAGGAAGTTGGTGTGTGCCTTTCCGATACCCGGGCGCTGCTCATACCGCTTCAGCGTCTTGGGATGATCCGGATCATGACCTTCCCCTTGAGCCCAGTTGACGTAATCACTCACGTGACTGTCATTGAAGGCTGCCGTCACTAAAACAGACTGCTTGATATCTCCGCCATCAGCAACCCAAGAGCGCAAATCATTTGGCACAGATCGCCCGTGCCCGTGACCGAGCTGATAGCTCTCTTCAGCTTTCGGGTGTTTGTGGTGAGTACCATCCCGCCCGAGTACGCCATCGAGAAAACCATCATGATAATGCTTAGGCGACGGGCCCTGTCGATCCGGATCGGCCTTGTAAGTCGCCAAATCATCCCACCGACGATCAGTGGCTGCCGTGCGCTCAGCTAAAGGGCGGCGGCTCGCGGTCGGAGCCATCGCCTGCGGGTCCTGCAGACTATAGGGGCCGTTCTGGGAGCCATCCGTGCCTGAGCTGACCAGCGGTGGAACCGCGCCGTAGAAGTCATCTACTTGATTGTGGGTTAGCGGTTCCGGGCCTGGATCAGTCGGGTAGCCCATGTCGCCCATGAGCCCATTGGTGCCCTGACTGAAGTAGTTCGGGTTTGGGCCTGGCGTGGGCACGACGCCTTCGCCTGCTATGTGCCGGACGGCCCGATGAGGGTAACCATCAGTAGCTTCTGCTTTGCCCTTGTGATAGCCAGTCTGATAGCCGTCGGACTGGTCGGCGAACTCGGGGTCATTGCGGAAGTCGTAACCACCACGCGAGTGATGGTAATGCGCGTCGCGCAGACCATCCTGATAACCATCGGGATCGGAAGGGAACTCGGCCTCGCCACGTCCCTCAATCACGTGGTATCGATCGCCCGCGAGCTTGTCGAACTGACCCATCCCCGCCAGCAACTGATCGAGCGAAGCCTGCGTCCAGCCAGTGGTGACGACTCCGCTTGTGTGGCGCGAAGACTCGTGATGCGGGTCAAACTCCTTGAGAGTGGGGCAATCTTTCTTGTGCTGAAGCTTTCCGTCTACCCACTTAGTCCCACAGTCAGGACAACCATTCTTGTCAATATCTTTGTAAGAGCCAGTGGACTGGTAGCCGTACTGCTCGGACTGGGGCATGACGTGCTGCGGGTATTCACTGCCCGGGGTGACGGTCCAGGCTCCCGGGGTGAGCTGGCGCTGCTGGATGACCGCATCGCTCTTGCCCGCCTGGTCGGGATCTGGACTGGCCACGAAGCCATCCGGGTCGACCGGCATGCCGCCGTTGTTCACCGGCGGGTTGAGATTGGGGTAGGTCGAGTAACGCTGGGCATCACTGGGGTCGATGTAGGCCAGGTGGGCAACATGCGGCTCGACCGCGATGGGCTCTCCATCGGGTCCAGCGACCACGGTGAGCCACTTCTGGGAGGCGGCGTGGAAGAACTGCTCCCCGACCTCCACGACCGCGCGGTGACGCCCCTGGACCTCAATACTGGGCATCGCTGCTAGGTGTGCCTCGCGCATGATCTGCCAGTCCTCAACCAGGGAGTCGATGACCTGCTGCGCCACCGCCGGGTCGAGCTTGGCCTCGATCGCGGGCAGAGCGAGAGCCATCCGCTGATCGAACTCCTCGGGGCTCTGCGCGACCGCGAGGAAGGGCCAGTGACTGGCAACCGCGACCTTGCCCCGCACGAAGCGCTCGTGAGCCTGCTCAGCGTCGAAGTCACGGGTGACCCCATCCCACAGGGCATTGATGGCAAATGAGTCAGTCATCCCGTTTTCCTCTACTGAAGTGTCGTTTGGTCAAGGTCCGGGCCCAATTTGTGAGGAATCGGCATACCCTGGGCGATAGGGGTATCTCGCAGAGGATCTGTTGCCACCGGCTCCCCGTAGGGCCCCGCCCCCGAGTTGAAGGGAGAGGGCCCACCGGGAGCAGCCGGGTCGAGACCATCCGTGCTGGGCAACGGCTGATGCACCACTGGCCTATTTGTCGGCCATGGCACAGATGTTGCACGATCCGGGTCCAGATCGGCTTCGATCCTTTTGACTGCCAGCCGGAAGTTCACTACGGTCAGCGACCCTGCGAAGCCATCTGGGCGCGGATGATGGACTGCTGACGCAAGATCTCCTGCTGCGCGGCGGCGATGTAGGGATTGCGACTCGCGGTACCCGTCATGCCCGCGCCTGTGTTGACGGCGGGGGTCACGGTCGAGGAGGCCTGGTCATCGGCCGTCGGTTGGCCAGGCTGCCAGTTCTGGCCCGGGTTATTCGTGTAGTCGTTGGCCTCCTGCGCACCGTAGGGCTTGAGCGGCTGGTTGCCGTTGTCGCCGCCCTCGCCATAGACCGGGTCCGGCTGGCCGAGGTTGCCAGGTCCACCGTAGTTGGGGGTCGAATAGCCCGGGTAGTCGGTTCCCTTGGCGCCCATGTCGCCGATCCAGCCGGAGTTGTCCCGGCCGTTGGCCTCATGCCGACTCGACGTGGCGGACGAGGGGCGACCCGTCCCGCCGGAGGCAATCGGGGACTGCTGGTTGCGCTGGGCGATCTGCTGCTCGGCCTGGTTGATAGTGCCGGGCACTGTATTCGGGTTCCAGACCACCGGGAAAGCGACCTGCTCCGGGAATGGGCTCTCCCCGGGGCTGTCATCGGCGTTGACGATCTGATCGATCTGAGGCAGGCCCGAGTAGGCCGTCTTGGGATCGTGCGCGCGGGTAGCCACCTTGCCGTGGCCGCCGCAGGTCGGGCACGCGACGTGCACCTGGGCCATGTGACTCTCCTTGTGAACGGTGTGCTGCAGTGAAGCGCCGACCGGGAAGCCGGGCTGGGGACTAGCGGCATTGACGGGGCCGCCAGCGTGATTGTCGATGTCTGCGTGGTTGTCATTGGGCGGCACGACCGAGGAACCGTCCCAGCCGGTGTAGTTCTGGATCTCCTGCAAGGCGGGTGCCCGGTTGGAGTCGGTCGCCTCAGGAGGCACGCCGCCCCCGCCATTGAGGGTGGAGAAGGTGTCCCCAGGGGCCGGGTTGGTGCCGTCGGCCACCTGGGGCAGCGAGCTGGCGGCCTGGGCCTGCAGCATCATGTCCGCCAGGAGCGCGGCATGACTGCGCTTGGGGGTCGTGGGGTCAGTGATCTGTTCGCTGTTCGCGTCGTAGGAGAAACCACCGAGGGCGGCGTCCAGCTCAGCCTCCTTTGCGATGGCGAACGCCCCGTTGCGCACTGCCTGGGTGTGCAGGCGCCCGGCCTCGGTGAGGAAGGCCTGCTCAGCGGCCTCAGCCTGCTCGCCGAACTGACCAGCCAGGCGGCGGCCCATGTTGCGGGCCTGCTCGCCGAACTCCTCGGGATACTCCTTGACCATGACCGGCACCCGGTCGAACCACATCGTGGCCTGAGCCACCATCTCCTGGCTGGCCTCGGTGAGGCTGGCGGTCGACGTCAGACCGATGATCCAGTCTGTCTCTTCGCTCATCCGCTCGTAGCCATGACCGGGCACCAGGGTGTCACGGACCTTCGCCGCTCCGACCTGAAAGCCGTACTCGGCCTCGTGCTCGGCGGCGGCCTCAGTGCGCAGGCTCTCCACCTGCAGCATCAGGCTCTCTCGCTCGGGCTGAGTGCGAGCCACGCTGGCTCGGCCCAGCAGATCGGCGATAGCCGCCGTGCGGGACTGTGGCTGGGTCACGATGGAGTCCTCCAGGTCGGCCTTGCGTTGCAGCTCGCGCCGTGTCTTCTTCTGATCGGTGGAGGGGGCTCGCCGGATCTGGCCTAGTTGGCCATGCATCGGTTCCTGACTGGGCGCATGCTCGTACTGGCGTACGACCTCGTGCACGTCGCGTCCCGCCACCGCACACACCTTTCGTAGGAAAACTTGCCCTCACTACTTCAGGTGGGCGGATTCACCCTCGGGCATGAACAGCGGCGGATTCGCTGATGGCCTCAGAGATACCGGCTTCAGAGTCCTGGTATCGAGGCTCCCGGATTCTGTTCGCGCCAGTAGTTAAGCAGATAGACGAACATATCCAAGGACTCTTCTATCGCATCCCACAGAGAGTCACGATTATTGTTCGGCTGCAGCGCAGTTCCATATCGCTTAATTCCAATATCACGTCGATCCGAGATCAACCGTATCGCTATAGACTGCGTATCGATCTCGTTGTTCGGAGTGGGCAACCCTTGACTATCGCCCTCGCGTCCAGCGCGTTCCGGTTGCGACACGACAGTGCTCTCAGACATACGATCTCCAGGGGTCAGTTGCGGTCGGGGTGCAACGAGCACCCTAGCAACCGTTTGAAACGATCACGATGGCTGCTAGTATCGCCCTGCATCACAACACTGGGGCGTAGCTCAGCGGACAGAGCATCCGGCGTGAACCGGAAAGTCACTGGTTCGAATCCAGTCACCCCGACGAGAAACACAGAGGGTTCTGCGGATGACCGAGGTGCTCCAGCTCGGTCATGACTCCGGAGTTGCGCAACTCCGATGTCCTTGCTGCGAGGACCGAGCCCCTATGGAACCTTCCCCAGGGGCGGGGAACTCTGTCGGACTCCTGGAGCGCAACCAATCATCAACGCAGAACAGAGCGGAAGAGCGCTGATGTGCAAATCGTTTCCCGAATGCCCACGTTCAGACCGGCACAGCCGTCATGTCCGGATCAACGAGTTTGGCATCATGCTCACCCAGCGACCGCACAAAGTCATCATTGGGTTCGGCCTCAACATCAAGTCTTACCGCAATGCTCAATCTGACCTTGAGTCTCTTGCGCTGCGTGACCCTGCGTCTCACGATGCGATCCAACTCGTTGCAGCTCAGCATGGGCTCTACCAAGTCATAGGCTAGAACTCTCTCGCCTCGCAGCTCTGCTATTCTGATCAGTTGCCCGATCGAAGGAGCGCTATGACTACAACTGAGACCGTCACCTATCTGACCCCGGTAGTAGAGATCACAATCCCAGACGAAGACGACCCGGCCTTCAGCGAGACCATCCGGGCGACTGCAGTCCCATACGACGAAGCCGGGGAGAGTCACTACTGGCGCGTCGGTGGATCCAACATGGGCACCGGAACCCTCGCGGTCTGGCCGCACCAGATCGACTCACTGATCAAGCTCTTGGAGCGGCTGGGGGAGACTCCTGTTTCTAAGCCCACAAGCACCGAATAAGAGCTTTCACTACTCCCAACCAAGATCTGTTATTGTGCTCGGCTGCCCACCTGAAATGATCGGAGCCCGAACGTGGCCAAGGTGATCGTCTACCACGACAGCTACGGCTGCGAGACCGGCTGCTGCGGACACACCGTGGAGATCCTTCAGGACGGCGAGGAGCAGTACCGGGGATCCCAGCGCAAGTTCGAGTTCACTCACCCCTACACCGATGACCAAGAAGAGTGGATCGAGTTCGCCAAGGACTTGGTGCGCAAAACCTACGGCGAGAAGCACGTGGCCGACCTGGCCTGGGATCAATGCGAGATCAACGATGACTGGTAGTAGGAGGTGCGCGATGTCGTTATAGAGCTGACACCGTGTCAGCGGGAAGGCATCGATGTCCCGCACCGACAAGACCGACCCCGAGTGGGTCAAACTCAACCGCTACGGTCACGAGTCCCACGACCACACCCATGGCGAGTGCGACTACCGGCCCCGGAACAATCACCACCGCTCCTGGTGGCCCCGGGAACGCGCGTACTCACCCCGGTTCCGCCATACCTTCACCTGGGCCATCAAGCCCCGCTGTGATGATGAGCAGCCCTATCGGGCCTATTACGACAGCAACTGGTACTGGCGGCCCAAGGGGGTCCGTTGGGAAGCCAACAGGATGCACCGCGCCGAGCGCCAGCGAGTTCGGATGGCTCTCCGCACGGGGGAGGAAGATATCGCACCCTACCGCCCACGAGGAGCCGCCATGTGGCACTATTGGTGACGGATACGAGGCTGCGAACTGGTGCCCTACGCAGAAGCCGATCCGAGGACCCGGTAACTGGTCCTCGGATCGGCTTCTGCCATTCATGAACTGAGCGACTTCTGCAGTGTTCGGACCCAGACATTCGCCGAGGTGTCTCTACCTTCGACGGCGTCTTGCACGAGGCGCGGGTCCGAACACAACAGGCGCGGCTGCTACGAGGAGACGAGCAGGCGTGGATGACCTTACACCATTCGCTTAAAACACGAAGCCCCACCCGACCGAAATCGAGTGGGGCTTCGCTAACCCGACTGGCGAAGCGGGGGCCAGCACCCGCCGGGGGTCCAGGGGTTAGGCCGTGGTGTCTGTCTGCGGAGCCACGGTGGGGTCGGCCGCGATAACAGAAGCCGGAACAACCGGAGCAGGAACATCTACCGGATCGGGAGCGACGACCGGAGCTGCCGGGGGAGTGGCATCCGTAGCCGGGACTGCCGTCGGCGAGGTCACAGTGGGATCTACCGGAGTGGCAATGGAAGGCGTCGGAACCGGCGAGGTCGCTGTGAGATCCGAGGACACGACCGGCTCGGGCGGAGTGACGGGTGAGGCAACCACGGCGGTCGCGGCGGGAACGACCGGAACGGCAACGGGCTGATCCACCGGAGTGCCAGCAGTCACCTTGATGGTGGCCACTCCACCGGCGACGACGTCGATCGCCTCGGTGGCGGTCAGTCCCCCGACGGTGAAAGTGACGACCGCACTGCCAGGCTGACCAGCGACGACGGTGAAGGTCGAACCAGTCTGGGTGACAGTCGCCACGGCGGGGTTGTCCACCGAGGCTGCGAGCGCGGCGCCGGGAACCGCATACCCCTTGGTGTCATCGACCTCGATGGTGTAGTCGACCTGCTGGGTGTCGGTGAGCTGCATTGTGGGCCCTTCTGGCTGAGTGGTCGGCAGGGAGCCATCTTGACCCCGGACAAGGCCGACCCGAATACGAATGATGATGGGGTGGAGTAGTCGATCTACTTTTCGGTGAAGTACACGTAGAGACTCACGCTCGGCGTGCGGGGAGTTCAGGAGCGAGGAGATTCCCTCAGCGATCTTATCGATCAGTAGCCGCTCTTGGTAGGACAGGGAGGTCACGCGGATAGCATAGGGGATCGGCTACCTCAAACGGTAGCCGGGCTTGCCGATCAAGTCATCATTCAAGATCGAGGAAGACCGCGTCATCCAGAAGATCGAGGAAGACCACGTCATCCAGAGAAGCATTAACCGATTGAGAGACCCTGTCGGTCCCAACCTGTCCTGGGTCCTTCTTTCTCGACTTGAACAACTTCATAGCCTTGATGCGCACAGATTCGAGTCTCTTGCTGGACTTGTTCTTTATCTGAGTTAGAAAAGAGTCAATGTCATCCCGGGCCTGGTCCAGCGCCGCCCGATAGATACGTTCACGAGAACTGATCTTGCTCATCTGATCAAGAACGCTCTGAGCAATCGCTGCAATAGCGATGTCTTCATCTATGGCAAGATCATCGACTACGCTTATTGTAGCGCGATTACTGTTCTTGCCTATGTTACGACGACTTGCTTCAGCTCTTTCCTCCGCGAGACAATGCTCTTCCGCATTCTTGTTGATAAGGAACAATCCGATCCTCACATCATTGATTGGGACTCGTTCTCTTTCGCTGATCTTTGGATCAATCAATGGGGCCGCTGCTACTGTTTTCCACACCTCATCCATCGTCAAAGTTTCGATCCCCACGGGAACCATCTGCCCCGATCTCCGCATCCGTATCCTCGGCTTATCCGGCTCGGGCGCACTCGGGGGACCCTCTTCGGAAACCTTCTTCGGCATGGGAATCTCATCTCGATCGAGGCTGATAAGTCAGAATGGTAATGCCAATATGAAATATTAACCAGTTGAAGTTTCTCTTTATCCGGCGAGATGGGCCAACTGAGCGGCCAGCGCGGGCGCGATCGAGTGAGTCCACATCCGGGCTAGGTTGCCCGCGTCGCGTTGGATCAGGGGTGCGATCTCGGGGTTGGAATAGCCGCCCCAGAAGCGCAGGTAGACATAATCTCGGTGAGCCGGGGGCAGAGCGTTGATTGCGTCCAGGATCTCCCCGTGGTGGTAGGCCAGCTCGGCCGCCGCCAGCCACGCAGGCGCCTGCAGGGCCTCGATCAGGGTGTAGTCCGGATCATCCAGGCTCTCCTTCGCCCGGTTGCGCAGCGGATCGGTGGGCTGGCCATGAGCCCGGGTGTGACCCGTCCAGGTCTGGCGGTTGGCGACCTCCCGGATCCGCATCGCGGCAGCGGCGCTCAGGTACTCCCGCGTCGACTCAGGACGCTTGCTCGCGACCTCCCAGACCACAATGCGGCCCTCTTGAGTCAGATCATCAGACTCGGCCTGGGGATGAGCGTGCTCGGCCGCCCTGATGCGATTGAGCCGGTCCAACTGCTCGATCCGCTCGGTGACAGTGAGCCCGTCACCGAAACCATCCTGAAGCCCGCTCACAAATCTCCTACTGCTCGTCACTCTTCCAGAGCGGTCGGATCTCCCAGACCTGCGCGACCCGACCGTCCTCGCTGACTTCCAGCCGCTCGGTCGGATGTGCAACCGCCTCTCCTACAAGATAGCGGCGCCCCTGCTCGCTGGCTCGACGCGCGGCCTCGATGGACTGCGTCGAAGGCACGTCATTTCGATCGATCCAGAGCCCATCTAGGTCCGGCGGCCGATGAGACACGGGCATATCGTCGCTGAAGCGAAAGACCACCCAATCCGGAAGATCAGAGTCCGTCATGCCGCTCATTCAAACAGAGACGCGGAGAACTCATCGAAGCAGCGCTGGGAGCACACTGTCGACTCGCTCCAGTCCTCAGTCCACTGATACGGCTCACCGCAGTTCGCGCACTTACTCCACTGCTCGCCTCGATCCCGTATGCCGACATTGATCTCGGCATACATCCGATGCACCTGGAGCGAGTTCGGATCGGACAGAATCGCGTCTGGATCGTAGGTTCCATTCTGATCAGTCATGTCACCAGCCCCAAGCGTTGTCAAGAACTCGTCGGCCCACTCGTGGTCGGCTCGCTGGCCAGCCACTCCCTCAGCGGCATTCACCAGCCCCACCTCGACGGCTCGCATCCAGGTCAGAGCGACTTCCAGGTCGAAAGCTCCCATGCGCAGATCCAATAGTCTCTCGCGAGACGACTCGGGGATAGGGAGAGTGATATGCCCGGTCTTCAGGAACTCAATACCCTGAAGACCTATACGAATGGTATGGTATGCAAACTTTGTGTCATACCCATACTTTTCGATCAGTTCAGGCCTATTGGTATGCTTCCTCGGGCGCTCGCCAGTGAGCTGTGCTCGCTGACTGGTCATGTAGCCCAGGAAGGATCCTGCGGCCCTCTCCGAGACGAAGCGGTGAGCATTGGCCCGCAGGGCTCGACCCGCATCGGAGTTGACCATCACCGAGTTCGGCTCCGGCGCGAACAGGGGCATGAGCACGGTCGGATTGCCCGCCAGTGCGAGCTTCATCCACTTGCGCAGGCTGTAAAGGGTCAGATCCAGATCGCCCGGTCCCGAGCGCGCACCGTCTGGCTGGGTGCGCACGATCAAGTGCTCGAAGCGCTTCAGCCCGACCACGTAATCAGGCGGCTCGACGCAGATACCCATCTCGTCTCGATCGTCGGTGCCTTCGACACTCACGCCGTACAGGGTCGAGCCGACCTCGGTCTGCAAGATCCGGCCAGCCAGTGCCTCATCGAGTGTGAGGTCGGTGTCTTTGGTGAGCACCATCAGCGGCTTGCCCTCATGGGCGTGCCCAATCATGGCAGTCTTCACTCGAACTCGGCGCCCTTGCTCGACGTGGCGATCTCAGTGTCCAGGTAAGGCTCGATCACGAAGTCGCTGAACACGTTCGGCGCAACCACGGTCTGCAGTGAGCGCAGGATCTGAATGGCCAGCGCGCGGATCTCGGTATCCGCCCCAGCGGTGGCCCGCATGTGCACGAAGTGCCGCCAGGCCCGGTAGTTGCCGGTGACCACGATCTTGGTCTCGGTGAAGTTGCCCAGCACCGCGCGGGCAGTCTGACGGGCCCGCTTGCGCTTCTCGGTCTTGCTGCCCGGCTCGTCTATGAGCATGTCCGCCAGGTATTCCATGAGATCGCTGTAATCGTCCATCTGACCCGCGAAGCTGGCCTGAAAAATGTTCTCTATCTCCTGGTTCCCTACTACCTCGGGAGGCATTACAAACTGAACGTCGTTACTATCGACATATCTCTGCGAAAGCTGGCTGTAACTAAAATGTCTGTGTCGTACCAGTTCGTGGCTCAATGACCGACTGATGCCCTCGATGTAGTAGCTCGCGCTCCCGTGCTCCAGCACGCTGAGGTGAGCCACGTCGAGGATGTGAGCCAGGTAGCCCGCATTGGTCGCGGTGGCTGGGTTGGGCCTATCCCAGGACTGGTAGCAGGACCTTCCTGCGGCCTCAGCTAATCCTTCGCCCCCTCCACGATCCGGCCGAAAACCCTGCATTGAATCCGCTACCGCATCTAGCAGTAGTTCTGTCTTCGCTATCAAAGTTACTTTCATGTGGTGTGACTCTCTATCCCTAATAGATGATTGCCTAACAACAGAGTCCTGCACTGACACCTCGTAGAGAGAAACCAACAGCCATGACAGTAAGAACCAAGCGGCACCTTACCTCTAGCGATCCTCCGCTGTAATGAAGCTTTCCTGGCTCTCCGTAATCTACATACCGAACAACCTCTGAAACCTTCGCTGTCTTGCTCATCATATTTATGACCAGCAGGGCACACCTTGTTTTCTACATAGTTATTAGTACGTCCTCTACTAACCATGTCTCGAACATTATCTGCCTGAGTACCGACCAGGAGGTGGTCTATATCACCACACGCTCTGTTGTCGCACTTGTGCCTGACTACGAGCCCCGCAGGTACAGGGCCAACCTGCACGATCCATACGGCTACATGAACTGAAATAGGTGCCCCTGGAGTATTCGCTATCTTTCCATACCCCGTCTGGGAGCAGATGTATCCGGCCCACTCCAGGCACCCGTTCGGCTGTCGGATCAAACGTCGCTTGAGACGTTCGGCCAAGGTTTTATTGGGGATGGGCGAGACTACTGTTCCCAAACTCATTTCGTTGAACAGGCTCTTCCGGCAAACTCCGCCAATGCCTCCCCGCCAGTGGCCGAGGAGTCCGGCGACCACGGTATGTGCGCCGGGGGCTCATAGAACTTGGTGGCAGCAAGAAGGGTGATCCTGGCGCTCATGCGCTCACACTCTTGAGCCGAATCTTGCGCACCGGCGCGGCGGTCTCTTCCCCTAGGGCGACCGTCACCTTCGCCGGGTCGAACTTGACCTTGGCCCGGCGCATCTGCTCGGCCCAGACGTCAGCTGAGCGCACGGGCCCGAGATCCGGATCCTGGGGCAGGCTGTAGCCCTCTGGGGCGGTGTAGACGGTGTGCGTCTTCACGGCCCGGCCATTGGGCCCGATGTGGCTGAAGTGCTCCTCTCGGAGCATCTGGCAGCGCTCGCACCGGGACTTGCGCAGGATCTCCTGCATGCCCTTGCGGTTGGTCACCACGCCGAACTGGAACGTCGTCTCGGGGTGGCCCACATCCCAGTCGTGGCCGATGCTGCGATCCCGGCAGTATAGGAACTCCAGCGGCATCTTGCGCATCGCGGAATGCCGCGCTCTACGGTGGCTCACGGTCATGATGAGTATCTCCTTAAGGGTTTTGGCGACGGAAACACAACGCGCGTTCCGCCCGGGGGCGGGGATCCCCCGACCATCCTGCACCCGGACGGAACGCGCCTTTATTCTCTCAGCGGCTGGCCCATACCTCTGCGGGCTGATCCGACTAAGAGAAGCAGTACCTACCTACTTGACGATCGGCCCAGTGAAGTGATACCGGGCGTAGACGTCGTAGTACTTCCCCTCTTCAGTGCCTTCAGCGCCTGGTTCGATCTTGCTCCGACGAGTAGATGCCTGAAACTCACCCATCTCGTCAGCGGCAAATCCCGGAGCAACACCCGTCTTGATCAGGGTGGCGATCCGGACTGCCTTCCCGGTCTTGACCTTGAGTTCCACCAAGGTCCAGACATCCTTGTTGGCCTTGAGCGCGGCGGCGATGTCCTCATGACCGCCCCACTTGTCGGCTGTGTCTCGCATCCGAGGAAGCTCGCCGAACTTGAGTTCATGAACCTTGACTGAAGCCACTTCTGTTCTCCTTCGGGTAGGTGGTCGTACCGTATCACTTCAAATGATCATTGTCAGATTAGCTGATCGATCCTCGCTTCGCCCATGAGCTTGCGCACTCTGGCGACTGATACTCCCAGTAACTCAGACGACTCTCGTATGCCCAGTTGCGTGCACAGAGAGCGGATCGCCACGCGCCGATCCTCAGCAGCGTTGCGCATCATCTGCTCATAGAACTCGATCGCCCTACTTGCGTTCTGGGCCTGGTCCAGCAGGTGCTCGACGCTCATTCCGGGTTGCTGCGCAGCTTCTCAATGATCGGTCGGAGTGTATCCTCTCCGACCATCTTCTCGATACCACCGCTGGCATAGACCCCTTGCTGTATCGCCTGTTCCAGCAGATCGACGCATTCAGCCACGCGGGTGAGCAGCGCAGTATCTGCGACTTGCTGAGAAGACTTCGCGCCTGCGTCCTGCACCTGTTCGGCCTCGATGGCGCTTTTCGCGCTAGAGAGATAGTTCCGCATTCTGGCGTTGCTCTGCGTGAAAGCCATTCTCCGGAGGGGAGGCCATTTGTTATCGATCTGGTAGTCCAGCTCGCCTACAGCCAACTGAATCCAAGCCGCCGCATCCAATCCCGCTTCGGTCATGTCGTCTTTCTCACAATCGCACGAGGCACGTCTTCGATGTTGACGTACTGGCACTCAGGACAGCCCATCATCATGAGCTTGCCGTCAGTGCTGAACTTCGGCACCTTGAGCGTCGTATGCCGACACCGACGACAGCACTCTGTCTTTAACCACTCAACATTGGCGGGCTCGAAGGTGTCCTTGAGCTTCGCCAGAAGTGCTGAGTCTCCTTCTGCCATGATCTTGACTTCACCCATCCTCGTATCTTACCTATCCGTTAGTAGATCAGGGCTTGCGACACAGCTATCTCCAACCACTGAGCGAAACGCTCGATCACTAGCTCGACCGATCCCTCATCGGGGTCGTAGTCCTCCAAGATCTCCCGCAGTTGCCGGGGAGCGGCGTTGAGAATCCCGGCCAGCGAATCGAAGGCCCTCACGGCCCCGTGGACCGGACAATCTTCCACGTTGGCCGCCTGCTCCGGGCAGGTACAGGTCACCAGCAGGCGAGCCATCTGAGCATGCTCGATGTGCACTGAGCGCACTGCCTCTTCCAACTGGGCCAGAGGAGCGATCTGGGGCGTCTCAACCTGACTGAGAGCGACCTCCCCCGAGCCCGGACACGTTGAGAACTTGCGCCCAGGCATCATCATGAACATGTGCGGTGCGTGATCAATCACCGAACCGCAGCGAGGTTCCGTCACTCATCGCTCCTATCTGAAAACCATTCCCAATAAGAACCGTCGCGCACGTAGCGTCCCGCCCGGTGGCAGTCGATCACCCCGGCATGTTCCATCCAGCCCATCACCTTTCCCTCGCAGCCATCCAACGGGCCGCCGGAGAAGACGATCTGAGCCTTACTTCGCTCAATCTCCGGACGGGGCATGAGGCAAGAACTTCTCCACCACAACCTCGACATCCTCACCCTTCTGGATGAAGTCGAGCAGCTCGCGCCAGAGGTAATGCTGACCGTTGGTCAGATACCACACATCCACCGCCCTGATCGCCGCGTAGCTATAGGGCTTGCCCCAGCGAGCCTTGGTGAAGCGCAGTACCGTCCCCTCTACCGGCTCCTCGGGATCGACCCTCGCTACTTGCTCAGCGTCCCATTCGGGATCTCTCTGGGCTCGCATATCGCCCCATGTCGGTTTGGTCATCCCCGCAGTACTCCTTCTCTGATGTGGACAACGGAATCGATCATGTCGCCGACCTCCCATGTCCACTCCTGTCTCTGCTTATATCCAATGTGGTGATTCCACACTGCATTGGGAAAGGCTGCCTGCGCCGCCTCCACGTTGGAATAGACCCCCTCAAGCTCGCGAGATCCGATGCGAGTGTGACGACTCACCGCGTAGATCATCGTCGCAGCAGGCGACCGGTAGGAGCCAGTCATGTACTCCCTGCGTCCCCTGGGCGTTAACTGAGCCTCCCAGAAGCCCGAGGCGCGCCCATGCTCATACTCCACGAGCCCAAGGCTCTTGAGCTGCTTGAGTGTCAGCGTGTGGGCCGGGGACTGGGCAATCGGCCAGAAGGGCTCACCCAACCTATGCCGGGCTGCCAGCACCTCCATCATCAGATCCTGCATGGGCCGAAGAGGCTGTCTAGTCATGTTGCGCCGCCCAGCGCTTGGCGATCTCGATACCTTCGGGAGAGAAAGTTCTCGCAACAGGCCCCGCTATAAAGCCGCCCAGACTAACCTGCCACCACGAATGTGATTCTTCGTAACGAATCACCGAACGCCCTCGACGCAGCTCCGCTCCATCAGGCGGCATGTCTCTCTCGGGATCGAAATACTCAGGCACCGCAGGAGGTCCTGACTTGCGGAACTCACCGCGCGCAGCCGAGGCGCGAACCATCGCAGTCAGCTCACCTGCGATCGAACCCAGCGCAGTCACCGCGCCCGGATCGGGACTCTGCTCATCGCACCAGTCGTTCAGGCGCGCAGCAATCGCCCGGATGTCCTCGACAGTGATACCGCCCGGCTCATCCCGGGCCATCAGGAGTCGAACCCGAACACGAGACGGCAGTTGTCCGGCCCATAGGCATCAGCGAGCCCCGAGGTCATCCGGAACCACTCATCATCGATGCTCGCCCGCAGGCCGCCCTCTTGGAGCCAATTGGTATGCACGTAGGTGTTGGACCGCACGAACAGCACGTCACCCTTCGACTTCTCCTCGACCACGACGATCGAGCCATCAGCAAGACCGGCCTCGTACTCCACTGCGCTGTAGGTCGTGCTGCCTGGGCCGCTCACTGCACTAGACCAATACTGAGGATTCACGCCTCGCTTGAGTGCTTCGTACTGACCAGCTCGTAGCACGCCAGTATTGACCTTGGGCACATCCCAGTTGTAATCCAAGACCTCCCGCAGCATCAGCCATGAGCTGCTGTGATAAAACTCTTCCTCCGCGATCTTCCGCATCTCTGGCGAGAGGTCGTCCGGCATGCCGCGCGGCTCAGAGATCGGCTTGATTCGCTCGCCGGTCACCGCCCCGGCGAATCCACGGCCGTTACGCACATCAGCCAGCACCGCGAACAAATCATAGTTGTGCCCGTGATACGGCTGATCGCTAAACTGCGGATTCCATTCATAGCCATCGGGATCAGTAAGAGACTCTTGCTCGGGTTTGTAGTAGGGATACGGGAACTGCTTCCCTAACTTCTGCCACGGCTCATCCTTGCTCTTGCGCACCTCAACGAAGAGAGTGATATCGGTACCCATCAGAGGAACTTCGCCATCGCGCCGTCCTGAACAGCCCGGGCAATGATCGCGGGCTTGACCACGCGCTCGAACCAGGCTTTTGCCTCATCACCGCCGCCGATCAGGTTCTGCTCGGTCCCAGCATCATTCCAGGTTCCATTGAACTCGTTGTACCAGCGATAACCCACCCCGCGCTCAGCGAGCCAGCTCCCGATCAGGTTGATGTAGATCGCATGCAGCGTGCCGCAACCGAAACCCATGGTCTCGTGCTGGTAGCTGTAACCAGTGTCGAAGACGATCTGCATGGCCATGGCCGGGTGAGCGAGCCGACCTCGCTGACCCTCGGGGATCTGCGAGGCCGGGTAAGCATCCCAGCCCTTGGCCTCGGCCAGGTCGGGGAAACGATCCTCGTCGTAGTAATACTCATCTTCGGCGTAGAGCGGACCATCCGGGCGGTACTCGATCTCGAAGATCGCAGCGAAACCTTGGCCCATCTGATTTCCCATGGTCCAGTGGGCGCCCTCGATCGGGATCTGGAACTGCCGGAGATCTGCCTTCCCGCCACCGGCCGCCTTCCACGCGGCGTAGTCATGTGCGTGTTCCTGCTCGTCATAGGTCATCGGGTTCTCGGCCTTGAGCAGATTGGTGTTGACCCAATCGAACAGTTCTTTGACTGGGACAGGCTGCAGGACCGCGATGCGGGTGTTCAGGGTCATCAGTTCTCCTTTGTATCGTTTGGCGACTCAGACTAAGGGTATCGGATCAGTCAGCGAGTAAAAAGTAGCACGGATCAATGCAACTTCACATAAACGAAAGGCTCTTCATCTCTGCCCTCATACATTCGGCCGAAATCCTGAACTACATCAACGACGATGAAGTTCGTCCCGGGTGCCGTGCGGGGGATACCAGCCACATACTCCCCTATGCAGGGAGTACGCAAACCAAGCGGCATCTCCATAGTTCGACACGATCTATCCGGCAGCTCGAAAGTAATCTCCATCAGACAATCGAATCCGGGAAGTCGACCCGAACAGTATTGACGTCCGGCAACACCAGACCATCTCGGTCGACCAGACGGGAATCGACACGCCATGGCGTGTGCTGTGTGCGCTCTGCCAGGTTGGCATCATTGCCCGACTCCAAGATCAGCGGCGCGGTGACATTCGCCGGGTCGATCCCGATCTGCTGAGCGTGCTGGACGACCATCGCCTCGATGTCCGCGCGGGCGCACTGGACCACGTTCTCGGTGTGCTCGACCAGGCTTTTGCCCACAAAGGCGACGTCAGCCGTGGCGTGGTGGATCGCTAAGTGCAGATTGCTCAACGCAGCGTCCTTGGCCTTCTTGGGCACGCTCGGCGTGTTCTCGTACTGCGTCAGCGCAGCCTTGATCTTCCCGTATGCCTTGTCCGCCGCTCCCCGCACCTCGGCCATCGACTCAGCCGTCCGAGGCGCGAATGGCAGCCCCGGCACGCGGTGTTGATCCGGCGTGGACACGATCGTGCACGGCACGCCGGAGGAGCCAACAGAGCTGACGAAACTGGCCCACTGCGCCTCGCTCATCGCCACCTCAAACAGGCGCTCTCGCGGGTTGATCCAGTCCTGGCTGAGGTCCCGCTTCCGTTCAGCGGTGGAGAGCCGGAGGGTCATGTAGTGCTGGTGCTTGATGTCGGAGTCGAACAGCACCGCACCGGGGTTGGAGGACACCCGATTGACGTAGATGTGACCGAAGGCAGGATGCGTCTCGTAGCGACCCTCGACCACGGGCTCGACTACCGGTCGAGCGTTGGGGTTTGGCTTACTCATCAGTTCGTCTCATTCCTCGGTTGGCGATGCGATCAGCCTAGCGGTTCGATCATGAGTATCAAACCTTGTACCCTCGACTGCGCCTGAGCACCCTCTTCAACATGAAGAGGGTCTGCGTGATCGTGATCAGATAGAGCAGCGACCAGCCCGCCTCCGATCACGAACATGAGACCCGCGACCCCGGCCCAGATCAGATAATCGGGCAGCACGCCGGTAGAGACCACTGCGCTCACTCCTATGTGAAGTCTGGATTGGCGACGATTTGCATGAGAACATATCGTGACTTGCGCTGAGTACAAAGCGGAACGCAACTATGTGTCCTACCACGCAGTTTGACTCACCGTGAGTTTTATCTGCTACGGTTCGGCCCATGTCAATCGACCTGTACGAGACCCCCCACGACCAAGCCGGGAGGCCGATCCGCGAAGCACATCATCGCTTTATCCAATTCCCGGGCGGAGAAGCCCACCTTCCAGCGGCAGGAGCCAGTGATTGGCCCATCCAGGTCGCCTACCTGCGCGGAGCCTCAGGCGACGACCTGATGAAGCTCGCCATGTGGGCCGATGCAATGAGGCGGGTCGGACACAAGCGGATCGCACTGATCCCCTACCTGCCCGGCGCGCGTCAGGACCGTGGGATCCCACTCGGAGCCAAGGTCTACGCGGACTTCCTCAACTCACTAGGGCTGGAGCAGATCATCTGCTTCGATCCCCACTCCGATGTCATGCCCGCTCTGATCAACAACCTGACCGTGGTGGGGCTTAACAATCTCAGCAGCGAGTTCTGGCACAGTCTGGCGTACTCCCTGGATCCCTACGATGAGCCGTTCGCTGGAGTGATCTGCCCGGACGTAGGCGCACGCAAGCGCGCAGAACTGGTCGCAAATCAGCTCGACGTTCCCGTCTACCAGGCCATGAAGCACCGCGACTTCGTCACCGGCAAGCTCTCGGGCTTCACCTGTGAACCCCTACCCGAAGGCGTGTCGTTCCTCGTCGTGGATGACATCTGCGATGGCGGGGGAACCTTCCTGGGCCTCGCCGAAGCCATCAACGTTCCGCGCGAGCAACTAGCACTCTGGGTCAGCCACGGGATCTTCTCCGCTGGCTTCGAGAAGCTCAGTGCCAACTACGGCGCGATCCACACCACCGACTCCCATCCTGGCTCCGATTCGCATACCTACCCGGCACTAGTCAAGTCGCTCTTCGGCACCCTCATCAACCACATCACTCTCCAGGAGTCCTGATGCAGTTCAACCCGATGCAAGCGATAGATGCGTACAAGCTCGATCATAGGCGCCAATACCCGGACAAGACTACACGGGTCTACTCCAACTTCACCCCTCGTTCCAGCCGGGTCGAGGGCGTGGATCGGGTCGTCTTCTTCGGCCTACAGGCCTTCCTGCAGGACTACTGCATCGACCAGTTCGAGCGGTGGTTCAGCCGCGAGGAGGCCGACGTGGCGCGCGAGTACGAGGCCATGACCACAGCAGTGCTCGGGCCCAACGACATCGGCACCGAGCACATCCGCGCGCTGCACCGGTTGGGTTACCTGCCACTGCGCTTCTGCGCCCTGCCCGAGGGCACGCTCACCCCACTGCGGGTGCCGATGTTCACGGTCGAGAACACCCACCCGGACTTCTTCTGGCTGGTCAACTACATCGAGTCCGTCCTATCAGCCCAGATCTGGATGCCCTGCACCTCGGCCACCACGGCTTGGCACCTGCGTCGTCTGCTCGACTGGCGCGCCCGGGAGACGGGTGCTCCGGCTGCCGCAGTGGATTGGCAGGGCCACGACTTCAGCCTGCGCGGGATGGCCAGCATAGAGGCCGCTGCTGCCTCAGGCGCGGGCCACCTGCTCAGCTTCACGGGCACTGACTCCATCCCCGCGCTGGAGTACGTCGAGAACTTCTACCCCGGCGATAACGGACTCGTAGGTGGAAGTGTGGCTGCAACGGAGCATTCGGTCATGTGTGCCGGAAGCAAGGAAGACGAGCTTGCCACCTTCGAGCGCCTGCTCGACCTCTACCCAAGCGGTATCGTCTCGGTTGTTTCAGATACCTGGGATCTCTGGAAAGTATTAACCGAGATCCTGCCCAAGCTCAAGGACCGCATCATGGCCCGCGACGGCAAGCTCGTCATCAGGCCCGACAGTGGGAACCCGGTCGACATCATCTGTGGGACCAAATTTGCACCCCAAGAAGATCCGTGGGGCAGCCCCAACCAGATCGTCACCGATGATCGCACCCCCGCCGAGAAGGGCGTCGCCGAGCTGCTGTGGGAGACCTTCGGCGGCCCGGTCAACGAGGCGGGCTACAAAGAGCTGGACCCCCACATCGGCATGATCTACGGCGACTCGATCAACTACGACCGGGCGCAGCAGATGACCGAGCGGCTGGCTGCCAAGGGCTTCGCCTCGACCAACATCGTCCTGGGCGTGGGCTCCTTCTCCTACCAGCACGTGACCCGCGACACCTTCGGCTTCGCGATGAAGGCGACCTGGGCTGAGATCGACGGAGAGGGCCACAACCTGTTCAAGGACCCGATCACCGACGACGGCATCAAGAAGTCCGCCACGGGGCGTCTGGCGGTCCGCGCGGGCTACGACAAGGCTGGCTACTACCTCGATGAGTGCGCGAGCCCAGCTCAAGAATCCCAGAGCCTGCTGCGACCGGTTTGGGAGGACGGGCAGTTCATCTGGTCACAGAGCTTCGCCAGCGTGAGGGCCACCCTGCGCGCAGGGACAGCCGACTACGAAGCCTGGCGCAACTAAGTGACTGAATCCAACCCCATGCTCTCGGTCGACGTGGTGGCCCTGCGCTACCACGCCGACCGGGGGCTAAGCATCGGGCTTAACCTCAGGGCCAACGAGCCGCACTGGGGCGAACTAGCGCTGCCCGGAGTCCTAATGTTCCAGGACGAGACCGTTCTAGAAGCTGCTACGAGAGCCCTAGATATCAAACTGAGAGTCACCCTGCATGAAACCGACTACCTGATCGTCAATCAGGTGCATGACACTCCCAAGCGCGATGTGAGAGGCCCAACGGTCGCTATCTCTTGCATCGCCATTATTCATCAGCGAGGGCACTTCTTTCACTGGCCCTGTACCTGGCTCGCCCTCAATGCCGACGCGCTCCCCGAGCTGCCCTTCGACCACAACGCCATCATCGCCAGTGCGCTACTCAAGCTCCGCGAGCTGGTCTGGGCCGATCGGTACGCGCTGGAAGCGCTACTGGGAGCCGAGTTCAGCACCGGGCAGATGACCCGCCTGGTGGATGCTGTCTATGGAGAGAAGCAGCGCCGCTCCACCATCCATCGCCTGCTCACGAGAACGCCGTTCCTAGAGAGGATCGAGCCATCATCTATCCGGGTCTCAGGCCAGCCTGGGCGCCCTCAAGCATGGTGGCGTTTCACGCCATGAGAATGAAACCCAACGATTGGAATCGAACCTCAGTGATGACATCAAGGAAAGCCACTCCCGGAGACGCTCGCAACGCTATAAGCAACCGTGTCTACGTAGTGCTCAAAACACTAGGCCCGGGTGACTTCGCCGTAGAACTGATCACGCCCCACCAGAACAAGGCGGTGGAGTCTTACCAGAGAGACGAGACGTCACGCACTATCTTTCGATGCGAAATAGGCAGTGTTGCTGAGGTCCGCCCCGTGACAGAACTACTAGTCCCTGTGGACTAGGTCTGCTCATTGCCCGTCGGGGGTTGCAACACCGTAGCGTCGCCGCACTGCCGATTCGTCGTACAGCTCGTCAGGTGCTGCTGCTCGACCGGAGTCGATGTCCTCGTGCACGCCGGGCTGGGACTCCCAGAAGGATGTGTCGTCTTCGGGTGTCTGGGAATCAGGTTCGATCATCATGGCGCCCATGCTAGCGCAATCGATCACGCAGATAGATGTCGGCGCATATCTGGTGGAACCTCGATCTCCACAGCCACGCAAACCACACCCGTCCTCCACAGATCGCACAGCGCATCATGCGCTCACCGGAGAACGGACTGGGGACGACTTCGGCCTTGGCCTTCGCACCGATCAGCTTGGCGATCCTCTTCCGACCACGCGGCCCGTTACGCCAATAGATAGCAAGAAACACGATTACCTGGATAGAACAACCGTACGGGAACACATTGGTCCACACCACGACCAAGACTGCGCATATCGCCAGAAGCGCAGCGCAGGCAAGGGTGACGAACTGCATCTGCGCCATCGAGTTGCGCCGCCACCAATTGAACGAACCGAATCCGGCTCCAATGCCAATATCGATCAACACCCGTCCATGATCCCAGAAGATCACGGAGAACTCTCAGCGCGGTCGCCCAGATCGCCTGGCTGAATGACTTGACCGAACATCTTCATGCGGGCTGGAGCGTGTCGTGCCCGCTCCTCGATCACTCGAACTGCCTTGCTCTCATCGATTGCTCCACCGAGAAATATTATGCCCTCAGGATCATCGCGGTAGTCCCAGATGCCGCCTAGGTGTTCATCTCCGTCCTCTTCTACTACCACCTCTAGTGCTAGACCTAGGGGATGAAAGAAGAGTCGATTCACCTCTTGCAGGAATCCTAACTCACGGAACTCCTTGATATCCATGTAGTTGATCGGCTCATCCTCTTTTGCTTCATCAGGATCAGTCTGGCTCATCAGTGCCACTCCTCAGAGGTTAAGTACATGTTTCGCATCGCTGAGTACTCTAGCCAGCAACTGTCACACAAGCAATCTACTGTCGCCCTGTTCTGGCAGAACCCTAACTGACACGCACAGCGATCCGCATTGAAAATCGAAAGGCGCTCCTGACTCACCGGGGCGCTCGCCTGCGCGTCATTGGAGCATCTCGGCAATCAGAACGGGGCCGAGGTACTCGAACCGCTTGGTCATCTTCCTCGGCCCGACGCGAGCCACGAAGTCTTCTAGCGTCCGGACGGCCATTCTCGGCCCCGGGTGCGCGCCGTCGAGCTGGAGCGGCATGTAGACCACCACCGTGCGCTCACCGAGGTAGCAGTGCTGGCCGCACCCAAACTTGCTGGCCTCACTCACGAACAGGTCCATCGCGTTCGCGTCATGGGCCAGCCCGATCACCTGGTAGAGCGGTCCCTTGTAGTGGCGGTAGATGCCCATCTGGATATCGAACATGCTGTCAGTGCTCACAAGGACCAACTCGCCCGACATTCCTCGGTGTGGCCGGAGCCAGTCTCAGGATTGCAGCAGCGGAGACTGGCGGCCCGAAAAGCGTCACTATGGGTCTTGCGTCGTAAGCGAAGCCACTCATACAACTCGCGCCTGAAACCACTCAGAGAAGCGATCTCGCGCGCCTCCTCCGGGCTCCTCACGGACACTCATCTCGGATATGAAAGACCAGCTCACTGGGTCTGATGGGACTCGGGAATCGGTGATGACAGTAGGCGCAACTCATGATCGGCTTAGCGAACAACATCTCCGGCGTGATGTCCGATCGCCTCTTACTTCTGGGTGTCCACAGTCGATGCGACACCAACATGTTGACCCACGCGATGCGACACACATTGACGATCCACTCGATCATTGCCCGCCCCCCATTCTAAGTCCTTATCGAGGTGGGCCACCCACTTCGCTAGCAGCGTATCGGCAAAGCTACCGCCTTCACGCGCGACACCGAAGGCCCCACTTCGCTGATCAGCAGAGCCACGACCGTGCCAGTAACCATAAACGCCATCGAAAGTCCAATAGCTGCCCAGGTAGGTCACCACAGCCCCGTGGAGCGGGCGATCTGGGCTAGTCATCCCAGCGCCTCCCACGGCTGCGACGGCCCGCTGTAGCGTCGAGCGGCCCCGCCGATGCAAGTTGAACCGCTGTGCCACGCCTCACCGGCGCTCGGGCAGTCGGCATGGTGGATCGCGAAACCATCCAAGCCGTCCTCAATCGTGACACAGTAGGAGAACGGCGAGCGCCGGGTATCTCGCTCTCGCGCCTCCCGGAACATCCGCTGGAGGCCCTTCTCGGGTTCAGCCGCCCTATGCCCGTCGGTCATTCTGATCCGTCCACTACTTCTCGCAGCAGCGTCTTGAACTCACGCTTCATTGCGGGCTCGAAATTGCGGTGATACTGGCTGCCTTGAGGCCCGGTCTGATGCTGATACTTGCCCCGATACGGAGTCAGAGCAGCACTGCTGAGCATGAAGATCGCAAGCTGACACACCGGCATGCCCGGGTAAAGCGCGATCGGCACCTGGAGGAGATTTGCCAGCTCCAAGGTGACCTGGCCCTCGAAACCCGGATCGATGAACCCAGCGGTCGAATGAACCACCAAGCCGAGGCGCCCCAGGCTGCTCTTACCCTCCACCCGCGCGGCCAAGGTGTTGCCGAGGCGCACCCGTTCAACGGTGGTAGCCAGCACGAAATGTTCCGGCTGGAGAACGAAGTAATCTCCAGCCGGAACAGACATTCGGATAAGACGCTCAGAATTGTCATGCTTCAGGTACATAGTCTTGCCGTCGTTGTCGTTCACAATGGCGAACTCGTTGCCCAGGTGTAGATCGACACTGGAGGGCTGGATCTGACTCAAATCGAACGGCTCAATGCTGAGCGACTGATCTTTCAAGGCATGGAGGATGTCTCCGTCGTTAAGCAACATGCGACCCGTCCGGCCCCTCTGCTCCGGTGGTAATGATCTCGCCAGCGACAACGTGGTCCTTGAAGGCCCCGTCAGTGGTGTTGACTCTGTGCTCGTCTCTGATGTGATGCACGCTGAGCCGATGCCTCTTCGGGAGGCCCAGGATCTGGTTGAGGTGCCGTCGACAGACCAGGTACTTGCCATCGAGCACAGGGTGCCGACCGATCCGCGCGCACCAATGATCGTGGCAGTTGTGCTTCTTCCAGTTCGCGTAGGCGAGGGTGAAGATGGTCAGGTCAGCGAAAAAGCCCGACCACCACAGATACCAGCGGCCTGAGCCGTTCGTCAGCCCGATCGCAGTGAGCAACAGCAGGATCATGTGCGCCTCTCACTCTGCGTATAGAGACCGCTCACTGGATCATAGCGGTCGCCGTATTCGCTCTCGATCACGAGCACGCAGCGAGGATGCTGACGTAAAAAGTAGACAGCACTAGTATAGGTCGAACCGTTAGCCGCATCCTGGAAGATATCGTCATTGAGCGCAGCGTACGTCGCGCGCACACTCCACAGATCCATGAGGATGTTCTTGCCATAATCACCGGAGCCACCGACCATGTCATGATCACCCAACTCAGGATCATGACTCACACAGACGAACCCCCATCTCGTACTCACTCGCGGCGCTCCGGGATACTCGTCTCCAAGACGGCGCGATCGCTGGGCAGCTCGTCCACAAAGAACTCCTCGACCTCGCCGCGTAGCTTCAGCTTGGCGACCGTATGCGCGATATCGACACCTCGGCCGTGCTTGCCGCGATACCAACCGGGGCACCACAGCAGCGCGACATTGCCCAGGCCATGGAAGTCGCTCGCCTCAGTCACCAGCACGTACTCATGCGGCCCTAGCGGGCACTGAAGATGGCTCTCGACCTCGCTGAACCAATACTGGCCCTCAGCATGGTTCGGGGCGATGATCGCCAGCCTGCGGCCATCCTGGGGCTGGTAATCAGCCAACAAGAAGCTAGTCATCGTCTTCATTCTCCTCATCGAAGAATAATGGGTCTTCGCCCGACTCCACCATCAGGCAGTAGTCGGAGAGCTTCACCCGCTCCCAGCGCGGATCATCAATGTCGATCTCCCAGTTCCACTGGACCCAGGTCGTGTCGAGGATTTGCTTCACGCCACTCCAGCGCCGCGCCCCTCCGCCCGAAAAGCTGGAGGGCATACCCACCCGATCCAGGTAGTAGCGGATCCCGAACTCCGGGCCGAGCGTCTTCAGGTCAGAGTTGATCTGCTTGCCCAGCTCGGTGCGCAACGCCGGGACCCAGTTACGTGAAGCGCTATCCCACCGCCAACCGTCGGCTGGAGACTGGGAGCGAGGCAACCGGAAGCCCATGAGGAGAGCCCGATCAGGTTGGATCATCGAGCGCGCCGTGTCGGGATCCATGCCCCACTTCGTGCAGAAGTCCTGCAGGTCGTCGCGCCATCCCGTGGCATGTGCGCGCTGTTTCTCCCAAGCCAACTGCACCTCAGGGTGACTACTGCGATAGATCGCCGCGTGGATGGGCATCAGCCGATCTTCTCCTCATCCCGGGCCTGACTCGCAGTGCGCTGCATCCCCAAACGATGCTGTCGATTCCATTGCTCTTCAGTGAGCAGATCGATCATCGCCGAACCGTTGGAGTAATCAATAGATACTCGCGCAACGATGTACTTCACACCATCTACCTCGACCGAATCGAAGCACTGCAGGGTTCGCACTAAGGTCTTACGCCGGAGCTTCACCGCTGATCCTCTCGTCCTGCAAGTCGGTAGTAACCACGCTCAGTGCGCTCAATCAGCCCTGCCCTCTCACACTTGCCCAACTGCTCGCGTATGATCTTGCGCGGGCTATAGCTCGTTGAGATCCACCCCAAGTCGACCATCGCAGACCGGATCTCGGGGATCCCCATTGGCCGATCCTGCGCCGCGAGAGCCAGCATGAGATAGCCCTTCAAGGTGATCGGCGCGCTCCTCTTCAGAGCCGCTAGCTGACGCTGCAGGCTAGCGATCTCGGCCCGCAACTCAGCGATCCTGATCTCGGCTTCTTCCCCTTTTACCGCCAAGCCAGCGATTCTGTGTAGCTCATCGAGCCCGGCACATCGCACGGCGGTCATCAGCGTTCTCTCCAGTCGTAGCAGCGCCCGCCAGCACTATCGGGATCCCGGCGGTAAGAGCCGGGATGGTAGTGCTGGCGCCAGTCCATGCTAGGAACCCAGTCCGGTCGCAGAATAAGGATCGGACTAGTCGGTCGTTCGATATCCATCTCTTTCCCGCTCAGTGGGCCTCCGTGGAAGTGAACGATCACCACCCGGACTCCAGCTCAGAGGGAGGCAGCTCTGCGATCGGCGTCAGCAAGCAGGGAGGTAGCTCTGCGATTTGCAACAATGTGGCGCGCACGCCCTCGACATCCAGCCAGTCGATCACGTCGTTAGTGACCGGCGTGGAGTAGTTGATATTGCCCGCGCGATCCAGGACCGCAAGCTCCCAGAGACCAGCCTCATGCCCGTAGCTACCCTCATGGCGCACGACACTCGCGCCCCAACCGTTGCGGAACTTGAACTCATACTGCACTCCGCTATTCAGGACGCGCTGCGTAGCTTGAACCTCAACGAACGGGTTCAGCGCTAGCTCAGTTGATTCACTCATTGGCGACAGATCTCCTTGTTCGAGACTGCAGACTATCAGATCATGATCACACTCAACAGCAGCACAGCTCGATCCGGCACCGGAAAAACTATGCCCCGCCTGTGGGGGACGGGGCATAGTTGGTATCGCGTCTTACACATCCACGAGATCGGAACCAGCGGTGACTAGCCGTAGCTTGGAGTTAGCCCGCAGAGCATAAATTGTGCAGATTTGCCCTGGCGCGATGTAGCTCTCCGTCATTCGACTGCGACCTTCGCGGGGCGCGCAACGTTGTACGCCGTTGCGCTATCCACGTCAGCAAAAGCTAGCTTCGGCGGACATGCCCAAAGATAGCACTCACGGGGCCCCTATTCCGAACGATCCGCTACCCACCAACTTCTCCATCATCTCGACCGCCCTCATAGTCAGCGCGCTCCCACATGCCGGGCGGCTCATCCTCATACTTCTTCAGCGCTGAGGTATGCACGTGGATATGCGTGGCTGAGCTGTTGCGCAGCAGCTCAGCCACGCGCTCGGCGCGCGACCGATCGGCGTACGGCACGGGTCGTTGGGCCACGCCCCGCACTTGGAGCACGAGTGCATACCGCTCGCCGCGAGTACGTTGTCCCGTCTAGGCGCCATCATGTCGTCTCCAACCTGTGGCACTGTGACATTTCCTGCGCAGCTCAATCGTGATCTCGGCGAGTTCCTCTTCGGCGCGCTCGATCTCCTCGCCGAGGAGATCGAAAAGCACCTGAGCCCAGAACTCGCGCTTCATCAGCGCCTTGGACATACTCACGACTCCTCCAGCGGCACGATGTTGGTGATGTAGCCGCCCTCGAACGTCACTTCTGCGGGCCCCGTCAAATCTGAGCGCAGACCATAAACGAACGCCGCGTCGGGCTTGGTGGAGATCGGAGCCAGCGCGCCATGCAGCAGGACGTTATAGCGCGGGTTGCCACTGGGGCTGTTCTTGAGCCGGGTCATCGACACAATGGTCCTGGTGTTAGTTGCCGAAAAGTAGGTCATGACCGACTCCTATTATTTGGGTAATCGATTGGCGACAGAGTACAGAGTACAGAGTATCATACAGGTCAGGTCAAACCTGCATCCTTGCGCTCAGCGGCCTGTTGCGCCTCTAGCTCCAGTAACTCCCGTTGATGCCGAGCGCGCATCTCCGCGCTACTTGCCGTCCCATCTCGACGGTTCATGATGTCGGCCAGCTTCGCGTAGTCAGCCGTACTGTCCTCGCCTTCCTCGTCTCCCGCCTGGTCGCCATGCCAGCTTCTGGAGGAGAACGCAGTCATGACGCCGTAGGGCTGTGCGGGAGCCGTCAGCGCGAGGTTGACCCGGCCGGGAGCGTTGCGCTCATCCTCAATCACCCGCACCAAGATGTAGTGCGTGCGCTCAATCAATGTCCTGCTGCTCGCATAAACGGGGCGCGCAACGTTGTGCACGACGGCATGCCCTTCTGGATGGAGATGGACATGCAATGTCCTCAACCCACCTAGAGACAGTCCGTTGCAGTCGACCGGATAGATTCCATGCTCATCCATCAAATGGGCTACCAAGTCAGCATTGTTGTCATCCGCACCGGGCCCACTGAACCCCGAGAGATGATCGAATCGCTGCGACCACTCACCGAGCCGTCCTCCTAGGTTTTCGGTCATGATCGTGACTTATCCTCTCTGATACTCTCGCGCTTGCCATTGACGTAGGTCGCCATGAGCGTCTCTTCTGTCTTCCTCACCTGGACCGGTCGCACCGCCTCACCTGCGATGCACCAGTTGGTCTTGCTCAATCTCTTCGCTTCTAGCTGCGCTTCGGCTAGCGTGCTGACTCGCAGAGGAACTTTCACCTCTCGACCGCCGACATAGACATGCGCAGAGTAGGTGACTTTGATGTAGCTCACGACGGAGTCTCGCCGTCCTTCATCAGCCCGATGCTGCGACCACACACCGGACAGGTACCGCGACGGATCGGGGCCGACGTCATGACTGGGCCGCCTTCTCGATCAGTCGCTCATAGTGCTCCAGGAAGAGGCGCAACCGGCGGATGCCATAGCTCCCGAGCACGATGGCGAGATCCTCCAGCCCATCGTCAACGCGGATCTCCAGTGTGGGCAGGTCGCTAGCCTCTTGTGGCTTCTGCCCGCGCAGCTCGACAAAGGACAATAGCTCCGCGCCGGGCACACGCTCAGAGAAGTCCAGGTAGGTCTGGCTCGTGGCTTCTCCTGGCTGATCTGGCTGATCTGGCTGACCTGGCTGACCTGGCTCGTCCTGCTTCCCCGCGCTTACCTGCTGGGCTCGGGCCTTCTTCACTTCTCGCTCCACGTCTTCCCCGTATCTATGGCTCATGGCGATGTCCCTCCTCGACTGCTGGGCCCTCCTGGCTTCTAGCTTGTCCATCTCGACATCGAAGTCCGTCATGATAGTGGGCTCCTATGTTTGGCGACTTTGACGTTGTACAACTCACGACTTGCATAAATACTAATCATCTAGCAATCGAGTATCAAACTTCGGTAATGAGCTACTTGTACTCAGACATATCAGACTCTGCTGGACAGACGCCTCAACGGACCTCTCGACCCCTCAGTGCCCCTCTCTGCTCCTCTCACCGGATGCGCATCCGGTGCCTCCTCCGGGCGCAGATACTGGATCCCGGCCTCACCCGCGATGGCCCGTCCCAGCTCATCTACCGCGACCGACCAGATGTAGACGAACTCGCGACCCACGTAGGGCGCTAGAGCCCAGCACTGCTGTCTCCGTAGGAGTCTGGTCCCGGATAGCGACGAACTGCGGTGCCTATCCATGTGGCCCCATTCCAGCCCGCGCATCATGGACAGCTTGATCACGGGATGCCGACCGGACGGACCTTGCCCGTTGAGCCAGTCCATCAGCCAGGGGCGATCCTCATAGGCCGGGTGCCACTCCAGAGGCGGCGCGACCACCCTGGACGGCTCGGGCGGCATTTCAGAGCCTGCGCAGGACGAGATTCATACCGACCACGTTCTTGGCGACGATGAAACCAACTCTCTCAGTGAAGTCGATTTTCTCGATCTCATACGGGTCGCCGAGGTTCATCAGCACGTCCCCGACATTCAAGAGTATCCCGGGAGCATCTTCTGGATCGGCCTCAGCGGGCCCCTGGCTGGCGGAGAGAGCCGGGTCTGCATCAAGAGGCAGTTCGACCCACTTGAAGCCGCAGTGATCACAGCGGCGCCGTAGCACCTCCGTGTCGGGATCACAGTCGGGGTAGTACTGCTTGGCGTCACCCTTAAAACAGGCCGACCTGAGGGTCGGCATCCACTCGGCGCTAGCTCCGTACTCCCCGCACTTGCGGCAGCGAGGGAGTGAGACGTAGGGGCCCGGCACGGGGTCGATCATGGGGTTCCTTCCCACTGTGAGCGAGTCGAGCGAATCGGGGGCACGAGGATGACACGGTCGCCGACCTCGAAGGCGGGCATGAGGGCGCGCACCATCTGCACATACTCCCGGGCCTGGTCGTCGGGGATGAGTCCCTTGGCTTGATACTGGAAGATCGCTCGAACCGTGCTCCCGCCGCTGTCGAGTAGGCGCGCTCTGGCTTTGGCGACCCCGGCTCCCTCGCACTGCGCCCACTTGGGCCCAAGCATGCGCTCACGCTCGCATCGATATGCCCACTCCTTGGCTTCGAGTCTGATGATTCGAAGCCAACTCTCGACTTGATCTTGACCATACGGGTAGCCGAGCCAGGATTCTTGGACGTCTACAGCGCGGACTCCATAGTCGTCCATCACCTGGTCGAGTGCCGACTCTGATCTCTTCACCGAGAGCGGAACGCGAACTGCCTTATTGACCCGCGCCCTATACTCGGCTTCTTGGAGTTGGCGCCGTAGCCACGCTCGACGGTGGAACCTGAGAGCAAGAATCAACGGAATAATCGTGAGGGGGAGCGCCTCGTACCACGTCATCTCAGTCTGTCTCTGGTTGCTGCTTGGCCTCGATCAGCGCGTCTTGCGGCTCGCGCCCGGGCGGCATCAGGTAGGCCACGCCCGGGCCGTGGGAATCTATCCTCTGCAGCAGTTCGAGCGCGCCGAGGCGATCGCTGTAGGACATGAGAAGGGGGCGCAGCATTTCAAGGCGCAAGGGCCTGTGCGCCCAGGGGCCGACTGAGGGGCAGAGGAGGGGGTCGATGGTCCGAGCCAGCTTGATCAGCTCGCGCTTGGCCGCACAGTCGGCTAGCACCCGGATCGGCTCATGCTTGAGCACATGGCTGAGAACGTCGCCGAGCCATTCCGCTTCTATCTCAACGTCCTGGTCGAGGCGCACCACTTCACGAAAATGTGGGGCGCCAGCCTTGATATATGCCACCCAGCCGCGATCAATAAGTTCCCATGGAGACGGGTAAACAGCATCCATCTTCCGGGCTGCTTTCTCATCCTCGGCGACACAGCCAAGCAGCCACTCTGCAAGATCTTGCGAGAGCACATCAGTAGTCCATGTCATTTAAGAAGCCCGGGGTGTCTCTTCTTGAATCTCTCGATGTCATCTTCGTCATCGAACTGCTGCTTCCTCTTCTCAGCCTCTTGCTGCTGTTCGATGAATACAATCTCTTCGCTGGTGGCTTTACGATGCCCTCTCGCTGTAATCTTCACATCTGGATCACCATAGTTATCCACAAATGTTAAATCTAAGAATGCATCTTCCATCGCATCAGCGGCATCTTTTAATGCAGCACGCACTGACTCGACACTCTCTCCGTCAACGGATATCTCAATACAGATCCTACGATGCCACCCTTGCGCACCAGTATAATATGAGCCCCACATCTCCGGGGGTGGACTATGACGATCGACACCGCTGATGACGAAGGGCCTAATCACCACTGTGCCCAAAAACTTTGATTTGAACGTCATCCTCTATCTCCCTCCTCGGTGATCTCTTCGCTCAACAGTATCCGATAGGTTTCACATGGTGCTGGTTCACCGCACTTCGCGCAGATCGCGGTGGGGTTCATCGCTTCCGAGATAGGCATGCCGTCGGGTCCGATCTCTCCGCCTGCCTCAAGGTGCGCCAGCCCGGCTGGTGTCAAGCCCTGGTACCGAGTGGACGTCTTGGTGTGCAGTCTGGAAGCTTCGCGGATACGGCGCTTAAGGTCATCAACCCGGAGGTCAATCTGGGGGTCAATCACCGACCGGCCTCTCTGCGCATGCGCTCCAGCGCCTCAGGAGGGGCGATTGGGGTGCCCTCAACGGCACGCCACAGCGCCGCGCACAAGACCCAGCCACGATTAGGGCCGTGGCGGTCCATCTCCTTCAGCACCCATTTGACCTCGTCTATGCTCGGGCCCTCGGTTTGGCGATCACCCATCGGTATCAACCTCCCCTAGCCCGAGGACGACATACCCAGGCTCGATGCCGTCAAGCCTCGGATCCCCGGAGTAGACAAACGTGATAACACATTCGAATCGCTCCGCCCGCCCGGCCCAGTGACCGAACGCATGACTCCAGTACCCGCAGTCGCTATGCACGCACGGGCGCGCACTGTTGGTGTGCTCGGGGTGCCACTCGCGGAACCGCAGAATGTCGCCGCGCTGATAAGCACGATCGTTTCGCCGGACCTCGAACATCTTGCTGCCCGCGATAAGCGAATCGAAGTACGGCGGGACGACCTTCAGCTCATGGATACGCACCTTGTCAGCCATGGGTAACTCCCTCTCCAAACAAGCGCAGCTCAACGGCCTCCACAAGCCCGGCGAGATGCGTGCGCGCCTTCTTGAGCGCATCGCCCACCCAAAGCTTGACCATTAGTTGATCGAGCGTCATCGACGTATGGATCCGGCGATCGACAATGAGGAACTTGCCGATCGGTACGTTGCAGTCGGTTGTGACCGGCATCCCGAGGATCGACGCAGTGCTCACTGGATGGCCTCCCAGTCGCGCTCGAACTCATCCCGAGTGAGCACCTGAAACTCACGCAGATCAGCCGTCCCAAGACACTGACACTGGCACTCAATGTGTTCGCCACTCCTTGTCACCGAGTGGCCGCAACCCATGCACCAGTGCGCAGCACCCATCACTATGTAGTCGCCGGGCTTGGCGGAGACCAGGTGATCCCGCCCGCTGATGGCAATGCGCGCGGGATGCCAGGTGCTCTCGCCAGCGAAGTCCGGCATGTCGTAGTGCTCTGGCTCATACCGCGCCCAGCCGCCGTGTGTGTTGACCCAGGCGGCGATCTCCACAGCCTGTATCTGACTGCCCATCTCGCCCTGCGGCGAGTTGCCAATCTCCCACTGCATGTACTCAGTCTCAACGAGCCTAGTGCGACATTTCACTGAACAACCTCCCCAACCAGAACGAGCCGTGCATCTGGGTGCGGCGATGGATTCCAAGTAGGAGAAAAGACAGTCACCACGGTCACCGGATCGCCGCTGTAGTTCGAGCTGAAATGCTGGTGCCAATCGCCTTCCTGGTCACAACCCCAGCCGGAGTCATGATTCGAGCAGTGTTTCATCCGAGGCGACCAGCCCCAGTTTCCTTCCCTGATCTCCAAGCGATAGCCGATCAGACCATCCGGCTCTTCATACATCGACTCAGTGACGGCTTCAATGATCGCCGCATCAGCAAGGCCGGTGCCCGCGTAGACATACATCGGCCGACCGTTGTCGAGATCAAATAGTGATTCCATCTCACTCACTGGTCAACCTCCCCAACGATCTCCACTTTGTACAGGCAATGCTGGTATGGGTCACTCCGCACGATGTAGACGAACCAGATATCCGAACAGTCCGGATGCCAACTAAGATTCTTGCGGTAAACGCGACCGGCGCTCGGACTGGTCGGCTGCGAGCGGGTGTAGTCGCTGATCGACTCGAACGCTGCCCGCTCGATGAGGATGCGACAGTCCGGCAGCAGGGCGTAGGACTCCTCGTCCAGTTCACGCAGATAGTTCGTACTCACTGGTCAACCTCCCCAGCATGAACCGGGATGGCGTCGGCCCACGCGCCCGCCATAGCGGACACCTGGATTAGCTCTTTGCGCAGTGCATCCAAGTCGACCGAGCGCTCGTCATTCGCAGCGTCGTTAAACTCTTTGGCGACCTCTCCTATCTCCTCACAGAGAATCCGATACCGATGCCCCGTCGGGTCAGATGGGTCAGCCGACTCCATCGACCTGTCGCCATGCTTCGCGTGCGCCCGGGCGCGCTCAGCGGCCACCTCATCCCAGATAGTCTGAGTGGAACCGCCAGTCGAAATAGCTTCCCTGGCCTGAGCCCCTAGATGCTCGGCCGCCCACTCGATGGCGTGCCGATAGCTCGGGTCACCCCAGTCGTTCAATGCTTGCTCACGCAGCTCGCGGTGGGCGCCGATCAGTGCGTCTCGCCGTCCCCGCTGATACTCGGCGGCAAGAGCTACCTCTGCCGCCTCAACTCGTTCCGTGAGCTTGCGTGCAGTATCGGCCAGATGGTCTTTGATCTCGCGCTGGGCGTCACGCTGCCGAGCGATACCGCGCATGATCTCCGGCAACGTGTTGAAGCCGATCGCTGCTGGCAGGTACTCGCGAGCTATCGCCCAGATCGCGATTTGAGCCTTCTCGGCTCCTCGTTGTTCGGCAGCAGCGACCTCAGCGAGCAGTACGACGACAGCATCGTCCGGGTAGTTCACGGCTCCCATGTCGTCGTACTGCCTACGGAGCTGTGCAGCGTCCATCCCTCGGTGCTCCCGAAGCCGTTTGGCGTGCACTTGTAGCTCGTCATCAGGGCTAGTCATGATGACCTCCCTAGTGCGGGCGCGCTGCCACTCTCGTAACCGTCCTCGAAGCCCTGGTCGTAGCCCATCTTGTACTCGGTAGCTATCTCTGCCTTGAACCAGTCCGACCGCACGACATGATCAGCTAGCTGAGCGATCTCAGCCAGGTCAGCGGGATGCGAAGGCGGTGGCGAGTAGAAGTTTGTGATCAGCTCGGCAAGGTCATCAGTGCTGGTCATCGGTGAACCGCCTGCCTCTCGTGCCACCATTGGCCCTAGTGCATCGGGACCCCGCCTCGTTGGCGCTACTCATCGACTCTCTTTCCTCACTCGGGCGTAACGCTGGCCACGACGGACGCAGGTTCGACATTGATAGCCCAGCGCAGTGTTCTGCGGGACACTCGATACAGTGGCGACGAACTTTCCACAAAACGTTATATTGCCCAATGGCGTGGGTTGATAGGTGAGATGTTGAATCCCATTCACGGGCCATGCAGTAGCGTAACTCAAACGTGAATCAACTTCGCTATCAACGAAGTGCTGGTGAATCACTCCAGGCAGAGTGCGCATCAACAATCGAGCAAACATCCATCTACAAATGTGTATTGATTCTCTCATCACCGATCTCCTGCCTCAGGCATCTCATCGAGCCGGTGCTGCCAGAGATTCGGATGACCCGGCTTCTCCCGGGTGCTGATTGGCCAACCGTGATCCTCGCGCAGCTCCCTGAGCCTGCGAGTCCCAGCGAAGCCGCCGACATCCTCATGGGCGAAGGTAGGGGCGTCGATCCACTGTCCCAGGTGCCTAATCAGATACTGCGCGACTGCGCCCTTGCGGGTCTTGAGGTTGGGCTGGTAACTGCTGATCGCCTGGTGCGCGGTCGGCGGATCGTCCTTGCGCACCATCGGGCGCGGCACTTGGGCAGTTAACTGCTTGAGGAGCGCACCATGGGCGCCGGGCTTTGCAGGCGGCGGCACGTACTCCTCATTGACCCAGTCGATATAGCCATGCTGATCCAGATAGCCACTGTGCTGCTGATGACTGGCGCTCTTATTGCACATCACCGTGGAGTACTCCGGGTGGTGAGCCCGGCACACAGTCATGCCGAACTACCGCAGGCCACGCCTGGGTGGCCACGCGGGCGCCCAGGTCATGATTGCGGCCACGCGACGAGCAGACTGAAGCTGCCATCCGGGTTCTCGGAGTGTGACTGGATCCAACCATTATTGGCCTGAATGACCTCCAGCCGACCATTGAACTCATCGACAGTGTTGGCGAAAGTCAGTTCGTAAACAATAGGCACACCACTGTGACCCCGCCCTGTCACGGGCTCGTTCACATACTCATCCTGGGCCCGGGCGCTGATGAAGTTGGACGTATTCACATCGGGCTGAGGCTCATCCGTCTGACTCGCCTCCAGCTCCAGCGCGCGCAGTCGGCGGTACTCGGCCATGAGCAGCTTGACCTTGGCGGTCACCTCGGCCCACTCGACCCCATCAGGGCTGTCGAGCGTCAGGATCTCGGAAAGCTGATCCTTGGCAGCAGCAGCCTGTGTCACGAGGCCAGACAGGAGAACGACATGCTCGTGGTCCTCGCCCTGCGTGCTGACAGTGTCTTGGACTTGCTCGGGATGCAGAGCGACAAGCAGCGCGGCCTTGACGACCTCCTTGGGGTCGATGAGCCCGGCTTCCTTCGCCTCGGCCACTTCGTCAGCCATCTCCTGCGAGAGGTAGACACTCAGGTTCTGTGATGCGGGCATTCTGCTCCTTGATCGAGGTTAGTCTTTGTCGTCATCGTCATCTAGCTCACTCTTACACATCGTGATGATGTTATCGAGCATCATGCGTATTTCCAGAGCGGATACTTCGCCCTCGTCTACCGAGTCGTAGATTTTCTTCATCTCATCCAGGATTCGCTGAGGGAAGGATGGTGCGAAAGGCTTCTGTCCTGGATGTTTGCCTTCCCATAGGCGCATCAATTCGAAACGGTGCTGATGAACATCATGTTTGGCGCGATCAAGAACACCGAGTTCTGGCTCGCTCAACATCCGCTTCCCCGCAAGGGCGAACTGAGCTAGCTCCTCATCGAAGGCAATGCCACTCATCCTCATGACTGAGCGCAACCTCGCTGTGAGGCCCTTGTGAAAGCGCGCCTTGAGCTGCGGCATCAGCGATCGAGCCGAACACTACCGCTATCGCAGTCGAGGATTGCGTGACTAGCGCAACGCGCCGGAGGCAATCGCGAGATTCGCTTCACGCCGCGAGCTGAACTTCTCGGACCAGTCTGTGTCGTCCGGCGTACGCACTGCCCACATCCCGCTGGGAAGTTGCATGAGCTGATAGGTACCGTCGGGCAGATCGTAGCTGCGCGACGTAAGCCCCGAGGGCGAAAGATCGCTCGCTGTCAGCATCAACTAGCTCCTCGGATGCGGGGGTAGTGGTGTCAGTTGTACCGCATGAAGCGACGACATGGCTAGTCGCACGAACGATCCCCGGGCGCATCTCACTCCCCCGACGCCCCTCGGACTCACGCAGACGCCCCCAATAACGCATAGCCTCTGTGTCATCGACAAGGCCCAACCTTCTGTGCCGCGAGATCAGCACCGCCATCACGGTTCCGAGAGCTATCAGGCTCAAGCTCACATATCCCTGCGTGATCATGCTGCCTCCTCCATCGGGCGGAACGGGTCGCCCAGATCATCGAGTAGCTGAGCGTAGACACTGGGCCCCGTCACCCCCGCGAGCATGGCCTCCAGACCTTCACGACCGAGATCATGAGCATTCAGCTCGATGAACATCAACCATGCGCTGGACGCATCCTCCCTAGTGACCCAGGGGTCGGCCTCGTTCTCCCCGGCGCTCTGCGTGGCCATCAACGCGGCCCGATCACAGCGATGACCGCCAGGGTCAGAACGAAGGCGAGCACAGACACAGAGGGGATCACAATGAAGACAAACCGCCCTCTGTCTGTCAATCTTCCTAGCATGTTGAGACTCCTACTTGTTTGGCGACATATTCGAACTTTACATATAGTACTTGCATCCCTACAAGTAAATCAAGCGCCTCTCCCGAGCGAGTCGCGAGCAACGACCTCCCGCGCCTGCCGCAGCTCGGGATCGGAGACAAAGATGGCCTCCTGCTCGACTCGCTCACGCTCACGTACACGCGCAAGCTCGACCTCGACCTGCCCTAGTCGATATCCCTCGCTCCAGTTGGCTCTCAGGCGCCCCACGAGGAACTTGAGACCGAACGACACCGTCCCGACAGGGATCAGCAGGGGCCAAAGCAGCGCGCGCCAGTAGATCCCCGAGTACAGACCCACTCGGTAGAGCCGCTCGCGAGCCCTGATCGCAGCCCGCGAATACTCATCATCGATCCCGTTCGGCCAGCGGCTTTTCTCCACCTCGATAGCTTTCTGATGCAATCGAGATGCCTCGTGGCCCCCGCGCCGGTAGTTCAGACTCAGTACTTTAAGACCAACACCGACATAGATCACGCCGCCGACAGCCTCGATCAAGGTCTTGATCATTCCCATCCCCGGCGCAGTACCTGGACTACAGGAGCGCATGACCTCTTCGATTCGGCGCGCAGCACGTCATCGCTCCAGTTTGAACCGTTAGTCGCGCACCAAGCGCTCCACTTGGTCGGATGGTTGCGGATGAGGATCAGATCCACTCCGAACGAGATCACCGACCCATCAGGCAACGCAGTCGGATCGAACGCGGCGGCCTTCTCCTCAACCGGAGCCTCGGTCACCCTGGACCGGTCTATCAGAGTGGGCTCTTGGCCCATCGGCTTGACGACCCAGTGGCCTTCTATTCCGAACCGCGCCGCCGAGCTGGTCTTCCTCGCGACATCAGCGAGCGCTTCATCCTCAGGAACATTCTCAAATACCACCATCCAGCGCGTACTCCGCGCGTCGTAGGACCACACGTTAAATCGCTTGCGAGGAGGCATATCTCAATCCTTCTTCTCGGGCTTATGGCCACGGAGCTTGTTGGCGGAAGTCAGAGTGATCCGACCGCCGCAGTGATTGCAGGTACCCGCGTTACCGGCGTAGTAGCCCATACGGGCCGTCTGGGTGTCATAGTCGTACGTGCGTGAGCCGGGGCACTCGGCCGCCTTCTTGGCCTTGGCCGCCTCATCGAGACCATTGGTCCAGTCCAGCGGGGCGGTCGGGAAGCAGGTGGTGCACAGTACCGGGCCCTGGGCGGCGACCGCAGCGGCCTCATCCATCCCGCTGACCTCGTGGGCAAGGTAGAACTCGGTGGGCTTGCCCATCTTGTTGCAGGTCGAGCAGTTGCGCGAGGAGTGGATGTGGCCGTTCGGCACGCACCAGAAGCGGCTCCAGCCGGTGTAGGCCTTCTCGTGAGCCTCTAGGCGCGCCTGCCACTGCGACTCAGTTGCCAACGCTTGCGCGGCACGGTCCTTCATCGACTCGATGTCCCAGCTCGACACGCTCATGCGTTCCCAGGACTTCTTGGAGTTGAGCGACTCGTAGTAGCTCGCCACCGTCGCGTCGGCCGCCATGCGCATCGCACCGGCGCGGACGGCCTCGATGTAGAACTCCCAAGTGACCTTATCGTGGGCAGCCATCTCGGTCTGCGTGCTGATCATGATTTGGCTCCTCGTGTGCTTGGCGACTGAGATCAATCTATCGATGCAGCGACGAGTATCAAGCACGATCCCAACCGAGCGAACGGCGGCATCTCTCGCACAGTTGCACCTTGCTGTCGTCGGCGACGGCTTCGAGCACGTTGCAGAGGAGCCCGCACTCGGACCTGCCAAGTATCCCTGAGTGCCAGTCACGAATGCCGGTGACTACGTGCAGAGCGGGGAACGCGATCTGCGATCCCCGTTTCATCCCGATGCGAGTGCTAGGCGATACTTTCAGTTGACTCATCAAGACTCCAATGTGATCGCAGTAACTAGAAAGGCTTGCGTACGCTCATGCGAGGACCATCCATCATGGCCGAATGCTTGCCATCTAAGGTCTCCATGTCGTACCACTGGCGCTCATTCGGGTTGCGGTAGGTCTGTGGACCAACCACGCGAGCCTGGACATAATCATTGGTCCACACGACCAGTCCCGGTTGGATCTCTACTCCGTCTGCTGTCTTGTCAATCTCAGTGCTGTCCATGAGGTGACTCCCTGCGTGTTTGGCTACAGGTCATACATTACCCAACCATGATCGAGTAACAAGCGAACGACTCGCTCACTGTCGATCATCACAGAGCACACTTGTTACTCGATCACCGTCCGGTAGAGTTGTCCTCAGTCGCCAAACGAATAGGAGCCATCATGAGCGAGATCGCCGAGTACGAAGAGGACTACGACACCTTCATCCCAGAGATGGACCAGCCCCGGCCGGACGCCTTCTGCGATACCTACGAGGCCCACGACCCCCACATCTACCGGGCACTCAACACCAACTACTACCGCTGCCCAGGCATAGGCACTGCCGATCTGGCCGAACTCATGGCCATGACCGAGGCCACCTGCGAGCATGGTATGGCTGCGTGGCTATGCTCCGGACCGATGCACTACTGATGGCCGCCCACAACATCCGCTGGTGGGTCTACGCCGGGAGCGAGCGCATCAGACATACAACCAGGATGCGCGGGCAGTGGGGCTATGACGCCACCTGCTCGTGCGGGCACTTCGACACCAAGACCGGCGGGGCCACCCGCGCCTACATCGAGCAAGAGATCTGGCTGCACAAGTTCGGAACCACATCGTCTGCATCGTCGCCACGTACCACCGAGGAGCCATCATGACCGCCATGAAGACCCGTCTCGCCGCCAGGAAAGCGAGCAAGACCCCCGAGCAACACCGCGCCGAGCGCGAGGCGCTGCTGGAGACCCTGAACGGCAAGATCACCACCCTGTCCAACTCGGCTGAGTGGATCGCCTACCTGAACTTCACAAGAGCCTTCCGCAAGTACAGTTTCAACAACCAGATGCTGATCCTCACCCAGCGCCCGGACGCCACCCGCGTGGCCGGATTCCGCAAGTGGCAGGAGTTCGGTCGCCAGGTCCGCAAGGGCGAGAGGGCCATCAAGATTCTGGGCTACTCCAGCCGCAAGGTAGTACAGACCAATCCCGCCACCGGCGAGGACGAGGAGTCACAGATCCCAACCTTCCCCATCCTGAGCGTCTTCGACGTCTCCCAAACAGAGGGCGATGATCTGCCCGATCAGGGTTGCGTCCTGCCCGAGAGCAGCGACCACGGATTCCAACTGAACCTGCTCAAGACTTGGCTCGCCGTGGAGGGCTGGATCGTCGAAACCGAGGAGACCCGGAGCGGCCTGGAGGGCTACACCAGCCACGTAGGCAAGCGCATCGCGCTGAGTGACAAGCTCGGTATCGATGCCCAGCTCGCGGTACTACTGCACGAGGCGGCGCACGCACTCCTGCACAAGGATTCGGCCGAGTACGTGGCCCACCGGGGCCTGGCCGAGACCGAAGCCGAATCAGCTGCCTACGTGCTCGCCGGGCTGCTCGGGCTCGACCTGGACGCCAGCTCGATCAGCTACGTCGCAGGCTGGGCCAACAGTAAGCCCGAGGTGCTGCAGGCGGCCGCCCAGAACGTGCTCAAAGCAGTCAACACGATCGCTGCGGGCATCGGCCTGGACCCGACTGAGGAGGTGACCTGATGGATCTCTACTGGGGCATTCGCATGAAAGTAATCGACCCCGATTCGATGCTCGTGAATCAATACCACATTCATACCGCCTACTCCCGTCGGCAGGCCGAATCCGAAATCACGATGCTCTGGAGCACAGGGAAGGCATTGGAAATGTTCGCCGAGGTCGAGGTGGTACACAGCGCCCAAATCACCGGTCCTTGGTATAACGACAGTGAGGGTGAGGTGGCCTGATGGAGCTGGATGAGCACGACATCAAACTGCTCTACCGGGCCCTGAACTACCACGTTGGCAAACTCCGGCGGCAGAAGGCCAAGTCCACATTCACGCCCGAGCCCGGCAAGGGAGATCGCGCCCTACGCGCGTCATCGAGAAGAACGCAGAGTCATCCGAGCCACCACAAAGCGATGGGGTCGCTACGACTGGACGATCTACTACTTCGATGACGAGCCGATCAAGGTCTGGACTCTTGATGCCGCCCGCTGGCATATCGCTCAAGAGATCGAAAACGAAAGCCAGAACCGCAGACCTTGATACTCATCGCCGCGCCGGTAGGTTGGACTCAGTCGCCAACAACCTAGGAGCCATCATGAGCAACATGAGCGCAATCCGGCAAACCGAGGCCGACGGGCCTTACCACCCGAGCATGACCCGCAGGCAGGCCAAGTTCTGCGTGGACCTGATCAATGACCGCTTCCTGCGGCCTTCCGTCGAGTTTGACGGAATCCGCGAGCGTTACTTCGCGGTCGCCAACAGCAAGCAGGCCAGCGAGCTGATCGAAGACCTGAAGGCGCTCCCCAAACTCGCCGACACCAACAAACTGCACGTACCCACTGAGACGGGTATCTACATCCACCCGATCACTGACAAGGTGCATAAGGTCATCAACACGGCGGCCGGGATGCGAGCCAGCCTGCTGGTCGAGATCGGCGGGACACGGGTCACCAAGGCGGGCGAGTTCGTGAAGTTCGAGTGGCGCTCGTTTCCCCTGGAGCAGATCGACTCATCCTGGAAGGTGACCGAGGACCGCTTCCATGACTTCGCAGTACGCTACGGCTTCTGCGGGGACTGCGGTCGGATGCTCAAGGCAGCCGAGTCAGTCGTTAGAGGCCTCGGGCCAGTCTGCGCAGCTCGCTGATGAAGCGCACCCGACACGGGCTCACGCTCGACTTCAAGGACGGCGAGTGGGTCACGAACCCTCGTGGCTACGCAATAGGTCGGGCGCGTGAGGTGTCATTCTGCGAAGGTCCGCACCCAATGCGCGAGGGCAAGTTTGGTGCGAATCACAGCTATTGCCCCGGTGGCATCGAGCACGATCGAGAATGCGGCTGGGACGTGCGCACAAACACAGGTCGCGATGCCTGCCACGGCGACCTGTTCGAGACCCTCAACGAGGCGTGGGCCGCGCTGGCCGCTGAACTAATAGCCAGCGAGGAAAAGGCGTGGCTCATGCGGATAACTTCGGTAAGTCGCGGCCGGACCTCGGACGGCAGCCCGCTTACGCCCGGCGTTAACGTGGACGCGATCGACGTCGAGGCTGGCATGACCCGGGCTCAGCGCTTCGGCTACGACTCGCCTGAGCACCAGATGGTGATCGAATATGCCTTGATGCGTCATCGGCGCGGTGAGGAAGACGGGGCGCAACGCACAGCCCTCAGCGGGGGGATCGATCTAACGAGCTGGTACGCCATCCTGGCGAGCGCCATAACTCATGGATCCCACTGATGGACAGCATCTAGACGGTCGAGATCCGTGAATCAGCCGCGCAGGAGGAATGGACGATTTGGACCGGGTGGGTAGGTCGCACGACTGCCGAAGCCGAGAAAGCGGTCGCTGTCGAAGGCGGCTACCAAGTGCAGATCGTACCCTCGAAATAGTCTCAAACACCGAGACTCCACAGACCAACAGCCCACGTCGAGATGGCTCCCGGCGTGGGCTGTTGCTATCCGGCCGTAAGTACACCATTCTGCAAAAACCCGTGGTATTCCCCTGATTGAATCGATCCCGCTCCGGCCGCGCACGTATTGCCGTCCTTGCCCACGGTCACCGTGCCCGCCTTCGGGTCGCCCTTGCGGATCCAGCAATAGTGTGACTCACCCTTGCGCGTGCAGTTGTTGGCCTCGGAGTCAACCAGCCAGACATTCTGATTCGGCAAGACAACCGCGAGCGAGATCCCATCCGGGCCCTTGCGGTGATACCACCAGGCGTCATAACAGGCCCCTGGAGCAGCCTGTGGAGCGCCCACCGCTTGCGCTGAGCACGCCGGGTTCGAATGGATGACGTACTCCTTGCCCGTGCCGGGCTGCTGGTAGATCAGTTCAGACCACGGCTGCCAGGTGTCCTCAGCAGTAAAGACATAGTCACAGCGCTCGCACCGGGTTGGCCAGCGGGGATCATCATGTTGCGGGGCCTCCGACCAGGAGTCGCGATAGCCATGCTCGTTGAACTGGGCCTCATCTCGGCCGATATAGACCAGGACGTCATGCCAACCGTGCTCACAGTCTCGGGGCTCGCCGGTCGCCCACGGAGGGGATGTGTAGCGGCGCAGACCCACTGCGACCGTCTTGGTGGGTTCCAGCCAATAGGTCTGCGCCGCCGGGTACATCAGGCGTTGCCGCTCCCTGAGCACAATCCGGCTCGGTGCTGCCACTGCGTGCCGTCGGTGCCGGGCACGGGCTCGGTCGTGCTGCCGTACTGGTCGCCGCTCAGCTCACCCTTGCACTTGGCGCAGATCAGCGGCCGGTCCTCGAAGGTGATCGCGACGTCCTTGCCGAGGCGGTCCATGAACCACTCCAGCGCGTTGCCGTTGATCGTGAGCTTGATGTTGCCGCTCGGGGTGGCCTGCGCCCAGGTCTTGTTCTCCCGGCCGCGCGTGGTGGGATACAACTCGACGGGGCCATTGTTCTTGCCGTTCGGGACTGCAGTGTGGCTCACGTTGTGGACGTAGAAGCGGGCCTGGACCTGGGCTGCCGCGTACTCATTGCGGCCGGTCTCAGGGTTCAATCGGGCGGGGGACATGCGGCAGCCTCCGGCTACTCGGGGGAACAGAGGGAGTGACTGCGCACCAGATTTGCGCCTGCGTGCGATCAACCAAGATTCTAGCTCACGCGATCGACAGCTCGGCGCTCCAGCCATGCAAGGATGTCAGCGCGATACCATACCCGTTGCCGTCGAGCCCCGACATAGCCCGCTGGGGTCGGCACGGTCTCTGCGAGACACATCTGGTGCACGCGCTGACGACTCATCCCGAGCAGATCTGCGACCTCGGAAACATCGACTAGGTCAAGATAGGCACGCCCCATCTCAACCCCGCTCTCACAGACTCAATCTCTTTCAAGGGCTCCCCATTGATCATGGGCGGCTCCAGGAACGGGCCGCTCATCCAGACAGAGCCATTCTGATAGGTACGCACCGGCGCGACGGGTACCAGCATGTCCCGGATGTAGGCCGACACACTGAGCCCGACTTGGGCCGCCTGTCTGCGCACGGACTCCATCTGGCCATCCGGAATGCGCACGCTCACGATCGCGCAGGACTCTCTCACGCGGTCGCTCCGGTACGAGCGAAGCGGATCCGATCCTCGGCATCGTGGCGCGAGAGCCCCAGATCGAGCAGGACGCGCGTCGCGGCCTCCCAGGCCCCGTCAGGCAGCACTGCGGTATAACCCGCCTGGACGGCCGACAGGGCCTCATCAGGACTGCTCACACGCTTGGCGCGGTAGATCTTGGCCGGGAGTGCCCCGAGCATAAGGGTAGGGGTGATCCACCAGCTCGTACTCATGAGGTGCCTCCTCTCGGCTCTCCGTAACCGCCTCGCACGACGATCGCTTGAAGTGGTTTACCCTGTAGTAGAGCAGCAGCGGCACGGTGGTGTCCACTCAGAAGGATCTTGTTGTCATCTGCCTCACGGTGATAGACGATCGGCCGCCGATTGCCGGGATGGTGCATGTCTGCATACGTCTCCCCGGTCTTGTCGTACTTATCAGTGAGGTAATGGCTTACTCCAGCCCGGATCACGCTGGGCTGGGTACTACGCAGTTCGCGCGGATCCACATCCTGCATGTGGTGATCCTCCGGGTGTGAGATCGCCTGCGCGACCAGATCCTTGTCATAGTCGTGATAGCGCTTGGAGCGGCCAGCAGGGGTGAAGGGCGCCGAAGTGGTCGGGCTGCCGTGGAAGAGCTTATCTACGTCGCCCGTGCCGTAAAGATCGTCTCGCCTGAGCCCCATGTGACGCCAGGCAAAATGGCGCTTCTCCTCGTCTCCGCTGGCGTGATACTGACAGTCCTCGCATGGCTCGTGGGTGTGGTAGTTCTCCGCGATCGGGTGCTTGTCCAGATCGTGATGCCAGCCCTCGATCGAAGAATCGCCTCGCTGGAGAGCAGCCGCGACCCGGTGATGCCCCTCTGTGACATGAAGTCGCCCCTCATGGGTGACGAACATCGGGTGCCCGTTACCAAGGTATCCATCACTATCTGCGCCAGGATGCGACTGCAAATGCCAGGCCTGATCATGCGGGTCAGCCAAATATCGATCGATATGTTTCTGCCCGACATGGCTCTGGGTCGCATAGACACCCTTGGTCAGATCAACTCGGACTGGCTGCTTGCTGTGCTTAGTCCACACGGGGGCTTCAGCCCCGTGCTCGCTGATGAAGTGGTGCAAGTGGTCGTCCTCGTGATCGGGCACATCCTCCTGGCGCTTCTTGTCGATCTCATGGCCATATGCCTGCTCATGACGTTCGTGATAAGTATCTGGATACTCGTCATGCTGTTCATAATGAGCATGCTCTGCCGAAGTCGGCTCTGGTGCAGCTCGATCCCAAGCATCCTCATCGAACTCGCCATCATGGTGAGTCTCGCCGTAGCTTTCATCGTCATAACTCGGCCCAACAAATCCCTTGAAACCCGCATGACGCACCGACTTGGCTCCGACCTCCTCGGCCGACTCACCCCCGCGCTGCTCATGCCATGGCATCGCCTGATGATGCACCGCAGTCTTCGGGATCGGCCGAGTGTTGCAATAGTCGTCGCCGACATGGTCGATCGCACGCCGCTCATGTTCGTCACAAACTGGGATGTACGCCATACCCTCTGCCCAGATCACGCGCCCGGTTGCGGGCTGATCGCAGTACTTACAGGTCTCGGTCTTGGGCAACTTAACCATATGGCCGACCTTATCCGACCAGGCTTTACCGTCATCGGTAAGTCGCTCTGAATGATCGATCGGGAAACCCAGATGTTCGCGAGCATGTTGCAATAGCGCAGTGGCGTATCCCTTGCGTCGATGATCCGGATGAATAGCTATGTCTGATACGACGCCTCGCGCCTCGGAAGGATGCTTATCAACTTCTAACTTCCCCACTTGTTGACCATTCACATGACCAACGATGGTATGCAACACCCAATCTTTATCATATTCATCATCAGGATCGGCATCAGGATTTGTCTCAGACTTATGAGTGATCTGCAAACTGCTAGCAGATGCGGTATAGCCGGGCGGCGTGTTCGACCAGTCAGCGGGAGCGAGGTCGAGCCCTTCCTTGGCTCGGTGGGCACAGTCGACCAGCTCAGCCCACCAGCCACCCATATCCAGCCACTTCTCGGCGAGATTCCCGGGGTCGATCCAGCCCTCTCCTCTATCGCTAAAGGCTCGTGACCGATCAGAGTGCAGGTGCTCGAACAGCGCTGCACCCTGCTGAGTACGCATTGGCTCGGGGAGCTTCAGCACGGCCTTCGCGTAGGCCTCAACCGCACGCAGCTCAGCCACCACGGGCTTGGGGAGGTCATCGACTGACCAGTGCGGCAGGTCCGGTGGCTTGACGACCCAGCGGTCATTGCCGACATCATAGGCTGCATATGGCTTAATGCGCTTAATATCGTACGAATCTTCGTTCACGTAGGTCGTGCGCGACCAGGGTCCCGTAGACACTCCGTCGACCGTGATGTAGGTCTCGGAGTTATTCAGCCCGGCCCCGAACTCGTGGTTCATCTGAGCCGAGATCTCGGCGTCGCTCAGATCGGCGTACTGCGGATTAGCCGCACGGAACCGGTCATACTCCACGCCGACGAGGACATCGAAATCTGAGTTGCCCTCTAGTGTCGGAGACGTCCACATGGAAGCCTCTGAGCCAGCAAAGTAGACCTTCGCCCAGTGCGCCCAGTCACGATAGCGACCTCGCCAGAACTGCTCGATCGAGCCCATGATGTAGCTGCGCACCTCGGGGCGAAGATGTCCATCCTGGTCGAACAGGCGATGGTCTAGGCCATCTGTATGGGTGAACACCCTTTGGTCCGGAGTAAATCGAGCTGCAAGTACGGGCTTGATGCCGTTGCCATCGTCGCGTCCCACCAGCAGCTCATTTTCTGAATTGGCATTGTCGACTGATGGGTTCTGATATTCGCGCAGCCCCGTGCCATCACATTGATAGCACTCATGCCCAGTTCCCTGCTCGCCAGTGCCGGAGCAGGCAGTACAAGACATCCTCTGCGAGACGGACTCGCCACCGTCCTCGTGGCTGATCGACCCATCCAAGTGTTGCCAGCCATCAAGCGGATCGAACTCGGCCATCAACCCACAGGGGCATCGCTTTCGCTGACCCTCGCGCCATCGACTATTGACACTGGCGATCCAACTACCGAAGTAGGAGTTAGTACCCTTCTGCCGCTTGATCGCGTTGTTGTAAGCGTCGTCATGAGCACCGGCGGCCGACACCTGCAACACCCCGTCGCGCACCCTATGGATCATCCGATACTGATTCCCGCCGATCGACGTCCCATGCCAACCGCCCTGAAGCTTGCCCTTAAGCGGATGAGTTGACGGATGCCGCTCGCCGCTACGCAGCCCGTCCACGCGGTCGTGAAATGCATCCTGCACCCGATCCGGCAGCAATCGAAGATCACTGGCAATCTGCGGATGTGGATCGTAACTCAGAGGCTCTGTGGCGCCTTGCTGGCTGCCCGCTGCATCGCGTGCCATTCCCGGGAAGAAATGTGCGGAGGACACACACTCTCCGGATGCGGCGTGTCGAAGTAGCTGATCCGGTCGAGGATCTTCGCGTGCTCCTCGGGCGACATGCCGTTCAACCGAGCCGACTCCAGATCCTCGGCGGAGTACTTCTGGATCGATCCGTGGGTGCTCATAGACAACATTCTCCACTAGAAGGGATCGAGTAACAAGTGACGACTCGATGCGCTCAATGCGCTCGGGCGGGATGGATCGCTTGACCACCCTCTGGCCGATATCGGCGACCCCGTGCGGCTCCTTGGAAGTCCGGTAGCCGGTGGTGTCGACGCGGTAGAGATCCTTGGTCACAGGAGTGCCGTGCATGTCGCGAGTCGCGCCCATCTGCTGGTACTGGCGGGCCTCGTCCTCATCTCCGTGCAGCCAAATGTGCTGACCGTCGGAGCTGTGCGCAAGATCCAACCCATGCTCGGCGATCGAGTCCCGATTGCGACTGTCACTGACGTGCCAGTGGGTCTGAGACACGGCAGCCGTCCGACCTCGGCGCACCGTCTTACCGTCGGAGTAGCCAGCCCACCAGTCATCCCCGTTGGCGGTCCTGTCACCGTGATCAATCGAAGCGCCGGGATATCGCCGCTGCAACTCATCCATCAACGCACTACCGACGCCCCTGCGTCGGTGCTGAGGACGCACCCTCATCATGTGAACCTGAACCTGAGCGGCAGGATCCCCTCCATCGCTGTACCTTAAATACCCTACATCCCCATGATCTGGATGCACCGCAAACAAAGAGTACTCGTTATGAGAATCTCCATCCTCCTTCTGAAAACGAATATTAGCGTAATTAGCGCCTTCGGCCCCGGCAGTCTTCTCGGCCCAGGCCGCACCGTCATTGGACAAAGTGGTCGAGTGGTGCAAGTTAGGTTCGGCCATCTTGGCGTGCTCCCAGAGAGCGCTCGCAAGCCCATGTCGACGGTAATCCGGGTGGACCTGAACGGATCCGACCTCGCCCTGGCTGTTCCAGTTCAGAAATCCACTCAATCGGCCAGCCTTCGTGCGCGAGTACACGCCTTGGGGATCTCGATGGAGATAATGCAGATCGTCGGGGGTCTGATACGTCGCGTCGTAGGGGGTGCTTGACCCTTCCAAAACACCCGCGACCGGAATGATCGGACCCAACTTCTCGACCCTCTCCAGCAAAGCCGTGCGACCCCGACGCACCGTCTTGCCGTCTGTATAGCCTTCCCACCAATCCTCCCCGTTTGCGGTCCTATCTCCATGATCTAGGGTCGAATCCGGGTGGCGACGCTGAACCTCATCCATCAGCGCGCTACCGATCCCCCGGCGCCGCTGATCTGGCTCAACATGCAAGTTGTGGATCGTCACCACGCCATTGCGGCGCCTGGGTGGGTAATAGATGAGCGCGCCGACCTGACCGTCCTCCGGCGTATGCGCCCGCAGATGGGTTCTGATCGGATGCTTAGAGCCGCCAGTCTCCATGTCGTCGTGGGTGAAACTCAGGCCCGCTGGCGGCACCTGGACGGCCTGCGCTGACAGTCCCTCGTCATCCAGATCTTCCAGTTCGTGATCCAGCACCTGCAGGTAGGGGTGCTCGATCTTGTCCGCTCCAGCCAGCATCTGGAGCGCCCACTGGTCGAGCCGCCAGTTGGCATGCCTGGCGCGCAGGTGCTCGATACTCTCCCCAGGCGCTCTCTGTGGAGCCGGGACAGCCTCTACCTGCAAAGATGCCTCCCGGAACTTCGGGATCATCCTGTGCATGCGCTCGGTCAGCTCATCGGCCAAATGCTGGTGGTCAGGGTCGATGTGCGTCTCGTCGGGCTTACCGTGCCAGTAGGTAGCATGCCCGGCGTAGGACTCATCGGGAGCATAGGCCGTGATGTGACCAGCGCTGCCAGCGCTGCCATCCCAGGACTGCTGGCTGTTACGGAAGGTGTATCCCTTCGTCGGGGTCGGACCCCGATGCACTACCGGCACCACACCACCATCGGGATGATCACGCACCTCCTGGTGGTAGCCGCCCTTGAAGGCAACGTTGCCCGGCTTGCGCTCATCGCCGTTGTAGCCAAACTCGCGGAAGTCGTCGCCGTCGGTGTGCAGATCCTTGGCCTTGACCACGGTGTGGATGACCGGCCAGTCGTGTTTTGGGTCGCTGGCGTGGGTGCCGTGCTGCCTGGCATAGTCCTTGGAGGTCGAGACCCAGTCGCCTGGCCGGAACCCCTGGTGGGCATGCTCGGCGGGCAGTGACCGGTAGATGTGCACGTTGGCCTCAGGATTGCCGCGCACCCGATTAATGACGTCATGGGCCTTCTGATTGGAAGGCTCAGTCATGTCTGAGTAGTAGTGCGGATGTGTGTAGATATCGGATGGAAAGTTATGGGTCATATCGTGGATCGGCGTGCCATCCCGGTCGGCCGGTCTGTGCTGCATCCGGCCGTCGTCAGCGTCATTCTCGTCCTCCCATCCAGCCAGGCGCCGGAAGGAATCCCGATCCAGCTTCCAGTTGGCTTGCCGCATGAGGAAGTGCTCAGTGCTCTCACCCGGGACTCGCTGAGGAGACGGAGCAGGCTCGATTCTTACCACTAGATCCCTCCCGGGCGGACTAGACAGAACGGGCTCCCGCGCCGGGTGCCTCTGATCAGGTCGCGCTGCGGTCGGGTCCTGGGGTCGGCCCGGCGCGGGAAGACCTCTCACTACTTCAAGAGGTCGAGATCGCTCTGCGGCACCTTGGCCAGGTCCAAGAGCATATCCAGCTCATCGAAGTTCAGCACCATGCTGCGCTTGACCGAGTTGGGCTCAGTGCCATCCAGGATGTAGGGCTCGGGCTCGCGCCTGATTCCGACCCGGCCTAGTCGTTCGGCCAGTGCTCGCTGGCGCAGCACCTGGCCATAGGCATGCGCCGCGATCTGCTCCCACGTCTTGCCGATCTCGTTGCTGTCAAAATAGTAGTTGACCTGCGGCTCCTTCCACAGGCCAAGAAAGTTCACCCCGACTCCCAGAGTGCGCACAATCGACCCACCATCGGGCGGGTAGATGTTCAGGACGGGCGCACGATTCGAACCGTCTGCATCGAGAAACCATCGAGCCCGCATCGGGCGCAGTGGGTCTTTGGCCCCGAGGCGGCGCAGCTCAACGGCATAGTCGATGTCTTCGTTGTCATCCATGCCAGAACGCTATCCAGACGCCGGTCGAGTAACCAGCGACAGGAATATCAGACCAGATCTGCGGTCAGTCCTCGCCGCGCGCAATCTTCATTCGCCGCATCAAGCAGGGCATCTAGCAAGATATGTACTGATTTTCGACTACATATATCTGCAAAATCTGCCCTAACTAATGTCAAATCAACCACCGGGAGAACATTTTCCAACTGCTCAATAACGCGCTGAGTGCCGACCTCATACTCCGCCTCAGAGGGTGCCACTATCATCATGATCTTCATTCCTTGATTCTCCCTTAAGATCGCTCTACCTGCGGAATCCGCCCGAGGGGCCCGGTCGGCGCATCGAGTCAGGGCGCGGTCCCCGGGCAGGGGAATAGCTCTGTCCCCGGCTCTTCCGCAGCTCGGTGAACTGACTGATGATCGCGTTGTCGTTCTCAGTGCCGGGCGACATGAAGGGCCGGATCCCGCCCGAGGCGGCTCCGGTCAAGGGGATCAGGTTGTCCCCGTCGCGCCAGCTCTTAACCTGGTTACCCAGCAGGGCATAGACCACCTCGAACATGCAGCTCGCCACGTCATCGTGCTGTACCGGCCCGCGCTCCTGGTGTACTACCTTGCCATTTTTGAATTGTAGAAATTGTAGCTCTTGTTCTGCTTGTTCGTAAAAGGGCGATTTTACCCACCCTTGATTCAACGCAATCTTGAAGTTCTCTGCGACCTTGAGCTTGCGCGGAGCGGTCTGGGTGTTCAGCCCGATGCGCGGTGTCTTCGGCAGTTGAGACTTGCGCGCTCGCATATTCAACTCGTCGATGAAGAACTTACTCTGATGCTGGTCGAAGGTGAAGACGTCGACCGGAAACCCCTTAATAATATCCCAGAGCTGTTTGTTGATCTCGACATAGTTGATGGTGTGATCAGGCCAGTCGGCCGGGTTCCAGTGATGCAGGTAATCGAAGACGACGCACTGAAAGCCGGTCAGCGGATCTCGCTCGGTGTGCCCTACCGCGAGGCCGAAATTGTCGTTCACCGTGCTGGGGTCGGCGTGCCCGAGGTAGTAAGTCCCCAGCGCCCCTCTGGTGGTCATCTGCAGAGCGGGCTGCCCGGCGAATGGTTGGAACATCTCTGCGATCTTCTCGCGGTCTAAATAGGCGTCTTGAGTTGTTTGCCAGTGACTGAGACGTTCCACGGCGAAAGTATCAGGATTACCCTTTTCTTCCCGTTTCATCGCCTCGTCATACTCCTGCGGAGGCGGGATGGGCTCCCCATCGTCATTGCGCTGGGTGTAGAGCGAAGGCGGGTCGATGGTCTCGTACTCACCCAGGTCGCCAAGGAACTCCTCCGGGAACAAGGGCAGCTCGTCGGCGGTGTCCCAGTCGTAGTAGATCTCCCAACTGGCGAGCTGGAGGAGCAACATCTCGGGGTAGGTCGGCAGACCCGTCTCCGGGTCGATCTCCTGCGCGTGCTGCCAGTTGATGTAGAACTGACCGATCATCTCCCAGGGCGAGCTGGGCTCAACGATGAAGGCGTCCTTCTTGAACTGGTCGAGCGAAGGCTTGGCCGAGCCATAGATCGCATCCGCATCGCTGGCCGACACCGACTTGTTGACGTGAGCGAACTCATCGAAGCCCAACATGAAACCAGCCCCACCACGAGCTGACATGGCCGTGGCCTCACGGGGCTCGATCTTGAACGTGGCCAGGTCGAGGTTGGGTCGGATCCCCCGCGCGGCGAGCTTGCGCATCTTCTCTGCATCGACCGGAGCGTTGATGGAGATCGAGTCGCCCAGCGGACGGCCGGGGATGTAGGGCGTGAAGCACTCGGCGCCGATAATGACGTTGTAGAGATCTTTGTACAGGTTAGCCTTGGCCTGCTCCTTCTTGCCCGCATATATCAGGCAGGTGAGCTGCTTATCGCGGTCGATGCCGTAGGCCTTCTGCGGGTCGCCCTTGGCCATGTAGTTCCACAGCACGTATGCCATCGCGATGGCGCACACGTAGCCCTTACCGGCGCGGCGGCCGAGCACCAGCAGCACCTCACGGAACCACTTGTGGCCATTCGCCTTCAGATAGATCATCCGATCGATGACCCCGGGCGTGATGCCGTTGCTCTGGGTGTCCTTGAAGGACTCTTCCCACTCGGCGACGACCTGATAGTCATAGGCGGTGAACAGGTCCAACCGCAGGAAGATGACCTTGAGGAAGGTCGCCTGCCGGGGGTAGAGATAGCGGTTGAGGTACTTCTCGCTGGTGGCGAAGGTGATCGGGTCGGGCACCTTCAGACTCAGGTCCCCCATCGCCTCACGATGATTCGTGATCCTGGGCAGCGCGAAAGAGCTGGCCGCCTGTTTCGGGCGAGGGCGCACCCGCATGGATGTCATGACGGATCAGACGCATCTTCATCGTCGGCGGGGCATGTGCAGCCATCCAGCTTGCAGATGTCATGGATGCTGAGAACGCCTTGCTGATGGTGCTCGATCGCAAGAGCAATAATATCTGTGAGACAACCACACATATACAAGTGCTGACAGCTATCGAACTTGATAACCCCGATCGACTCCATCTCTGATTCAGAATCGTCGATGAATATCCCGATCTCGATCTCATGACTGACCACGTCACACTCGTAGCAAGCGATATGTATACCACCCAGGAAAATGGTGTACAGGTCTACCTCAATGCTTGTGTCGGCCATTGTCTCCCCGACTCTTATCGCGATCCTGCATCGCGTTCTTTGTATTGATCCAACCACCCTCGCCGGGGATCTCAAGAATGTTAGACACCACTTCATGAACCTGCCGGTCCGGATCGAACTCGGTGAGTCGCTTCACAATGACGCACTTAAAAATGTAGGTGCCCTCTTGCTGCGTGGTCCAGGGCTGAACGTCTACCACCAGACCGATCTGATAGAACTCATGCGACATCGCCCGCACGAAGGCGTCGATCTCCATCGAGGAGTGCGCCCTTTCTCGGGCGTACGCGAGCGGACCCTTCTCGATCTTGAGGAAGTCGCTATCGTGCAGTTCCACTTGCGAATCATCGATCTCGATCGCCGACGTTCCTGAGCCTTGCGGAGTCCAGAGTCCACTCATTGCTTAACCTTCCACCAGTTCTGCGTCTTGGATGTTGTCGATCTCGCTCAACTTGGCGTCGATCGCGGCTAGCTCCTGGCTTCCTGCCAGGTCATCGGAAATAGCATTCCAGGTGGCCTTGTCCACGTGCTTGCGCACCGAGGCGAAGTAGACCCTTACTGCCTCGGCATAGAGCTGCAGGCGCTCCATCTCGGTCGGCTGGGCATCGATCTCGATGGCGTGCACCAACTTGGCCGCCGCGAGGCCCTCTCGCACAGTGGGGACCAGCTCGCCCCTGGCCAGCATCTCCTGGGTGCGCATCATCGTGAGCTTGGCCAGCACCAGGGGCTCGACAATGCGCCCAATGGACTCCTCGTAAGGGGCACTGACGTCGGCCATCAACTGCTCGGTGATCTCGTGCAGCACCTTGGTATCGAGCGGGCAGTGGCCCCGCTTGAAGTGATTGGACAACTGCTGCGGGGTGATATGCGCGTAGGTCACCGGGGTGCCGTCGTCCTGCCTCGTCTCCAGCCCGCTGACCCATGACGTAATCGAGGAGTAGGGCTCATTCAGGAGCAGCCGCTCCTCAATCAGCGCGCGCGCCGGGTGCATGCAGACCGAACAGTGGTTGGATCGATGGGCCGGATAGATCCGGTTGCCGATCTTGATCTCCACCATCGAGGTGCGCAGAGGAGAGACGGACTTCCCCATCAGTCCAGCCGGTCCACACCGACAGCGTTCCTCATATCGGGAGAGAGGAACAACGCTCCTCCACCGAAAGAGAGATCCGGATCCCAAGACTTGTCTTTGATAGGGCGCGTTGGTCCGTCATAGGAGTTCAAATGGGTCTGGCGCGAGTTATAGGCCCGACCGAAGATGCCTATGCGAGTCGAAGGGTCCACCGGGCCACCATGACTGGTATAGACCTCGTGCTGCTGACGGTGCCGCTCCTTCCAGGGGGTGAGCACATCAGCTTTCAACTCGCGGTTAGTGATGTGTCGAATGCTGTCGTAAATCAAGCGATCGGCTTCGTCTTCAGATTCCCGATGGATTCCGGAATGCACTCTCAAACTCATCTATCTCTCCTAAGCTACGGACAGCATGCGGCCATCATCGGCGAAACGGGGCAGATAACCCTCATCCATGAGCTTGAGCAAGCGCGTCAGGCCAGACGTAGCGTACATACCCACTGGATTGGTAGGAGCTAGACCCATCCGGACAGCAGCTTCGGCCTCGGGCAGGTTCAACACCAGGAACAGCTCGATCGCCTGTTGCTGACGTAGAGGGAGGCACGGATTGGCTTTGTTGTGGTCGAGCAGGCGCTTTTCCTGAGGACTCAGAGACAACACGCTGGCCTCGCAAGCAAAGCGCTTCACACGCTCCTGTGACAGAGCAAGCACCAATGGTTTCGATTTGGTCTTGACATCGCAATGGACACCTTCAATGAGGCTCCAGACACCCGAGAGCTGAACATAGAAACCGGGGGCGAGATCTTCCGCCACGCGCAATGTTCCGGTGACATCAATCGGTCTGCGCATCGCTGCCGAGTAGAGATACTCGATATCAAAGAGTGACCATGTCTGACCGGTTGGGGCGGTGATCTCGAATGTTCCGTCAGCCTCATGCAGTGAGCGAAACGCCAGCAGGTGCCTAAATAAAATCCGAAGACTATTCACCCGCGAGTCAGTCCGAGAATCACTCGGGATCCACAACCAGGTCCGGTCCGTCTCTTCTGATCTCACGGGGGCGCCTGCAGTCGGCGGAAGGGCTGCTCGAAACCCTATGCAGACAGGATGCCTGAGCTAGATGACTTTGCGCAAGTTGCGACTCGCAAGTGTGACAATCGTTCCAACCAATCCTCGACTTGTCAGGCCAGTTTAGTTGGTGTGAAGGTCGCGCAAACGAAGCGCCAGTCGCTCTGCAGACCGACAAACCGCATCCGCTCGCTTCGATAAATAGGTCATATAAACAGCTCGATAGCGATACTCAGCGGCCAGCACCCGGGCCCGCGCGGTGCGATCCTCGATCGTGGCCCGCGAATCGTCCCGGGCCTCGTAACCGTGGCTGAAAGCCTCCTCGAATACCGCTCTGCCCAACAGCGCCTCCCCCTGCAGGTCGACCGCTCGCTGCTCCCACCGGAACAGGCCCACGGTGAGCTTGTAGAGGAAGTTCTCGCGCTCTTTGTAGCCGAGCCTGGACCAGTCCTCCCTGTAGGCTCCCATGGCCGTACGTTGCCACTCAGGCAGCCCGAACTCGTCCACCTGCATCTCCCCGCTCGCCTCATCGATAATCGGCTCGCGCACCAGCATGTTGATCTCGTAGAACAGCTCGAAGCACTCAGCGAAGCGTTCCTTGATCATGACGTCCACCGCGCGGCGCATCTGGGACAGGATCTCGTGATCCGGGGACGTCCAGGAGGTGTCCATCCTGCGCCAGGCCGGGGCCATGGAAGAGTGCAGATCCTCCGGCAGCTTCCCTACCACCCCGCCTGTTAGACCGAGTTCACCCTTCTCCCCGATGAGACCCAAGCCGTTCATGGCCTCCTCTGCCGCGATCTCATCACCAACTGTCTTTCCGCTCGCGCGTAGCTCGGTCATGCGCTGCTCTTCCACCATTCTTCCTCAGCCCATCGACGTTGGGTCCCGACCGTATAGAACGCGACTCGGCCGTCCGGCATGACGTATTCCCGGGTGTGACTGCTGCTCGGCACCTGGCGGAAGAGGTCATCCAGGGCATGAGTCGCTAAATAAGGCTCACCTATGCGGCCCAGCGACCCCTTGGAGAAGGGCAAGCCACTCACTTGATCTGTCCCCCGAGTCGATGTGCGGCCATAAGACCGACAGAGAGGGCATCTCGGGTCGCTTCATTTGTAACCATGTCAGAGCCAACAATCTGGGGGAAGAGTTCCTTCAGCGCGGCATGATGCTCGGTCTTGCTCGCATTACCGTTGCCGCAGATCAGCTTCGCATGATCCTGGCGCCGCACCATGGGGAGCATCGAAACCATCGGTCCGACCGCCATCCGGAATGCAAGCGCGCTGACCAGGCTCAACTCAGGCTTGAGAAACCGGCCCCCTCCGACCGGCGGGGCCTCATGCACAGCCCAGTAGGAGGTGTACTCCGGCTCATTCGCGCGGATCCAGGCTGCCATGAGCCCTTCCAGGGACAGCGCACTCTGTAGCACCATCTCCCAGCCCGAGGTCCCCTGAGAAGTGCTGATACGGCCCGCGCCCTGTAGGTAGACCTTGTGCTCGTCGGTCACCCAGAGCATGACCAGCCCGGTCGCCGCGAGGGATTGATCGCAGGCCAAATACTTACCTGGCTTCAGATCCTCCAAGTTGAGTGGCTGCCACTCAGGTTTAACACGAGCCCTCTTCTTCGTTTCGACGGCATCAACAAAATCAACCAGTGACTGCAGACCAGTTGCTCCGATAACCATTATTCGACATCCCATTCAAAAATCGCCAGTCGAGCCGAGGAGAACTGTTTGTGAATCGCTATACAGAGAACGCCAGTTGAAGGATCCTGAGCTATCCAATTACCATAGCTCTCACGATTGCCAAAGCAATTATCATTCATCGCTTTATTTAAAGAGTCATAGACACCATGAATCTCTGAACCATCACCGTGCCGATCATCACTAACGATGTAGACCTTCATCAGAAGCTCCCTACAGGACATCCGCGTCTCACCGGACACTGTTTGGCCATCTTCGAGCGCGGCGAGCAGCCTGCGCAGATCGGCACACCCGAGTGTGCAGGATCGGCTAGCGCTTTGTAGTCGGGAAACTCTTCCGCTAGTTCAATGGCATGCCGGTACTCCGAGCGCCTGATCGCGTTGTAGCTCTTGTCGACCTTCACCAGGAACTCGGTCATCGGGAACGGATAGGCTGGGTGCATGAGGAAATACCGCATCGACTCCAGTCCCAAAATATCCAGATAGTCTTGCGTTTGGGCCCAATACTGCGGTTTTTTCTCTTTGAGAATCTTCTCGCTATCTATCTTATGTACTTGGTACTCGTTAATTGTCTTAATTTCTACGCATTCTCCATTACGCAACAAACCATCTGCATGTCCAGTTCGGTTGGTAAAGTAATCGCGCGCGGGAGCCTCGTCCTTGACCATGACCCCGTCCTCCAGCCACAGCAACTGAAGGAAGCGGTGCCAGAACTTGCCGGAGGTCACAGCCAGCACGCCGGTGATGTCCATCCTCTCCGCGTCGAGCACATGCGGCGCGACCAAGTAGAGGTAGAGCTGGCGCACTGTCCACAGGCTGTGGGTAGAGGGGTGGAAAAGTCCGTCGTAGGGGCGCGGGACGAAGGGCTCGACCTCGACCATGAAGCCCTTGAAGTCCGGGTCGTACAGCGCGGCGCGGGTAATGGGCGTCAGCACCAAATCGTCTCGGGCTAGTCCGGTGAGGAACAGACCGAAATCGTCGTCAGGCACGAAGGTCTCCCAGCATCCGGCTGAAATCCTGGGCCCGGACCACTATCAGATCGGTGCTCGTGCGCAAGCGCTCATCGTGGTACCAGCGCAGGGCCAGTCCCGGCTCCTCATTGTGGGCCTGACTCATCGCCTTCTCCCACATATCGAGGGTGACGCTAATCGACTTATTGAATGTCGACTTGCCATCGAAGCAGAATGGATATTTCTGTCGGCGATAGTCATTCCGCACATCCATTTGGTTAGCGAACTGATTACCAGACCCTGGCATGAGACGTCCGTCTATGAGTTCAGCTAGGAACTCTTCATGCTTATCACTCATCTGTCGCGTCGTTGGTCTAGCCACGAGATGACTGACAATCACTACAGACCCAGATGGTGACCGGGATGCGCTTGCCCATGATCAGGTCGACATACATGTGCACCTGAGCCGGGGTTGAGTCTGGGGTGGATTCACGGATCTCGCCTCCACAGCTAGAGCACCTGCGTCGATCAGTGAAGCTCGGCGCGCCCAGTGGGGGGACGGTGCGCACCACTGCCGCGAGCTGTGCCTTGCGCAGGCCCTCAGTGAAGAGCTGAGCATCCCGGCGGCGCAGTCGGTCCTGGGCATAGATCGCGACCGCGAACGCCCCATAGCCCACGATGAAGACCGCGAGCAAGGGCCACGTGCTCACGGCTGATCGACCAGGACTGGTAGCACCGGAGAGGCCAAGACTGCCGGGTCGTGATCCAGATCTTGTGGCAGGCCGGTCTGAAACAGCTCCTCGATCTTATCCTCACTGACTTCTGGGCCTGCGGACTCGTCTTCGTCTTTCTCAACGTCTTCTTCGATATCGCTGAGTTCCCCTACGACATCACCGGCACTCATTGCCAAGATGCGCTCACGGATCATCTGCAACAGCTCGGGCGACTCACGTAGGGCCTGCAACACCGCTGGCTTGCCGCGCACCGGCTTCTCTCGGTCGGGCAGCTGATAGGTCCCCTGAGCCGGGTTCTCGATCACCCCGTAGCGAAGACCCATGATCTGGGCCTCCGTCGCCATATCGATCCCCATAGGACCCCATTTATCCGAGTCTTGGTTAAATAGGGCGAACGTAGCAATTTTCATGGGTGGTGCTACTTTGTTCCTTTCCACGATGGCGGCGATCTCGATGCCCGCCTCGCCGTCCTCGGGCTTACTGGTGAGCATGTAGGGAGAGGTCGCGGTCCGACGCATCCGGATCTTGTGCGTCGTGACGTGCTTGAGCGCATTACCCCCGCCGGTGGTGTTGCCCCCGCCGTAGGAACCGATCTGACTGCGCACCTGATTGATCAGCAGAACCGTGGTCTTGTTGTCATCGGCCCAAACCGCCTGCTGCTTGACCATGCGGGTGACCACTCGCGCGGTCTCGGCCACGACGGCATCCTCGGCATCCTTCTCCATCTCGGCCTTGCCGATCATGCCGCCGATAGAGTCGATAACCACGATGGAGAACAGGCCCGAGCGCACCATCTTCTGTGCCGCATCACCAACATCCTGGGATGTTTCCGGGTTATAGAGCCGAGTTCGCCGCATGATCATGCCGTGATCAGTGGCCCAGTCCTCATCAAAGGTGCGCTCAACATTGATCCAACCGACTAATCGTTTGGGATACTGGATTTGATGGTTAGCGGCAATAATAGTAGATAGCGTACTTTTCCCAACACCACCAGGCCCCCAGATCTCCACCAGACGCCCCACGATGACGCCCCCGCACCCGAGCGCTTGATCGAGGGTCAGCGAGCCGGTGGAGACCACTTCGTATTTGCTTCGAGCAGGCGTTACCAGACTGCTCGCGCCAAAGGATTTGGCGAAGTCATCCTCGAACTTCTTCAGCGCTCCCGCTGCTGGCCCTTCTACTACTCGTGCCATGTCGCTCCTAAATAGGTTCGAAGAGGTAGAGGCGATAACGGTCCTGATCATCTTTGATGATCTCCATCAATGCCATCTGCCCGCGCTTGAGCAGCGGATACCAGATGTTCCACTGAGTGGAGTACACGATGGCGTCCAGCGAGCCCGAATGCGTGTGGATAGTGACGAAACCAAAGTCGCGGCCCTTGGGGTCTGGGCGTGCGGTATGCACGATCCCCACGATGGCGTGCGTGCCATACTCCGCGACCGCCAGATCGTCGGCCGACAGGAGCTGAGACATCACCTCGACGGGGACCCGGTCGAACGGAGAGCTACTGAGATAGACGCCCAGCATCTCCACCTCGATATTACGAATCTCTTCCTCGGTGTAGGGCTCGATGTGCTCATAGCTACTCTGCGGCTTAGCCCGGTAGTGACGGCAAGCCTTGGTGCACTTGCTCGGCGGCTTCTTCTGGTTCTTCAGCGGTTTGCCCGTGCGCCCGAGCTGGATCGGTTCACTGGTCCAGTCGAAGTGGCACGGCAGATCGAACTCATTGACGAAGGTCACGTCCTTGTCTACGCACTTGGTGGACTCACCCGACTCATCATCAGCGATCCGCGCCTCCAGCGCCCGTCGATTCGGGGCGATCGATTCGAAAGCGCCGACCCGGATGAGCCTCTTCGTCGTACCTGAGTCGCACTTAGGCCCCTTGCGTTCCAGGAAGTCCTCGAAGCTGGCGTAGGGCTGTCCAGCGAGCGCGCCCAGCGCCTTAGCTTCCCGGATGCCGGGCATGCCCTCGATCCCGTAGCGAATCGTCAGCTCGTGGCCGGTGAATCCGCGCCCGGAGATGTTGATATCCGGGGGGAGCACCTGATAGCCGATACGGCGGGCCTCGCCAACGAACTGCGGGATCCGTTCCTTGTCCACCGTCGCCATAGAAGCGGTAATGAACTCACGAGGGTAATGGACCTTGAACCAAGCGGTCCAGATCGCTAATGTGGCATATGCATAGGCATGCGCACGGTTGAACGAATTATGAGAAATGATACCATTAGCGACAAAGCTGTGCGGAGCATCCATCACGACATCGTAAGTGGGTCTCACCCCCGCACTCTTGATAGAGACAATCGCAACTGACTTAACTAGATGACCTTTCTGCCACCGTCGTCGTCGGTCATTATGGGCGTAATCATAAGACTTGTGACAGGACACGCATAGCCACGCCAGGTTACCTTCAATATTATTGGTGTGATCTCCATCAAGATGAGCCGTCTCAATACGCCCATCTTTTTCACCGCATTGAGCACAGATTCTAGGATTTACCGCTCGCCATGCACTCCAATATGCATGACCGCCATCGATATAGCCAACGTTATCTTCTCCGAAAGCACCATTAACATATCCAGCGCCCTGCCGATCACCTTTGGTCAATCTATTTTTGGGCTCATGCTGTTGCGGTTCATAACCCCCATCAATTAATAATGAATCACCAATGGAAAGCTCGTCAACTCGTCGATATCCCTTATCGCTAAGATGTCGATGATTCGCAGTAGCCATAATAGACTTGCCATCGGCTAATGTGACCTCAAATACCTCTCGATTTCCATTCTCAATCACATCCAAGATCCGAGCTGGTCTGATCCGATCATCGGCATAATAACTCAACCCATACAACGCACGCTTTGGATCATGGAACTTAATACGCCAGGAACGGCATGGAGGACAGATAGTCGTTGTAGCATGTTTCAATAGCGCACGACCACAACCATCACACTCATCCTGATCTAATCGCCGTAGACCTTTCGGGGCATGGATTCGGCGGTACAACGCTTCCACCTCGATCGTGCCGTCAGAGTTAGCATTGCTCCCGGCAAGATGTATCTTTGTATCTCCCGTTACGCAGTATCTTGCGAACTCTCCCATTTGATCCCAGATGTCCGTTGCATTCTTTCTAGCCACATTATTCTCGACCGCACGAGCGATGAACCGCAGACCCTCCTCGGCAACCTCATCGACCTTCTTCTTGCCCAGGATCTTGCGGACATGGTCTGCCTCGTCTGCGTCGTAGTTCGCCAAGATACGACACACAGCCATGATGTCTTCTTGGTATAACATTGCGCCCCATGTCCTTTTAAGGACCTCTTCGAGCCGGGGATCGGCGTAGGCCACCTGCTCCTGCCCGGCACGACGGCGCATGTACATCTTGTCCAGGCCGGAGCGCATCGGACCGGGACGACCCAGTGTGATGACGTCACTCAGCTCATCGCGCGTCTGTGGGCGAATTTGCTTGGTGGTCCTGGTACCCAGCGAGGTTTCGATCTGGAAGACGCCCATCGTCCAGCCGCTACCCAGCTCCTCATAGACCTCGGGATCCTCATACTCATCCCGCCAGCCATAGACATCGATCGTGGAACCGGTGGTGTTGCGGATGATATCGATGGTCTCTTGCAGCGTGTCGAGGTTGCGCAGGTTGAGGAAGTCGTACTTGACGTAGCCCAAGGGCTCCAGGGCTGCCATGTCCCACTGGGTGACCATCGGGCCGCCTGCCGCCCCGTTGCGCATCGGCAGTTCGGCATAGAGGTCCACGTCGGGATCGATGACGAGCCCGGCCGCGTGCGTGGAATAGGTCCTCAGGCGCCCCCGGAAGCGCTCGGCAAGACGGAACAACTCCGGGTAGGACTGCCGGTATGGTTCGAGCAACTCGCCAACCTGGGCAAACAGGTCTGACCACGACAGTCCTAACCCCGCCGTAGATGCCTCGGCTGCCTCGATAATCTTGTTGATCATCACTACTGCGCCATAGCTGTCGCCGGGGAGCCGGGAGGCAATCGCGGACTGCACTCCCTTGAATGTGCCCTTGTTCTGCAGTCGCATGTGGTTGCCGATCTGGGCCACATGCTCCTCCCCCCAGCGCTGCTGCACATAAGTGATCATCTGATCCTTGCGCGAGCTGGGGAAGTCGATGTCGAAGTCGGGCAGCGACTTGCGCCCGACGGTCAGGAACCGATCCAGTGATAACCTGCCCTGGATTGGGTCGATTTCGGTGATACGGGCGAGATAGGCGACAAGCGAGGCTGCTCCCGAACCTCGTCCGGGTCCGACAAGTATGCCGTTGTCTTTGGCATAAGTCACGAAATCAGAGGTTGTGAGGTAATAACCCGGATACTCCTTATCAACGATCAAGCCGCCCTCATAGCGGATCTGGTCGAGATAGGGCCCCTGCTCCTCCCTGGGCACGTACTTGGTGATGCGCTCGTCCCAGTTGTCCTTGCACATCTGCAGGAGCCGCTGAGCATCGTGGGCGACCACGTCCGGGTGCTCGGGAGTGGGCCGGGAGTAGTGCGGCATCCCCTTCTTCGGAATGATCTCGGCGTTGCACATGTCCGCGACCTTGCCCGTATTCGCGATGGCCGACTCGACCGCCTCGGCCGGAAGGTAGCTCAAAGCATCGCGGACCTCGGCCACTCCCATCATGTGATAGCTCTGACCACCCCCGAACAGGCTGGACTCATCATCCACATCGGAGTTCGTGGTCATGGCCAGCCAAACCTGATGATCATCACGGTGCTCGGCCTCGGCATAGTGGGCATCCACAGCAGCCACCAGCGGAACGCCATATTTCTGGGCCAGTGGCACCAGCCAGTGATTGACCTTGATCTGGTCTTCCAGGTGGTTGGCGTGCAGCTCAATGACCATGCGCTTGCCGAAGATGTCACCGAGTCGGGAGAAGTTACTCATGGCCAGCTCGGGGTCACCAGCGAGATAGGGACGCGCAAGCGGGCCACCGAGACACGCAGTGGACATAATCAGCCCGGAGTTCAGCCTGGTCAACGTATCCCAGTCGACTCGGGGCTTGTGATAGAAGCCCTCACGGTAGGCCTCCGTCGACAATGCCCAGAGATTCTTCAGGCCCTGCTGATTCTGGGCCCATAACACCAGGTGGGTATAGGCGTTGCTGGCACCTTCCCGGGAATGACGATCATCAACGAAGTAGGTCTCGATGCCGAAGATGGGCTTGATCCCGGCCTCACGGGCGGCTGACTGAAGAGCCGGATGACCGGCACAGTTGCCGTGGTCGGTGACAGCAATAGCTTTCTGCCCATCAGCCTGGACGGCACCAACGATCTCGTCCATCGTGGAGAGCCCATCTAACGGACTAAACTCCGAATGTGTATGTAAATGTACAAACGAGTTGTCGGGTAGCACAGGCGCCGACTCCCGCACCCGATGGTGCATCTCATACACCGATCCTGGCTCGACAGGATGCCATGAAGACTCAGGGAGTTCGTAAGCCGCTGCGACCAGATTCGTACGGCGCGTCTTGTCGAACTCCTCGGCCGGACAGTAGGAGTGCTCACCGAGCACTCGCAACAGCCCCTGCACCTCCTGCGCACGAGCAGACTCCCAAGCTTGCTTGGGGATCAATGCACCACACAGAAACAACCTCAGGCCGTCTGCATCTTCAACGAGAGAGGGGACGGGGAAGACACGGCCAGCGGGGGTTTCCCACTGGCCGTGCTCCCCGTATTGCTGGATTAACTGGTACATGCGCACACAGCTCCGCTACGGGGTCGGATCAGATCCAGTCTCAGTCCATGCTGAAGTCGGCGAAGGTACCAGCCGGGGCCGGGACAGAAGTCGCTGCCGACGCAACTGGAGGGGCGCTCTGCGGAGCAGGAGAGGCAAAGGTGGCCTCGGGGACCGCAGTCGGCTCAGCAGGCTTCACCGGCTCGCTGAGATCCCGCATGGGGGCCGCAGGAGTGGGGGTGTTGTCTCTCATGACCTCGTCGCGCATCGCAGCCAACCGGCTGGCGGTCGGGGTGTTGGCGGCGGGCTCGGCCGTCGCTGACCCCTGGGCCGGAACGGCACTCGGTGCAGCGGTCGCACCGTTGTCGTCGTCCTCACGCTTCCACGTGGTGGCCTTGGTGACATCGAAATAGCGAGCGTAGTAGTCATCACTGGCCTGCCGGACAACGAGCTTGCGCAGAACCTTGAGGTTCATGTCGTTGTCCGCGTAGAGGTCGGCGTACTTCGGGTTACGCAGGTCATAGATCTCATACTGGCCAGTGGGCTGCCCGTCTGCCCCGATGATCGGCTTGGAGATTTGGTTGAGCGCACCCGAGTGGTAGTCGGTCTGCTTGGCCTCGCCCCGGCGAATGATCTTATAATCCCGGTCCAGCAGCGTGCCATACATCTGGTAGTAGCTGGTGAAGGGACCGAAGAAGTTCTTGATCGCCATGTTGACAATCACGATGCGCTTCTTACGCAACTTGATACCAGTCGGATTGCCATTGGTATCGATCTCGTCGTACTCAATGACAGCGTCCTTGATACCAACCACAGTATCGATCTGATCCACTCGAATCTTGCCCTCGTTGACCATCTCCTGAGTACCCAGAATCTCCTCGCGAACGGCAGCAAGTCCCCACACTCGATCCGATGGGAAATACTTGTCACCGTCGGACTTCTTCATGTGATCACAGATATAGCAATCACTGTGCCAACGAGTCTTCTTGTCTGCCTTGAGGGTGTAGCGACACACCGCGCCCGACGTCGAGGGCCAGGTCATGTTGGCTGGCTTGTCGGCCGGTGCTGGCTTGGTCGCTACGAAGCTGTGCTGCTTGGTCCGCAGCAAATCCTGGTCGTCGGTGACCCAGCGAATAATGCAGGAATCGCCAGGCTTAGGCATCAACTGGGTCAGATACTCGGTCTTACCTCGCGCCGCCTTTCGAGCAGCGGCTGCGGCATCGCCGTCCTCCCGGGCGGCTACTCCACCGGTGAGGAAGTAATCCTCGTAGTCCTCGTCAACTGGATTGGTCATGGGGGTCTCCTGTCCGTGCGACACGTCATCCGTGCCTGAGATTGGGGTGGGAATGGTTCGTGGAGCGAAAAGCGGGTAGAGCGAATCAGCGATTTCTGCGGCGACGAGCGGATCAGGGACGGCATCCTCGTTGAAGAAAACAACCCGATTGCCGTCATGCTCCTTGATGAGCCAAGTCTGATCGGAGGCACCAACGTAGCCGATCGAGAGCTGACATGACAAGTCGCGTTCCGAACACGCCGAGATGAGCATGGACTGCCACTCTGACAACGTGGCATCATCGAACTTGCGCGAGCGCCAGAGGTAGTAGGCGTAGGGCCAGCCGTAGGTCTTGAAGGAGTGCATCGCCTCCTCGATCTCGGCCTCACGCGCAGCGATGGATTCCGGATCCATCCCGACCTCTTCGAGAAACTCCTTGGCCTCGTGCACCTCGCCCGTCTCGGCTGATCGCCGACTTGCCCACTCGGCGGCGGCCTCTTCAATCAGCTTCCAGCGATATTTGTCATCCATTGGCTTGCCCAGGGGCATCCGGTCATACTTGGCCCGGATCTGGGGATCGAGCAGTTGCTTGAAGCAATAGGTCAACCGCTCACTGGATTGCCCGTTGCGGGCGGTGTAGCCATCACGGAGCTGCTTCTTACTGACATTGCGGTAGGGCGCCTTGATCCCCAACTCGCGATAGTAGTAGTTCACATCCCAGATCGGCAGGCTTCTCAGGGGCACCAGCGCGGTGCTGGTGGACCACACCGACGGCCCGGAGGCCGCCAGTGTGATCCGATCAACAACCGTCTGCCCATTGGGCAATGTCACCGTACGGGCAGCACGCAACCCCAGCTCGGCCGCATCGACTCCCAGGTTTGCCAGGAAGGGAGTCGCATCGAGAGTGCGGTATATGCCGCCCATAAGGTCAGCCAGTCACGGCTGCGGGAGGCGTGACTGCGGCGGGCTCCGGTAGCGGGGACTTCAACTCCTCGGAGAGGGCCTCTGTTGGATTCACAGGGGCAGTATCATTCGTCTTCAAAACAACTAGGGCTTCTCCGAATGCATGCTCGAACCCAGCCCTCCAGCCACTGATCTCGTGCTCAGTCTCCTCCAAGACCTTAGCGATCAGCGCGTGAAGCTCTCGTGCGATCACTTCAGACTTGACCTTGAACTCAGTCATGTAGATAAAACTCATCGTTCATTCTCCTTGTCCAGCTCGCGCTGGTCGGTCTCGCTCCACTCAGCCTTCTTGGCTGCAGTTTTAATCTGCGGATCTTGATCTTCTGGTTCGACCTTCTGATCATCACCAGTGCCGAACTTTCTAAACCCCATCAGTGCCTCCCGGCTATGATCTGATAAACACGAACATGAGTGATGCCAAGCTCTTTGGCAATCTGTCTGACATCCATCGTCTGACGTAACTCGATGACCAAGCTCTGTCGCTTATCACCAAGCTCCTTCATGCGCTGCTGAACCTCGTGCATCTCCCGAGTAACACCGACCAACTCGACCATTGGGGAGATACACGTCTGCGACTCCGTCATCAGGCTGCTCTCTCATAGTGCGTCAGTGTCATTGGCTTGCTCCAGAGCATATAGGGAATAGCTCCCTCAACCAGCTCGGCCGCCTCGGCCTCGGTCATGTCGGCAGGGTCAGCATCCCATGGAGAATCCACAATGCGCAGGTCGACATAATTCTTCAGCCGAGCAATCAACGAGTAGACCCCTTCCCAGCCAGACTTATCATTGTCATACCAGAGAGTCACTCGCCGATAGCGGTGGAGTAATGGGATCTGCATATCACTCACAGCCGATCCGAAGGTGGCCACCATAGGCAGGTGATGCGCGTGACGCAGCACACTTAGCGGGCTCTCCACCAGCACGATATCCCGTTCCCCCAAATCGCCGTAAACAGTACGATCGCGCGGAAATTGAGGAGTGTTCCTATACTTGGCTGGCTCAGGGTCGTCTTCTAGTAACTTGCGAGCCTGCCAACCGACCAGGGCGCCATTCCAATGTAGCGGAATGATGATGCGCTGGTGATAGCGCCAGTGCACATCCTCATCGCAATAGCCGACCTTGTAGCGAGCGAGATTGACCTCGGGACACTCCCGCCCTCCCTCGGAGATCGGGAGTGTCAGATAAGGATGAAAGATCCGCCAGCGACGCCAGCTATCCAGAATGCGCTCATCGTAGGTAGGCATCGGCTGGACTTCAGTATTCTTAGGCCGAGCCAGAGCCTCAATGAGCTTGAGCAACATCGGTAGATCCAGTACCTCACTGACACCGGATTCCTTGGAAAGCCACTTCTCGCTCTGCTCAGTGTTCTCACCCCGATTGGTGGCGATCCACCACAGCAAACCGCCCCGGTTGTTACATACATAGCACCGAAAAACTAGTTTGCGATAGTTTACCGAAGCGGTGATGGAGTTGCGATCGGTATGAGCACCGATAGGTAACGTGCACCGATGACGTAACTCGCCCTTGGTGGTCTCCTGGATGCCGGTCGCGCCGAACTCCTCCAGTAGCTCAAGACACAGCTCGCGCTTCTGCTCATCGGGCATAAGCGAGTAGGACCACGTACTCATGGAGTCTTCTTCCCGATCGTGATGTCGGACTCCAACACCCGGATGTCCCCAACCTGGGGTCGCCAGATCGTCCGGAAGTGTCGTTCCGAAGTCCGGCGCGCCTTGAGCGACTGCCACTCGGCCCAGTCCACCAGGGCCATCTCTGAGTCCTGGTAGATCGCCCAGAGGAAATCACTAGTGCGCTCCACTTCGGCTGAATCTGCCAGATGATCCTTGTAAAAACGGCCCTCTTTGCGAGCGGCCGAGATCCCCTCCCGGTTAATCTGGGCCATCAGCACCACCGGCATCTTGATATCTCCGCTGACCAGCTCTTTGAGCTTGTGCATCATCTCGGCCACCTGGCTATGCCTCTCGCGCATCTTAGAGCTGGCCTCGGGCCGCATGAAGGACAACTGGTCGATGATCAGTGAGTCGGCGCCCTGCATCTGGGCATGACGCACGATGGCGCTCGGGGTGCGCTCCTCCATCGGCAACTGGGAGACCAGTGGCCGCTTCTCGCTGGCGTCCATTTGCTCCCTGAACTGCGCTACACGAGTCATCTCCTCAGGCAGCGCTTCGGCCCTTTGCCAGGACTCGTAGTGCACTTTCGCCGCCATGCATACCAAACGGTCATAGCTCATCTCGATATCATTCTCTAGCGTCACCAGGACCGCCCGGCGACCCCGAGTGAACTCGCTGTAGGCGATGTGACCAGCGCACCACGATTTCCCGATACCACTCGCCGAACAAATAGTGGTGATCTCCCCGGGGTGTGTCCCATACATATGATCATCGATCTCCGGAATCCCGAGCATCATGCCGCCCCGAGAGTTTCCTTCGGCCACGCGCTGGTTGTAGCGCATGATCGCGTCGTCAACCCCCTCCAGGCCGTCCATCTCATGCCGACGACTGCGCACCTGCTCGGCAAGCTGGTGCAGACGCTGGCTCCCTTTGATCAACTCCGTCACGCGCTCATGGGAGTCGGCCTCATACACACTGCGAGAGAAGGTCTGTGCCCACTCGCTGGCTTCGCGCTTGACGTGATTGCTACGCAGGGTCTCAATGGCCCACTGGACGGTGTCGGTCTCGACCTCATCCTCGATCGAGATATCAGTGGCTTCCATCACCTCTCCCCACGTTTCCAGGATCGCCTCTTTGGAGGGAGCGATCATCCGGTTGGAGTCAAAAAAGTAGCGAAGGGTCCAGGTGATCAGTCTGCGCCCGGCCTCGGTCGGGATGACCTCTAAGCTGACGGGATTGTTGAACCCTTCCTTGGCAATGATGTCTAACGAGTCGGCATTGGTCAGATGACTATAGATAACTTGTTCTGAATAGTTCATTGTGTCAGCCGAAAGTAATCGGGACGGTCACACGCTGGGCGTACTCAATCTCCTTGCGGTTTCGCGCTGACGCCCTCCAAGAACTGTCAATGATGAACTCTGATACCCGGCATGCCTCAGTGACCAGCTCATTGACCGACTTCGCATAGCGCGTCTGAAAGTCATCGCGATCGAGATTGGTGGTCACGATCGTGGGCATGGAGTTCTGCGTCCGGAAGCGAATGATCGTGTCGACCGCCGACATCGCGACCCGAAGCACCCCGTCATACTCCTTGCCCATGTCATCGAGCACGAGCAGATGAGCATTGCGCATCGAGCCCTCAAACCACTCACGCTGCTCGTTATCGCGCCAACTAGACCGATAGTGATCCAACAGCTCGGTGAAGCGCACATAGCGCACGGTGTAGCTGCCCAGTTGGAGGACCCTCTTGGCCAGTAGGGAGGCGAACATCGACTTGCCCGCCCCATTCATCCCGTGCAGGAACAGACCTGTTCCCTGCAGCATGAAAAACTCGATGTCGTTTAGATACTCCAACAGCGGAGCCATGACTTCAGGTGAGAGAGCCGTCAGGTCGGCCCACCGGTGGCGAGCGGCAGCCATCTCCAACCCGGAGTTCATCAGGTAGCGATGGAGGAGGAACTGATCGACACAGGAGCACACGTAATCCACCGCGACGCGATCCTGTGGCAGGATCCCTCGATCCTTCTCCCACCAGCGAAAGGTCTTCCGGCCATGACAGGTCGGACAGTCCTCTGGGCTGGCGGGCAGGGTGCGCGTTTTACGCAGGCGCTCAATCTCGTCTTCAGTCAGCGTCCGCACGGACGCGGGAAGAGCGGGCAGCGTTTTCACGGAGGTCAACCTTCGGGGGCAGGCGGTGTTTGGCGACGAGGTAGAGCTAAGGTTGGTTGGCCTGCAGGTACGTGTCGATCTCAGCGGCGAAATAGGGATCGCAAGCCTTGGTGAATCGGGTGACTTTGATCGGGGCACCTTTCCAGATCCCCCCGCGCACCTCGAAGGCGTAACGCGCGATCGGGGCGGCCCGGGGGCCCCAGTCCTTGATGAAGCGGGCGAAGATCGCCTTCTCCTTGGCTCCCTCTCGGGGGAACATGCCGTGGCGCTTCTCGATCTGTTCCACTACATAGTCACGCAATGCTTCCCAATCCCAATGCTCATCGTTTTGAGAAACATAGGATCGAGGTCGGGCATCCTCTCGGATGATCGCCAGCTCTTCACTCACTGTGGTCACTGATGTATGTATCTCAACAACAGTCCTGCGCAGAGTGGGGTCAACATCGATTTCCGAGTCAAACCACAGTAACTGGTCAGTCACTTTAGCCCTCAAACCTTCGGTGAGTTGAAGTGGTTAGACATTACCCATGCCCTGAACGGAGCAATGATCTCGCTCAACGCGTCGTGAACTGCCTGGTGCTCATCTTCTAGCAGATGACGAGCAGTCAGGTCGATAACAGGGGTGAGTCCCTTGTGGATCTGATATTTGGCGACGGTACCGTCTTGCAGACCAGATACTACAACATAGTGGAACGTGCTGATGCCAGCGAGGTAGCCCTCAATCACCCAATCGGGTGACAACAAGAAGCGACAACTGCGATTGTCTTTGACTGCTTGGAACAGTTGCTTGTTATCTACATCTCTTCGCTTGTGATCTCCGCCTCTGGACGACCCACGTTCTACAACTGCGGTCAACGAAGATCACCTACCAGACGGGGGACGCCTCGCCCCGCAGATCAGAGTGCGGGGCGAGGCTACGCAACGGGGGTTTAGAACCGATGTCGGGTCCTGGTCAAACCAAGTGAACCGCCACCGAGCGTGAACGTTATCCCACGGCACGGGTACGAGCAACTGTCAGCGATGCTGGGCGTGTCGCATGATCATTTCACTTGATCCGGTCTGCGCACTCCAACATCATCGAGACCAGAGCCCTTGTGCTGTAAGCAGTTCCTCAATCACGGACAGCTCGTAGTACTGGCAGAAACCCAGCAACTGCACCCACAGATCGTCCTGCGAATCCGTGAGGTCCATGTCAGGCACCTCCGGGCATTCGATCATGGTTGCGGGGTAGGCAAGATCCACCAGGGCCTGAGAGGTCTTCACGATGGAATAGTGCTCGGGATAGGGCGCCATCGCCTTATCCAGATCCCAGTTGGCGGCATCCAGCATCTTCAGGGCCTTCTTGGGCCCGATGCCGCGCATGCCCGGCACCCCGTCGGAGGAATCCCCGGTCAGGGCCATCATCAAGGGGATCTGCTCAGGCCGACAGCCCATGTCGGTGATGACCCGGGTGCGCGTCCAGCGATCGGTCGGGGCGCTGTAGGAACTGAAGCGCACCTGTTCGGTGTTCTCGTCCAGGAGCTGGAGCATGTCCTTGTCGCTGGAGAGGATGACGATCTTCTCAGTGTGACGATGCACTCGCCACACCCCGGCGATGAGGTCATCCGCCTCGAAGCCGCGCACTTGCCACTGCTCGACCCCGGCCAGGTGCAGGAACTGCTTGATCAGCCGGAACAGCGGACGGTGGGCTTCGGCCTCCTGGCCAGAGGCCGCCTGTGCGGCCCTCCTGCTGGCCTTGTAGCCCGAATAGATCTGCTGGCGCACCAAGGAGCCACCAGGGGAATCCCAGACCACCAGGAGCCGGTCAGGGCGCTCGTCCCGCACGTACTTGGCGAGGGCCGTCACAAAGAGATGAAGTGCGCCCGTTTCCTCGCCCTTAGAGGACATCGAACCCTTAGCTGCATGAAAGCTCCTCATGCCCAGATTGTTCCCGTCAAGTATCATTAACACCGCCGCGCTCCCTCGCTAACCTCTTGCGCTCAGCCTTGTTGGCCGCACGGCAGTGTTGGTTGCCCCGAATCTGGGCGTAGACCTCTTCCAGCAACCACGCCGAGGAATAGTCGCCCGACGAGCAGATCGATCGATACAGGCTCCCGACGCCCTCGACGTGGGCCTTGTGCACTATTCCGGCTGAGCGTGTTTGCCAGCGGACTCGTGCGCCTGGCGGTAGGACTCGACCACCTCTAGTGGGATCCGCCCACGAGCCCCGACCGCCCTGCCGTTCTGCTGAGCCCAGGCCCGGATCTCAGCTCGCTCTCTGATCTCATCCGAACTGGCCAAGCGGCGGCGCTTGTCCGGGCTGGCCTTGAGCATGAAGGGCCCGACTGCGGTAAGGAAGGCCTCCCAGTTAACGTCAGTGAGGTCAATCTTGTAGCGCACGTTCTCGATCGCGAAGTGCCGCGTCCGAGCGCCCGCCGAACCGTCCATGTCATCCGACACGAGGCTCATGAGCTGGGTCGCCATGCGCGCCTTCCTGTACACCTCGGCGCTCTGTGGAGTGACTAGAGCGCCAAGTTCCGATTGGGGCAAATACTTATAGTTTTCCGCCAGTAACTTTACCTGCGCAATTACACGTTGTAAATGCGCGACTTGCATACGGCCTTTTTGAGTAAGTCCATGAGCCACCCGCTCGACGTCATAGAGAGTCCAACTCCGGCGCCCTCCCGGGGTTCGATCGATCACGATCGGCACCCCGTCGAGCTGGTAGCCGTCCTCCCCGGGCACCTGAAGCAGCCAACGGCCAGTGCGACCAAAGAAGGTCCGAGCGGCCTGCGCGGTCTGGAAGCGGGGCCGATCCATGCTCGGGTCGGACCAGAAGTCACGGCCGTCAGGGGTATCGAAGACCGGCAGCTCGACCTCGACGGGGACAAGAATCTTGCCCATCAGCGGAGAGGGTCCTCCATCGCGATCTTGCGCTCTACTCTCTCATCCGGCATGACAAGTCCTCAACTTTAGCGGCGACTGAAAATGAAGTTAAAGTGATAGACCGCACTGCGATCATCGTGCACATACTCCAATGGAATCGGCGCAGTGCAGATGGCTGGTCCGGGAGGCGGCGGGTACCACTTCACGCACGGCTCGCCGGGCTGCGCCTCGCAGAACGGACACGGCGCCTGACGAACCAGCACACGGTAGTTCTCAATTGTAGTCAGCATGCGTACAGCACTCCATCAGGGGCGCAGGCCCAGACGCTTCGGCCATCAGAACTCGTCAACCCGTATCCATACCGTCGATCCTCTGACTCCGTCGTACTCATCTTCCCACTCGTGTTTGACATCAATGATCTCACTGATAATCCCATTCGAACCAAGTACCATCACACCAGCGTTGGGATTTTCGCTTTCGATCAGTTTGAGCTTCTCGATGAAATCATCCAGATTCATTGGTTCGCCTACTTCTTGACCTTGTTCGGTCGGATATTGATGCTCGCGGTCGGGGTGGTCAGCCGGGCATAGCGCTTGAGCACCTTGGTGAACTCGGGCGCCTTGCGTACGTGGGCCATGATCGCGTCGGGGACCAGTACCCGGGGCACCTCACGGGTCATCGCGAGGTACTCTTTGTGCGTGATGTCGCCCTTGGCCTCCATGTCGGCCAAATCCGCCAGGGTCAGCGCAGCAGCCGCGCCACCGGAGGTCTCACGCCGGATCATGACCTCGATCCCGGCGGGGGCGATCTCGCCCCGCGCGACGTAGTGCCCATCACCGTTCTGGGGGACTCCCTTGTCCTCCCCGGCCGCAACCAGGGCCACGTCGAGTGAGTTGTGGAAAGTGGCCTTGAAGGCTGCCTCGAAGTTAGCCAGCGCGGCGGAGGCCTGCTTGATGTCCCGATAGATCGAGATCGCCTCCCGCGCCTCGGCGTCGGTAAGCACGCGAGGCTCGGCCGGGAAGGCGAACTTCTCGGCGCGGGCGATGATGGCCTTGAGGATCTTCTTCTGCTCGTCGCTGACCGGCACCACGACAGGGATCGGCTTGCGGTCCTCGTCGGTCGGCGGCTTGGGCCGAGTGGCTAGACGCTCCAGAAGATCAGTGACAGAGGTCCCGTTACTGGCGAGCAGGGCCTTAAGTTCAACTCCGGCGGCAGGGGTGAGGGTCATGTTGGCGACGACTTCCTTCTGTGTGCAAGTAGCTGAGTTGTTTATTGGTTATTACCTTAGCGGTTCTGTGGCGAGTAACAAGCCAACCTAACCTTGAGAACTCTCGACACCGGCCACTTCTTTTAGTGTGATGCTGATCACAGCATCGCGTGCAGCAGCGAGGCCCATGTCGTAGCCCGCTGCCTGAGTCTCTGCGCGGTGAGAACTCCACTCAGGGGTGCCCGATCGACGGGGCAGACGATCGATCGCGGCATAAGCGGCTTCCCGCCCCCGCTGTTCAGCCGAACGAATCTCCGCGAGTTGCGACTCCGCTTCAGCGCACAGCGACCTAATCTGGTCATTCGCGACGACGAGCTGACCGCGCAGTCGATCGCAATCCTCTTCCAGATCATTCAGCTTGCAGGCATCACAGAAGGTGTCCGGATTTCCAGTTGACTCCTCACAGGTCGTACAGGGCTGTGCGTCGACATCGGCGCTGGCGCGCCCTCGGTCATAGCCCCGCTGTTCAGCAGCGGCCTCAAATTCGCTGAGCACCTGCCGCCACGCAGGCGCGTACCTGGCAGCGAAATCCTTGATGGCCGCTTGCGTCATCACCGTGTCGGTGAGCATCGATAGCTCGTCTATCACATCGTTTACCCGGTCATCACCGCTGATCCCGGTCACTGGATGGCCTCCCAGCTGCGCTCGAACGTCTTCGAGTCGAGCACGGCGAAAGACGGCGGCGGATCGTATACCGGAAGATCAAGACCGCTGTCCTCGTGGATGCGGTAGTCCACGATCTTGCCCGGATTCATTACGATGTAGTCGCCGGGCTTGGCGTAGACCCAGCCGGTGATCGCGCGGATGGCAATGTGTGCCTCATCCGGCCCAGGACGTTCGGGCATCGTCGGGTCCCAGTCGCGCTGATACCGCGCTTCGCCGCCGTTGGCGTTTACCCAGTCGACGATCTCAGCAGCGCACTCTGCCTGATCGGCTGGCGTTGCTCGCGGAGGCTCAGTCCACCGCATCGCCTCGACCTCTACGGGCCTTCTTCGGTACCTCACTGGTCAACCTCCATCACGTAGACCGGGTACTGCGGAGCCCAGTCCCATGGTTCTTTGGCGCACTCGTCACATCGTCTGAGAGCAGTAGGCCCACCGTCTTCATTCACTCCGATGAAGACGAGTTCCGTGATATCGCCATCGACCTCGTGCAATGAAGCGAGGAACGCAACGCCATTTCGGTCGATCGCCGCCAATGTAGGGGTTGCCCCTGATTCATTTAACTCGTCTAGTTTGCCTTCAAGATTCTCGCGTGACACCAATACGATTAGGCGCACTAGTTTGTTCACTGGTCAACCTCCCCGCCCATGCGGTTAGCACTGAACTCATGCAACCGGCCACCAACAGGCGGAAGCAGCACCAGCAGTGGATGCGCCACCACGTTGTGCACGACGAACCAGAATCTTTCAGTCATCGGTGTCAACCTCCCCAGCACGAGCACGGGACATTTCGCGGTCGAGCGCGGCTAGGTCACGGATGATCCGCACCGCCTCTGACCCGATCCCCTGTCGGTCCTTGATCACATCCTCAACAGACGCCAGTGCGTCTCGCCGTCCCCACTGATACCCGGCGAGCACCGCGGATGCGTCAAGAGTGAACTCAGCGGTCTCCCAGAAGTCGCAACGCTCCCAGCCGCATTCGGCCTTACCGAGCATGTTGCCGGTCTGTCCGTGGTAGAGGGCATGCAGATCGGAGAGCTTCTCGTAGTTGGCCCAGTGTGGTGGCCATTCGTCGGGCTGACCTTCTTCCCGTCCCCGCTGTTCAGCGGTAGCCACCTGGGCGGCCATGCGGTCGATCTCGTCGCACAACACCCGGACCTGATCGCCTATCTGCGGGCCGCTGAACATGAAGTCGAGCCACTTCGCGAGCTTCCGGCCTTTATCCGCCGTGCTTGGTTGCTCAGTGCTGGTCATCAGTACCTCCAAACGGCGCTACCGTCAGGTAGGTGTCCTGACCTTCGGACAGTCGGTCGACTACTCCTGTCAGGTGCCGCGCACACACCTCGGTCACCTCATCGTCAGAGCGCACGACGTACCTGGGGCTGTAGCGCTGGCAGTAATCGCAATACCTGGTCTCAGCGCTGGTCATCGGTGCTGTCCTCCCATTCGGTCCAAGTCTTCTGCTCGTCCATGTCCCACTCCGGGTGCTCAATAGCGGTAGACGCGACAGCCTCGGTCGCGAGAATCCAGTGCGCCCCCGCCAGCGACACCTTGGAGATGAGGTAGTTCCGGCGGGTCAAGAGCGGCGGCGCGCTCACTGTGTCGGCTCCTGACCGGCCAGCAATGGATCTAGATCGATCTCAGCCCACGCCCGGACATTCTCAGCAGGGCTCCCCTTCATGTGATCGACCAGCTCGCGGATGGCTGCGATGGTGGCTGCCTGCGCGGCGTTCTCAGCCCGCAGCGCGGCGAGCTGCGCCTCATACCTCGCGGTCAGGCACCCGCAGTCGTCATGGTGAGTGGTGTGCTCGGTGCTCATTTGTCCCATTCCTCGACGGCGTTCTCGCAACTGGGCGCGTGTCCCGAAGTGGCAGTGCAGCAGCGAGCCGACGCCAGCCGTAAAGCGTCCTCATGCCCTTTGCCGCGTGAGATGGCCGCATAGTAGATAGCCCGCCGTAAGCCACTTAGCTGAGCGACATCGCGGTCCTGCGCTTTCGTCCTCTCGGTGCTCACCGGGTATCACCCACAGCCCTGCGGATGTCCTCGACCAGCACAACCCGGTCAGGCGAACTATCACCCACCGGCGACGGATAGCAGTAGAAAACGTACTGATCGCAGACGTCGAGTACCCGCTTCACCTGCGCCTCAGCATGCGTGGCGCGGTCCTCGAACTTCTCCGCTTCCTGCCATCCATGCTCCTTCTCTTGGCGCATAATCTCCCGGGCGTTGTTGCTGTATTTCAGCGCAGCTTGTAGCTCGGCGTTCAGAGCCCGCAGGGAGTCGATCTCATCAGCCATCGCAGGAACCAGATCGCGGGCAGCTGCAACGAAGTCAAGATCGGTACACGCATAGCGGTTGTGTATCGACCCGTCGCCATCATCGTTGATGACACAGAACCCCGAGCAGCATTGGTTCGGGCGGGTTAAGATCCACGGCCCTGGTGTCGCGGCTCCGGCTAGTTCCCGGGCTGCTGCTGTGTCTACTGGGGTCACCACTTACCTCCAGGCCGTCCGCCTGCGAGGGAAGCCAGCAACGTCTCCGGCGTTTCAGGCAGGCCCCGCCACGAACCAATCCAGTCTCGGACAGCATTAAGCGCGGCCTCTTCGTAGAAGCGGGGTACTCCAGCCTTAACGAGGCACTCATACATGGTCGGCGCGTACGACGCTGCAGTCCCCTCGTTTGCTGGGATCATCGACCTGCCTCTTTCAAAGCGCGACGGTTTACAGCCCGTAGATGTAAGTCAGATGCAGCCCGCGCGCGAGCTACCGGAGCGAGCGGCCAATCGGTGCCAGCGCCACAGGTACAGCGCCAACCGAAATGGCCGTAATCCACCTGATGCTCTGGGGTCATCGAGGCGCAGCCCGCCCGCCAAGACTCCAGAAGCTCGATCAGCGACTGCTCGATCCCGACAGCCTCACGCATCATCGGGCAACCCCCGACACCACCGCACTGGTCTCGGCCGGGGTGCATCTTGTCGTGATCGTTCTCCAAGCAGGCCCACTCGTCGGCCCGCTCATCGAACCTCTTGCCGTATCTACTGCTCGTAGCTGGCGGGGGCATACCGTCACCCATCTTGACCGGCGGGGCACCAGGGGGCTCTTTCTGACCCCACTTCTCCCTCACGACTGATCATCCGAAAGCGTCGGAATCAAATGAGCCGGAAGATGCATGAGCGGATACATATTGCGTTCCTTCTCCTGCTGTCGCTCCGTGCTAATCATCTGCGCTTGCATTACCTGATCCGGAGTTCCGGAGACGCCATAGATGATCAACCGCACCACGCGCTGGATAGTCTTCTCGTCTATCCCCTCGTCCAGCATCGCAGACTCGACCACATTGATCATGTGGTCTGCCATCACAATACGAATGTCAGTCATTACATCCGTCGATCGAGCATCAGTCATACCGACCCTATCCAGGTGCTCACGCAGATTAGTCCTCATTTGCCACCTTATCTGTGATGGGTTCGAACTCCCAGCTCTCATCTGACCAGTAAACGTTCACCGGACCTGACTCATAGACCTTATCTTCATAGCCCACATAGTCAACTGCATCCAGCCCCTCGACCGCTAAACACTTTCCATAGTCAATCAGTTTGTGATTATGATTGAATGACCATTCAAAACAGCCTACTGGGCAGTGCATCCGGCATCTGGCTCCGACCGGAGCGGTGCAGGTCATCTTGAGTATCTGCGTGATATGACCGTCCTCGTCGGTCTCGTTCGTGACCGTCAGCATGTGATCGGCCATCAGACCGACGCCCCTTCCAGGCTGTGCAGGTAACTGACCGCCTCGGGCAACGATGTGAGGATCGGCGCATTCGGCAGAGCTTTGACGATCTTCATCCCATAGGACTTGGCGATCGCCTTGCCGTCCTTCTTGGCCGGGCACATCCGCGAGTCCATGATCGCGACCAGCCCTCGGTCATCCATGCTGCGGATCAGGCGCCCGTGCGCCTGCAGCAGAGTCAGGGCCATCATCGGGATGCTGAGCTTGGGGAAGGCCCCGTCCACCCACTTGTTGCGGGCCTGCGCGTCGATCAGCTCCGCGCGGGCCTTGAAGACCACATCGGAGGGGACCGGGAAGGGCAGCTTGTCGATGATGACCAGCCGCAGCGAGTCGCCCTGAATGTCGAGCCCGGTCATGAAGCTCTTCACCCCGAACAGCACCGAGTGCTCGTCGTCGGCGAAGGCCTGGGCCAGCATCCGGGGCGGCATCTGGCCCTGCTTGAGCACCCGGTGACCCATCTGCTGCACCACCGGGGCCACCAGCGCGTAGGCCTCATTGAGGCCCTTCCAGCTCGTGAACAAGGCCAGCGTGCGCCCGTCGGCGGCCTTGATCAGCTCGGCCATCTCCCCGACCTTGGCCAGATCGTCGGTCGGGATGTAGGTCCGAGCCTGAGTGGTGAAATCAAAGGGCGACTCGCAGTCGAAAGTCTGGCTGCCCAGCAAGCCGAGCTGCTCTTGCTGGAAGGCGAAGTCCCCGCCGATGGCCACGGTCGCACTCATCAGCACGGCCGGGACCAGATCCCAGATCTTGGCCTTCAGGTCGGCCGCCACGCTCAGCGGGGCGTACTTCAGGGCCGCGTAGCTGTAGGTGTTGCCCGCCCGGTCGGTCTTGGACTCCCGCTCCACCCAGCGCACCAGCTCGGCGAAGTCCTTGGTCACCACGTCGAGGAGCTTGCCCTTGAGCGACGTGATCCGCTTGGCCAGCCGCTTGCGCTTCTGCGCGGCCTGGTCGTCACCATGGATGGACTTGGCCTTGACGGCTGCGCTCATTTCGGTGAAGCAGCGCGTCATCGGGATCAAGAACTCCTCCACGTCCACGATCATGTCCGGCGTCAGCAGGGTCGTGTTCTCCCGCGTCTGCACCGGGGGCAGCTTGCTCGCCAGGGCGGCGAAGAACTTGTCCAGTGAGGCGATGGTCTTCAGTCGCAGGACATCGTCATCCACGAAGCTGGCCACGTCGGCGGCCAGGTTGGCGATCGAGCGCTCCGTGATCTCTCCCCCGAGGATGTTTGTCGCATATTCACTGAGTTCGTGCGCCTCGTCAACGATTACCCCGGAATACTCCGGGAGCAGACCAGAACCCTCGCTCATGTTCTTCAGCTCGGCATCCAGCACCAGCAACGAGTGGTTGGTGATGACGAGCTGCGCCTCAGAAGCCTTGTTCTTGGCTCGCTCAGTCAGGCACACGTCGCCGAAGGGGCACTCCTTCTTGCCGGGGCACTCATCCGAAGTGGTGCTCAACAGGCCCCGGTCACGGCTACTCAGGGCTAGCCCGAGCCGGTCCAGGTCGCCGGAGGCCTCAGGCTCACGAATCGCGGCCCGCACCAGTTCCAGGTCGATCTCAGTGGCCGGGTTCTCTTCCAGCTTGGCGACACACACGTAGTTCGAACGGCCCTTGAGCAGGGCGAACTTGAAGTCGACGTAGATCTTGGTCAGGGCCTCGCAGTCCCGGATGTACTGGTCCTGAAGCGACTTGGTCGCAGTGGCGAGGATGACGGGCGCCTTCTCAGCGAAGGCGTGGTCAACCCCAGAAACTTGCGCTACGAACGATTTTCCGGTGCCACACGGAGCCTGCGCGATGAGATGAGCACCGGAGGAGAGAGCCTTCTCCGCAGCCAGCCCGAGCGCTCGCTGACCGGGCCGGGACTCGTATCCCGTGAACGCCTCCGCGAACTTCAGTTCCGCTTCGTCCCAGCTCATCTCGATTGGCTCCTTCGTCGGTGTCTTGTGGTGATCACTCTAGGGCTGCGACGGTGAGTATCAAGAATCGCTGAAGATGGCGAATGGTGAGTAATACTCGCTCTTCTTGGCTAGCTCGGTACTGGCGACGACTGAAGTTGATGTTACTACAGGCTCGGGCTTGTTCATCGCATCGCGCTCACGTTTCATGTGCTCATAGATCTCCTGCTCGGTCCCGCTCTCGATCAGGGCGACCCACTCGGGCGAGCTGGTTGAGCAAATCTGCTCGATCCCGGCCGCTCGCTCCTTGCACGTCACCCAGGCGATCAAACCTAGCGGGGTGCGCCGACGTTGGAAAATCTTCGTCTCACCCGCGTGTCGGATCCCATGAGAGCGCTGCCTGCCTCGCGGGCCCACGATCTCCTCTGCCTCGGGCTCGGCCAACAGCCACCAGAGCATCCGAATGACCCAGCGCCCAGCCTGGCGCTCCCTACGCACCCATCCGCCGCTCTCCAGCCGCCTCAGGGCCGCCGAGAGGCCTCGGGGACTGAGTCCGAGCAGGGTCCGGACCTCCTCGTAGCTCACCGTGCGCTCGGCCGGTCCGTAAACGGTGGCCAACACCCAGCCCAGATCTCCGGCCCGCGCAGTGCCAACGGAGTCTTGTCGAGAGTTGGACCACAGATCTCTTGACGGGTCCAGCAGCCGTTGATATCCGTGCGCGCGGGTGTGCGCCTGCGTACGTGCGCGCTCATTGGTTTCGCTAGTTTTGTCTGTTTCATAGGTAGTAATAGCTAATTGAACTAAAGCAACTACTTTTTCACTCTCATCACACGGAGAGCTACCTAAAGAACTAAAGGTATTAGCATCCTGGCCTGCCGAGTGCCGGTGGACTACTCGGACATCCATCGGACGGGGATCGATCAATCCGGACTCACCCCGGCTCACCGCGTGGAGCAGATCCGAAGACTCACCCTCTGCTGGGATCGTGTTCAGCACCGTGGACCGAGATAGGCCACAAGCGCGCTCCAGAGCCCGACTGCCACTGAGTGAGTCGGGGTCGATGAGAAGGGCCGCAGCGATACGCGCTTCGGCTACAGAGACGCCGGACAGCAACGCAGTACGAATCGTGGCCCACCAATATGGGGGAGAACTTGCATCTTGGGCATCGACATCCATAGACTCTGACGTGCCTCCTCTGCTGGTGTTAGCGCTCCTGTGAGGGGTACTCGTTTGGCGACGAGATCGCGGGGCCTTGGAGAGTAGTCAACCTGACTCATGCTCCAGGGCCCCGCACCATATCCGGGTACCGAAAAGTGACCCTATACCCGGTCTGCGCCCGAACGCTAGTTGGAAGCAGAAACCGGACTTTCCCGCTCTTTGGCTTCGCGCGTGGCGATCAGAGAACCTAGAGCGTCCCGCACGAGAGCCTTGACGAAGTTTTCCTTGAGCGCCCCGGGATTGAGCACCGGGCAGCCATAGACGTAACCCTTCCCGTGCGGGCCCGCCACCTCCAGGTAGATCGCCACAATCGGCAGAAAACCCTCCGTGAGCGGATCGGGCATCACCTGGAACGCGACATCGAAGATGACCGGCTCATCCATTGCGCGCACCTGTTCTGAGGTCCAGCGATGGACAGATGCGGTCAAAGTGCGATGTTCGATGCGCGCGTCGATCTCGGTCAAGATGTCTCCTCGTAACTAGCGTTGAGCATGGTCCGTAGCTCAGCGGCGGTGATATGACCCTGCGCCCCGAGATCGCCCAGCAGGATGTCCTGGTTGTTCTTGCGTCGAAAGACCTTGGCCAGCATGCCGACCTCACGGGTGTCCTGGGCCAGCATGGTGATGCCGTGCACCACCGGCGAGGTCGAGGTGAGTCGAGTGCCCCGCCCGAAGCGTTGCGCCCGGGTGGCCCAAGTCTTGGCCGTCTCGTATTCGATGATGTAGTCCGCTTCGGGCAGGTTCAGCCCCTCCGAGCCAGCATCGGAGGAGAACAAGATCTGGAGCTGCCCGGACTTGAAGGCCTGCTTGGACTCCCGGTTCTGGGAGTCGGACTGAGCGCCGGTGTAGAGCCCCACCGTGTAGCCAGCCGACCGCAGATCGGCGGTGACCTCAGGGATCACCGTATCGGCGTAGAAGCTGAACAGCAGCACCTGGGAGCCCTGTCCCCGGATCAGGGGCTCCAGTCGCTCGATGAGGGCCAGCGTCTTGCCCGAGGGGATCGCCCGGATGCCCTTCTCCCCGACCGCTGCCACAATCTCGGTCGCCAACGGGTCATCGGCATGCAGGAGGGCGGCCGGATGGCCCGAGACGAGCTTGAGCACCGTCGCGAGATGGCTCTTCTGCTCGTCCTCCAGCTCGGCGTAATCCTCGTTGTCCTCATCGAAATAGATCTCGGCGATCCGGTCGTAGAACTTGCGCTGCAGCGGGTCCAGGCTCACCGGCCAGAAATCGGGCAGCAGGCGGGGCATCTGCGAGATCACGTCGGGGTCACTGCCTCGCTTGCGGTAGATGATGGTCTGGAACAGGGACGCGAACTGCTCGCGCATCTCCTCCCGGAAGACCATCTTGTTGCGATCATCGCGGCCCCGGGCGTAGGTCTCGGTGAAGGCACCGATGCTGGGCATCTCAGCCGGAGCGACCAGGCGTCCGATGTTGAAGGCCTGCTCGTAGTCGTCCATGAAGGGAGTCGCGGTGAGGCCGAGCACATACTGAGGGGCCTGCTTGCGCAGAGTGTTGAGCACCCATTCATAGGTCCGGTACAGATCACTGGACCGATTACCGAAGCGGGTGATCTCATCGAAGATCCACAAGATGCGCTTGCCTTGCAGGTCGAGCGCATCCATCAGCGAGCCGGGAGTTTTGACTCCCTTGCTCCGCTTGGGGGCGGGCATCATCTTCATCAGCTCGGTCTTGCCGGTCTCGTAGGTGGTCAAGAACACCTGGGGGACACCAGTCTTGCCCAACCGGGCCTGACGACCAGTACCGTGGTAGACGGTGCTGGAGAAGCTGGTGAACTCCTCCCAGTCGGCCGCGAACTCATTGCGGTCCACGATCTTGTTCCGGCGACCGACCATCATCACCAGGTCGATCTCGCCCCGCTGGAAGAGCTTCGCGGCCGTGCACATGGCGATATGGGTCTTGCCGAGCCCGACGTCAGCAACGGCGATCAGGCGCCCGTAGACGAGCATGTGCGCGACGGCTTCAGCCTGAAAAGGATACAGACCACGCGAGGAGTGATAGAAGCCACCATTGGGCATCAGTGGTCGTTCCAGAATGGAGACAGCGACCACGATTAGACCGAAATGGGAGAGGGCTCATCCACGGAGAGAGCCCACTGGATGGAGTAGCTGCCCTCCAGCGGGGTGATGATCGGCCCCGACC
>Ga0210394_10000192_pt1 | contig 146962 bp, 132 predicted proteins | sample IncBWC12MmetaG_FD_160121 | JGI IMG/M metagenome (GOLD analysis project Ga0210394, IMG submission 160121) | Forest soil microbial communities from Barre Woods Harvard Forest LTER site, Petersham, Massachusetts, United States - Inc-BW-C-12-M | ecosystem: Environmental > Terrestrial > Soil >... | reverse complement strand
GATTGCTCCGGTACCTAGGCTATCGACGCTACTATCCGCAGGTGCTTGACTGAGCTCGCCTTGTAATCCACAGCACTGCTCAACATACTCGAGCAGAACTTGTATGTAATCCACACCATCAATCCCCGGGGCGACCGTAATCGCGTCCGAGTTCTCGGCGTGAATTTGCCAGCCTTACTGTTGTCAAAGAGCGTTGGCCCTGATCCCATCAGGGGCCCCGATTTGCATCGAGGCGCCTTCCTTGCGGAAGACCTGGGAGCTTCTAGCATCTGATGCCGCTAAAAACGTCCCATAAAATACAAAACCCGGCGTCGAGCGCCGGGCACATACGCCATTTGCTTTGGCGTATCCACGCGAAGCTCGACAGATTTTCACCCAGTGCTCGTAAGGCGCCTCACTATAGGATCTGTTCTTGGAGAACCTAAGACCCGACTGTGAATCCCCTGCACGGCCCGGCGCTTTTGAGGAAGTGCCGAACCATTTGTAATCTTACATCAAGCCAAAAATATGTCAAGCGTTTCAGAAAACTTTTTTGAGAGCTTTCCACACCCCTGTGGAAGTTGTGGGAAAAGCCCCCAAAGGCCTGTTTTCATTGACGATTGTAGCGGTTTAGCCGCGACGGAAAAAGCGCTGATTGGAGCCTAATCCTTTTTGGGAGCAGCGGCGTCCTTGGCGGCTTTGGCCTTCCTTTGGGCTTCTTCGGTCCAAGGAGGGGTGATGCCGTTGAGGCGCGCATACGCAATGGTCTGGCCGAGGTGCTCGTGGTTGTGCACGACCGTGAGATAGATGACGTCTCCATCGTTGGCGTCGGGCCCGAGCTTCTTTTCGGGCTTGGCAAAGTCCGCGTTGGACATCGCTTGGATCGCCGCCTCGGCGTTCGCGAACGACTTATCCAGTTGCTCGATGATTTTGGCCTTGTCGGTTGTGGATGTTTCAAAGCCCTCGGCCTTGTAGGCCGGCACCTGCGTGCTGCCGGAGATCATAGCCGGAATGTTGTAGTTTGCGGCGGTGACGTGCAAGAACAACTCGCTGACAGAACGCACTCCCGGCTCGGGGCGCCAGGTGTATTTTTCGGCCGGGATGGCCGTTGCCAAGCCCACCATTTTTTTGTGCATATCCTGCAGATCCTGCAAGGCCTGGGGCTTCATGTCGTAGCTAGGTGGGGTCTTGTCCTCAGCCGCAGCATTGGTGCCGGGCTGCGGAACCCGGTTCCGGGCGTTTGCGTTTCCTTGAGAAGCCAGCAGCAGGACAAGTGTAGATAACAGCAGAAATGATTTTTTCATGGAGAGTCTCCTATGCGCCCGAAAGAGGCGAAGTGCCGGGTGGGCGCGGAAAAAGCAGCTCCGTGTTCCTGGAAGAATTTGTGATCGGGCCCACACCCGGGCAGGACGCACAGTTAGACGGCGTCACTCTGAAAACGCTTCGCGAAGTGGAGGAAATATTCGAGGGCCCGGGAAGGACGGCGGCCAGTACATTCGTACGGAGATTCACCGTACTCTCTTTTCCGAGCAGCCTCAGATTGGATGCGGTCAAACTCCAGGAGAGGCATGTACCAAAAATAGAGAAACTGCATCGAATAGGACCGGCCGAATCGGCGGCACGAACAGCGGCCCGGGAATTGGCGTGGATTCACCACTGAGCGTTTTGCCCAGAAAAAATTGCGCAAACCTCGCTGCGCGAGGACAAGCGCAGATCCAGCAAGAAAGTTCGGGAAACCGTTAGCGTTCTGCCGCGACCGAATGGATGAGCGCGCGGTAATTTTGCGCGGTGCAACCAAACGGATTGGTCCCACCATCCACGTAATCTTGACAGTGCAGGTCAGGCAGTCTACACTACGGAGTTTTTAGATGGCCCTTTGGGGCCGTCTGGGTGAGGTCAGAAAAAATATGGACAAGAAGCGCCTGGAATATTACAAGAAGAAATTATTGAATCGCCGCGACGAGCTGGTGAAGACCATCACGCGCACGGAAGAGGAAGGGCGGCAAGCGGACGACGATCCTACGGTGGACCTGGCAGACAAGGCAGCCAATTCTTACACGAAGGAGTTCCTGTTTGGCCAAACTAACACCGACCGCGCGATCCTGAACATGATTGACGAAGCGTTGAAGCGGATTCGGAGCGAAGAGTACGGGACCTGCGCGAACTGCCAGGAAGAGATGCAGCAGAAGCGCCTGGAAGCCGTGCCCTGGGCCAAGCACTGCATCACCTGCCAGGAAAAGAAGGAACAGGGCCTGTTGTAGCCGGGGACTCGTGTAAGCGGTAAATTTCTTTACCTTTCCGTTAGCTAATTAAATTATAATCGAGGCGGAAGCGGTTCGTGCGGCGGATGATGCCCCTTTCGAACTCCCGCGTTCACGTGGCGCGCTGGTTGGAGTCGCTGGCCGGCGCGGTCGCGTCTGTCCTCTTCCCTTCCGGCTGCCGGATCTGCGAGGCTTTGCTGACGCGAGCCGATCGCCTGCCGGTGTGCGACTCTTGCCTGAATTCGTTTCGGAGGATTCCGGAGGAGATCTGCGAGCGCTGCGGGCAGCCGTGGGCGGAAGGTGGCGACGTGGATGGTGACGAGAGCGTTTGCCGGGAGTGCCGGGAACGCGGGTTTGCGTTTGACGCGGCACGGAGCTTCGGGGTCTATGAGGGAGGGCTGGCGCGGGCGATTGTACTGATGAAGTATGAGCGGATTGAGCCGCTCGGGGCGTGGTTTGCAAAGCGGCTTTTGGAGGCAGCGCGACGGATACCTTCGCGGTATTCGGCCGACGTGGTCGTTCCCGTGCCACTGCACCGCACGCGGCAGAAGGAGCGCGGGTTCAATCAGGTGGATCTCTTTGGTCGGCCATTGGCGAGGGGGCTCCGGCTGCCTTATCGGCCGGTGCTGCTGAAGCGGGAACGAGCCCGCCCGGAGAAACATCTCCTTCATTTTGAAGAACGTTGGGAGGCCGTACGTGGCGCTTTTGTCATCCGGGACGGCAGCCGGGTTGACAATTCCCGAATCTTGCTCTTAGATGATGTTATGACGTCGGGAGCGACGCTGGACGCATGTTCTCGTGCGTTTCGCGAAGCAGGCGCCAAATCGGTGGCCGGGTTGACGATCGCCCGGGCCGTGCGGCAGGGTATCCCGGTCAGAGAAAGCTTTTAGCCTGAAGGGCGCGCGATGAGCGCAAGACGACCAGAGGCGGTCGATCCCCGGGGGCGATACGTCCCCGAAGCGGGCAGCGTGCTTGTGCCCGGTGCTTCGGGGAACGCTGGTGCCCGTCATGTCCACAACCTGACTCCCCGCCGTGCTTCCCTGATGCAGGAACCTGTCCTGGTCCTGAACGCTACCTACGAGCCGATTAATGTGACCGCGGTGCGCCGGGCGATGGTGCTTCTATTGAAGGGCGTGGCGCAGGCGGAGGAAGTGCACAACGCGGAGGTCCACTCCTCGGCGCATGCCCACAAAGTGCCTTCGGTGATCCGGCTGCTGGCTTACCGGCATATTCCGCAACAGAGCCGGGCGCTTTCGCGGAAGAATATTTTATTGCGCGACCGGAATACGTGCCAATTCTGCGGGAAGATTTTCCCGAGTTCGGAATTGACTCTGGACCACGTGATGCCGAGGTCGCGGGGCGGACGCTCGAGTTGGGAGAACCTGGTGGCCTGCTGCTACCGGTGCAACAACGACAAGGGCGACCGGACACCGGAAGAGGCAGGACTGAAACTCGCGCGGAAACCGCGGCCGTTTACGCTGCACACTTCGCGGCAATTGATGAGATTGATTGGTCATCGCGACGAACGGTGGCGTAAGTATCTGTTTTATTAAAGCTTACGTTCTAATCCAAAAAAATCTAGGCGGGAGTAACTTTTAGGAAACCTTTTTTCTTGAGGCGCATCTAACTTTATAACAACCACTTCGAGGACACACCCCGGGGAGCCTGGGCCACTATCGTGGAGCAGGCTCCTCTCCTATTTTCAGCCGGCATTTTTGCGATTACAGCGGGAGAAAAATTCCCGGGTCAGGAATTCGCCGAGCGGCTGGATTTCGGGAAACTTTCCAGAGCCGACTCTTCGTCGGGAAATTCCGGAAAAACCTGGTAAAGCTGCGTGATCTTCAGAATTTCTTCCACTTTCGGCGCGAGTCCCACCACTTTCATTGCCCCGCCTTTTTTGACTACCGCGAGATAGTTGCGAACGAGTTCGCCGATTCCGGAACTATCGAGATAATCGAGTCCCTTCAAATTCAGAACGATATTGTTGTCGCCCTGGCGAAGCAGCCGCTGAATCGCTTCGCGAAACGCCTGGCCTTCGAAGGAGGTGAGGCGCCCGCTGACGTCCATGAGCGTCACTTTGTCGGCTTGCCGGATTTGGATGGTGAAGCTCAAGGTCGAGTCCTTTGTACAAAAGAGGTCACGATTCTACCTTGAATCGCGAAGAAGGCAAGAGGCGAGAGGAGATACCAAATCAAATTTTATTAACAGATTTTATTGACGGAACATGACGCGAAGGCCGCGGCGCCAGCTCTCAGCGATGCCGACGCGGATGATTTCGATGTCGCGGGAGAGATAGCGCTGGAGAATGTCCGTGGTGGGATGAAAGCGGAGGGCGGGCGCGATGAGATAGACGAGCGGAGGGGCGGGCTGGAGTTCGAGCCCGGGGAAATAACCGTAGCGCGCGAAGTCTCCTTGCGATTGATGCCAGCGAATGCGCGACCAGTAGTCCGCAGCTTGAAGAGGCAGATCCACATTTTCGGTTGCTTTTAATTCGAGGATCGCCAAGCGGCGGCTTCGCGTGACGCATAGAAGATCAAGGATGCCGTGCTGCCCGGCGACTTGCGCGAAGACCTGTTCGTAGACGTGTTCGGGATCGAGGGAGATGTCAATGCGAGTGACATCCCGGTGCACGAGTGTTTGCATCCAGCGCTCGGCCTGCGCGCGATAGTGAGCGTGGCGGACGTTGCTGGCGAGAGGGTTGCGGAAATTCTGCAGGTTGGCGATCAGTTGTTTCAGCGCAGGTTCATTTTTGTTGCGAAGTTCCGCCCAGGTGGAATCGCTGCCGAAGAAGATTTTGTTTTCGTGCCAGCGGGCGAACGCCAGGCCGCGGAAACGCAAGACGACCTCCTGGGTGAGGGGAGAAGCGTGGGCGCGAATGGATTCGGGGCTGAGGGCGATCAGCGGCGCGAGCGCTGAGGAGGATCGATCAAGCAGCAGTTGTGTTTCGAGGCGCGGCACGAGCCAGGAGGCTACGTTGCCGGTTGCGCAGGGGTCGACGCGTTCGAGGGTTTCCCGTTGCGGATCAAGTTCGTAGAGTTCGATGGAAAGGCGTGCATCGAGGGCGCGGAGACGATTGGCGAGAATGGCCGACTTCCCTTTCGGAAGAATCAACCGCAACGTGGCGAGGGCGGCACGCTTGGCGGTCTGGCGGGATTTTTCGAGCCAGAGCAGGCCGTAGGTGAGGCTGCTTTCGAGCGCATCCTGGGATTCGCCTTCGGGGACTGCGAGGAAGGCGATGTGCGAGGAGCCGCGACGGAGGATGCCGCGGGCATAGATTTTGGAGAGCGAGTGTTCGAGGTCCTGGGCGACGCTGATTTTTTCGAGGGTTTCGTCGGGGAATTGTTCGGCGAGGACGCGGCGCAACTGCTCGCAGTAGCCTTCGCGGGAGAGGTCGCGCGGGCCGGGAGCGTATTCGAGGCGGAGGATTTCCATGCGCTCTGGTTTGGCGCGGCCGAAGCGCTCGACGGCGAGTGCCAGACGGTCGTGCGAATTGTCAGTGATGGCGACGACGCGGCGGGTGACGTTGCAGTTTTCCGACCACAGGTGAAGCAGCGGCTTTTCCGTATTTCCGCGGACTTCCCAGGAGAGCGGCGATGCGGAGGTGACGCGGCTGCCGTTTTCGCGGATTTCGATCGTTCCCGAGACGAGGATATCCTGAAGGCTGGCGCGCAGGTCTTCGGCTAAATTCATGGCGACAGTCTAATATAACGATGGCGTTACGTTACAATTATTTTACGGTGGCGACTTTTAAAGAAGCGATACGGACGGAAGGCTGCTGGAGATTCCAACTGGCGGGAACGCGATCGAAAGAGATGGAGAAACTGCGCCGCTGCCCGGGCGCGAGAGGGGCGGAAGGAGGTGCAAGGACGCTGCGGGTTTCGCGGAGGACGACCTGGTGGAGGTCATCAAAGAATTCGAAGGTGACCGTTAAACCTGTGATGCTCTGCTCACCGGCGTAGCTGAGATCGAAGTCGAGGATGGTCACTTCCTGATGGAGGAAATTCTCCGCCCGGTGAAAAGCCATGTTTTCGATCTGGATCGTCCCCAAAGACATTTGCTCCGCCTCGCTCATTGGGGCGATGGCGTTTGTTTGCGCGACGCGAGATGAGCCGCCCGCAGGGGCCTTGAAGGCGAGCCAAAACGAAAGGGCAATCGCAACCACAACCAGCACGCCGAGAAGAATGTTCAGCGGCAACGGCTTGCGATGTTCCGGGTCCGGCGGATTTTGCAATATTTCCTGCATGAACTTTCCTTGCCGCGGATTTCGAAGCCGTGAAGACTTTTACCGGCCGGCTTGCAGCCGCAGGACCAGAGGCTCCGGCAATTTTGCGTCGCGCATGCGCTTTTGCACGCCGGCAATGTCGTAGGGAACGCGCCAGAATTCCACGGTACGGTTTGCGAGATCGGCGATGGCGAAACCGGCGCGGGGATCGGTGTCGCGGGGCTGGCCGATCGAGCCGGGATTGAGCAGATACCGTTTCGAATCTTCCAGGCGCAAAGCGCAGTGCGACTCGTTGCTGCGCGGGTGGAGCGAGAGCACTTCGAGTTCCGGGTCTTCGTAGGCAAAGCCGCCCTGATGATGGGTGTGGCCAAAAAAAGTTACCTGGCTGGTGGAATCCAGGAGACCCTCGAGCGCTTGCGAGGGAGTGAAGACGTATTCATCTTCGTCCTGAAAGGCGCCATGAACCAAAACGACTCCTTCGGCTTCGAGCGGGCCTTGCGGAAGGCCGGCGAGCCAGCCGAGATTTTCGTTGGAAAGTTGAGAACGCGTCCAATTCACGGCGGCTTTGGCTACCGGATTAAAGTCATCGGTGGGCATTAGCTCGGCCACGGCTTTGTCGTGATTGCCGCGGATCGTTACGGCGCCAAGTTCGCGGATAAGAGTGGTGACTTCGTTGGGATCGGGGCCATAGCCGACGACATCGCCGAGGCAAACCAGACGCTGCCAGTTCCCCTCAACAGCACTGAGAGAGGCTTCCAGAGCGGAAAGATTTGCATGGATATCCGTAAGGACTAAAAGTCGCATTCCGGGGTCCGGGACCTTTCCAGAGTATAGATGAACCCAGGGGAGGCCGCACCCGGCAAAGCAAATATTGCCTGGGTACCCCCTGGGGCGCGTATCGCAGTGCGCAAAATGTAACAAAAAAACTAGGGAAAGCCACGAAACATTCGCCTAGTGGGTTTCGTCTATACCAGTGCAGCCGAGTTTCAGGCTGTTCGGGATGGATAGAGTTTAGAAACGAAACCCCGCGGTGGCAGCCGCGGGGCCAGTGACACGCAGTCTTTCCGGCTCTTGGACCAGGAAGAAGAGGTGTCTTCATCGAGAGGCTACTCTTCACCTGCTTGTGTGTCAATACTCCTTCCGTTTTGGACAAGTCTCGGTTGACTCGCTCCTCGAAAGGAAAGATGCACATGAAAAGCAATATGTTGGTCCGCAGTCTGACTCTCGCCGCCGCTCTGGCAATCACGGTTCCCGTTTTCGCCAAGCCGGTTGCAAAGGCTCTTGCAGTAACTCACCCGGTAAAATTCGGCAAAGTGGATGTGAAGGCCGGCGATTATCGCGCCATGATCGACGACAACCACATCACCCTTCTGAACGGCAAGAAAGTGATCGCGGAATCCGCCGGACGGTGGGAAGACCGCAGCCAGAAGTCGCCCTACACGGTGATCGTTTCGAATGAAGACGGCCGCGTGCTGGAATTGCGCTTCGAAGGCAAAACCCAAGTGTTTGTTCTCTCCGAGTAAGGGGAGCGCCCGTGAACTTTCCTGACCCGATGCGAGGGGAGCTGTCCGCGATGGCAGCTTCCCTCCTCGTTCTTCTCTCGGGAGAACTCTTGAAGTGGCAGTTCCCGGCGATGGCCGCCGGGGAAAAGTTGGCTTCGCTTGCATCCGCGCTTAACGTAAAGATCCCGCAATCCGCCTTGGACTTGATCCGCCGCTAGCGGATCAGCATGCAATCCCCATAACTGTAAAAACGGTAGTGTTCGGCGACCGCGTGGCGGTAGGCCCGAAGGATATTCTCGCGCCCGGCAAACGCGGAAACCAGCGCCAGGAGCGTGGATTTCGGCAGGTGGAAGTTTGTGAGCAGGCTGTCCACGACGCGGAAGTTGTGGCCCGGGAGAAGGAAGATTTCCGCTTCGGCGCGGCCGGCGGAGATTAAGTCTCCATTCCCGGCGGTAGCCGCACGGACTGCGGCATCTTCAAGCGTGCGAACGACGGTAGTGCCGACAGCGAGGATCGGGCGGGACTTGGCTTTTGCGTGGCGAATTTTTTCGGCCACTTCGGGAGTGATCTCGTACGCTTCGGAATGAATTTTGTGTTCTTCGAGCGTTTCGGTGTGGACGGGTTGGAATGTGCCGAGGCCGACGTCGAGCGTTACTTCGCAGAGTTCGCAACCCTTTGCTTTGAGTTTCTCAAGAATTTCCGGCGTGAAGTGTAATCCGGCCGTGGGAGCCGCGACGGCGCCGGGGCGGCGGGCGTAGACGGTCTGGTAACGCTGGCGGTCGGTTGCTTCATCGGGACGATCGATGTAGGGCGGAAGAGGGACGTGGCCGAGAGCTTCCAGATTATCTTCGACGGAAACCGTGTTGCGCGCCGTGAAGCGGACGGTGCGAATTCCCAATTCGCCGCGTGAGAGAATTTCTGCTTCCAGTTCACCTTCGCCAAATTGCACTCGCTCGCCCACTTGCATCTTCTTGCCCGGGCGCACCAGAGCTTCCCAAATATCACCTTGGAGTTTTCGCGTGAGAAATACTTCGACGTTTCCGGACAAATGTTCGCGGACCGTTTTGCGAGAGGGCTTTTGCGAGTGAACGCCAAGGCGTTTGCCGAAGAACCGAGCGGGGATTACGCGGGCGTTGTTGAAGACGACTAGTTCATTCCCGGCGAGAAATTCGGCAAGCATCGAGAATTGTGAGTCTTCCAGGCGACCGGTTGCGCGATCGACTACCAACATTCGAGAGGAATCGCGGCGGTCCAGTGGACGCTGAGCAATCAAGTCCGCTGGAAGCTCATAGTCAAAGTCCTCGACACGCATAATACTCAACTATAGCAAGCTCACGTGGATGGCAAGAAATAACGGGTCGTTAAAGGGCCAGGTGGAAGCTGTCAACAAAGAGTAGAAATCTCGTAAATGCAACAAATAAATAGACATATCAAGGTCGTTGGCGTTTCAAAAAATACTTGACAACAATACGCTTAGATTTTATGATTGGTTTGCCATAACTTATGGGAGGACATCACAATGAGAACCACAATCAGCCGTTTTGAACCTTTTCGTACCAACTCGCTGCAGGAACAGATCGGGCGACTCTTCAACGAGGCCTTCGAGCGTTCTTCGGACGAGTCCAGCATTACTACCTGGGCGCCTGCGGTCGATATTTTCGAGACCGAGCACGAACTGGTGGTCAAAGCCGATCTTCCGGACATCAAACCGGAGGAACTCGACATTCGCGTTGAGAACAACATCCTGACGATTCGCGGTGAACGGAAATTTGAGAAGAAGGTGAACGAGAACAACTACCTGCGCGTGGAGCGCTCATATGGTTCGTTCAGCCGGAGCTTCTCGCTGGCCAACACCGTGAACACCGAGGCGATCAAGGCCGAGTACAAGAACGGTGTGTTGACGCTGACGATTCCCAAGCGGGAAGAAGCCAAGCCGAAGCAGATCAAGGTGAACGTGGAAGCGCCGGCAGTGGCGGCGGCAGCGGCAGGCCGGTAATTTGAAAAGTCGTAACACGGCGTTTCCCGCCGTGAGTTAGCATACGGGGCTGGCCGCCATGCCAGCCCCTTTTCTTGAAGAGCTGAGTTTGTGAGGGATTTATGTTGCGTTTCGACAAAATGACCGTGAAAGCCCAGGAGGCCGTGCAGGAGGCGCAGGAGATTGCGGCGCGGCACGAGAACCAGGCGATAGAGCCTCTGCATCTGCTGGTGGCGCTGGTGGAGCAGAAAGACGGCGTGGTGCCGCCTTTGCTCGCGCGGCTGGGCATTCGCAATGAACTGCTGATGCAGGACGTGGACCGCGAAATCAGCCGGATGCCGAAAGTGCAGGGGTTCGGGCAGCACAACATGAGCCGGGCGTTGAACGACGTGCTGGAGCGTTCGTTTGACGAGGCGGAAAAATTCAAGGATGAGTACGTTTCGACCGAGCATTTGTTTTTGGCCATTGCCGGGGCTGAGAAGGATCCCGCGGGAAAATTGCTGAAGAAGCTCGGCGCTTCGCATGAGGCGATTTTGCAGGCGCTGGCGGGCGTGCGGGGAAGCCAGCGGGTGACTTCGCAGAATCCGGAGACGACGTATGCGTCGCTGGAGAAATATGCGCGCGACCTGACAGATCTGGCGCGGCGCTCGAAACTGGATCCGGTGATTGGGCGCGATGAAGAGATTCGGCGGGTGATGCAGATCCTGGCGCGGCGCACGAAGAACAATCCCGTGTTGATTGGCGAGCCGGGCGTCGGGAAGACGGCGATTGTGGAGGGACTGGCGCAGCGGATTGTGTCCGGTGATGTGCCGGACGTTTTGAAGACGAAGAGGCTGGTGGCGTTGGACATGGCCGCGCTGGTGGCGGGCGCGAAGTTCCGCGGGGAGTTTGAGGAACGCTTGAAGGCGGTGCTGAAGGAAGTTTCGGAGGCCGAAGGGCAGATTATTCTGTTCATCGATGAGCTGCATACGCTGGTTGGCGCGGGGGCAGCGGAGGGGTCGATGGATGCCTCCAACATGCTGAAGCCGGCGCTGGCACGTGGAGAGTTGCGGGCGATTGGCGCGACGACGCTGAATGAATACAAAAAATACATCGAAAAGGATCCGGCGCTGGAGCGGCGGTTTCAGCCGGTGCTGGTTTCCGAGCCGACTGTGGAGGATACGATTGCGATTCTGCGCGGCTTGAAGGAACGGTATGAAGTGCATCACGGGGTGCGCATCAAGGACGCAGCGATTCTGGCGGCTGCGACACTCTCGCATCGCTATATTTCCGACCGGTTCCTGCCGGACAAGGCGATTGACCTGATCGACGAGGCAGCGGCGAGCCTGCGCATGCAGATCGATTCCCTGCCGACGGAGATTGACGAAATCGAGCGGCGCATCATGCAGCTGGAAATCGAGCGGCAGGCGCTGTTGAAGGAAACGGACGCGCACTCGGTGGAGCGGCGCAAGCAAATTGAAAAGGAACTCGCGAAATTAAAGGAAGATTCGAGCGGCCGCAAGGCGCGCTGGCAGGCGGAGAAGGAAGCCATCGGCAAGATTCGCAAGCTGAAGGAACAGATCGAGCAGTTGAAGGCGGAGGCGGAACGCTACGAGCGCGCGGGCGACCTGGCCAAAGTGGCCGAAATACGTTACGGGAAAATCGCGCAGGCGGAGCGCGAGATGAGCGCGGCGCAGGAGCGGTTTGTGGCGGTGCAGAAAGACTCGCCGATGCTGAAGGAAGAGGTGGACGAGCAGGACATCGCGAAACTGGTCAGCAAGTGGACGGGGATTCCCGTGGGACGACTGCTCGAAGGCGAAGCGCAGAAGTTGGTGCACATGGAAGAGCGGCTGCGGCAGCGCGTGGTCGGGCAGGACGATGCGCTTGGGCGCGTGGCGAACGCCGTGCGGCGCAACCGGGCCGGGCTTTCGGATGCCAAACGGCCGATCGGTTCGTTCATTTTTCTGGGGCCGACGGGCGTGGGCAAGACGGAGCTGGCGCGGGCGCTGGCGGAGTTTTTGTTCGACGACGAAAAGCTGATGATCCGGATCGATATGTCCGAATATATGGAGAAGCATACTGTTTCGCGGCTGATCGGTGCGCCTCCGGGATATGTCGGCTATGAAGAGGGCGGACAGCTGACGGAGCAGGTTCGGCGGCATCCGTACTCGGTGATTCTGTTTGACGAAATCGAGAAGGCTCACCCGGACGTCTTCAACGTGCTGCTGCAGATTCTGGAAGACGGGCGCCTGACGGATGGAAAAGGCCGCACGGTGGATTTCCGGAATACGGTGCTGGTGATGACGAGCAACGTGGGTTCGACGGCGATTTTTGAGTTGTCGGAGAAAGATCCCGAGCGGGCGCGCAAGGAAGCGATGGACGCGCTGCGGGCGGCGTTCCGGCCGGAGTTCATCAACCGGATTGACGAGATCGTGATTTTCAATCCGCTTGGGAAAGAACAACTGGCGCGAATCGTTGGCCTGCTGCTAAAGAGCGTGGAGAATTTGCTGGTGGAACGGCAGATTACGCTGGAGATTTCTCCGGCGGCGACGGAAGTGCTGCTGCGCGAGGGCTACGATCCCGCGTATGGAGCGCGGCCGCTGCGGCGGACAATCCAGCGGCTGATTCAGGATCCGTTGGCGCTGCAAATCCTGGAAGGGAAAGTGCTGCCGGGAGACCGCGTGCGCGTGGATCGCGATGGGCAGAAAGAATCTATGCGATTCGAACGAGTGACGGCGAAGCAGCCGGCTGCGGCGGGAAAGAAGTAAGGAAGGCCGGAAGTTCAGGGTTCGGAAACGGAAGGCGAGGGCCGGGCCGGCGTGTGGACACAGCCTTCACTCGCTTCTCGGCTGATACTTTGGGCGTCATGATGCGTACTTATAGAGGAAGGCCAACTACATGAAAGTTTTACGCACTGGGGCAATTCTGATTCTGCTGAGCGTGGTGCTCGTGATAGCGGGCGGCGCGATCGGCGGGCGCGGCGGATTGCAAATCGGGCTGGCGATTGCGGTGGTGATGAATTTTGTTTCGTATTTTTTCTCAGACAAGATCGCGCTGGCGTCTAGCGGCGCGCAGCCGGTTTCCCGCGAGCAGTTGCCTCGATTGTATGACGTGATGGAACGCCTGGCCGCGAAAGCAAATATTCCGGTACCGAAGCTGTACGTTGTGCCGGACGCGGCGCCTAACGCTTTTGCAACCGGCCGAAATCCGAATCATGCTTCCGTGGCGGTAACGCAGGGATTGCTGGAGATCATGAACGACGATGAACTGGAAGGAGTGATCGCGCACGAGCTTTCGCACGTTCGAAACTACGACATTCTGACGAGTTCGATTGCGGCGACGATTGCCGGGGCGATCACGTTCATGGCGTCTATGGGCAAATGGGCGATGATTTTTGGCGGAATCGGGAGAGACCGGGATGACGACCGCGGAGGCGGCGGGTTGTCGGCACTGCTGATGATCTTCCTGGCGCCGTTTGCGGCGCTGCTGCTGCAACTGTTTTTGTCGCGGACACGCGAGTACGCGGCGGACGAAACCGGGGCACGGATGGTGGGACAGCCGTATGGACTGATCAGCGCCCTCGAGAAGCTTGGAACCTACAACCGGCGGATCCCCACTTCGGCGATTTCACCGAGTACCTCTGCCCTGTGCATCGTAAAGCCGATGTTCGGGGGCGGCACGTTTTCCTCGCTGTTCAGCACCCACCCACCATTAGAAGATCGCATCGCGGCGCTGAAGCAGATGGTCAACACACCCTTGAGATAGTCTGCGTAGCCAAAGTCGGAACCTGGAGCATCCAAAGCGGAGTAAAGTTTTCCGAGAGGTCCGAATCGTTCGCCGCACCCGCGCGGAGAAAAATCAATTAAGTTATTAAAAATAAAATACTTAATGGATTGAACGTTTCAGCGGCGGGTTTGGCGAAGCAGGTGCACTGTCACAAATACCAGTCCGGGGGATTGGGGCAGAATCTGGGGGAGATTGTATGAGCTGTCGAGACACTATCCATTTGATTTGTATGTACTTAGAGGGGAAACTCTCGCCTGGCGTACAGGGAGAGATCGAGCACCATCTACAGGATTGCTCGGATTGCCGCCTGGTTCTGGACGCCGCGACGACCACGCTGGATCGCTATTTTGGCCCCGCGAAGCCGGTTTCTGACTCGCAAGCCGCTTAAGCAGCGGATTTAAGTCTTTATAAACGAAATATTTAGGGGCAGGAAAGGTGATCACCTTCCTGCCCTAGACTATTTTTGCCTGACGCAGAAATGCAGGTTTTCCCTGATTGACAATTCTGTAAAAATTGCGCTTGCCCTGCCGAACCTGTAATCTTTACTGGTACTAGAACTTTTTCTGGTGAACCTAGCGCACCCCTTAATGACTCTTAACTCTTTGCTCTCCAGCGGCTTGTAGACCTTCCTGGCAGGGGTCGAACTTTGGTTGTGGGAGTGCCCATCTAGCAGGCACGCGGCGGGTCCGCCGATAAAAGGAGATGACGTACATGAGCGAGTTTCAGGAAACCACTACGCAGGCATCAGCACCCCGGTGGGTAGGCCTGGCTATTGCGGCTTTGGGGGCAACCTCTCTACTTGGCATTGGAATCGGCTGGAGCGCCCTGAATCAGGGGAAAACAACTGAGCAGAACGTGCAGACCGCGGTGAAGCAGCAGAACGATGCGCTGATGCAGCGCCTGGCAAAGACCGACGACGAGAACCAGCAACTTCAGAGCGACCTGAAAGTTGTAACGAATAAACTGAATGTGACGCAGGAAGAGCTCGACCGGGCGCGCAAGATCACCAAGTCTTCGGTTGTGGCCTACAACAAGAAGCTTTCCGAAGTGAACACGCAACTCGGCACCAAAGCGAACATCGAGGACGTGAACAAGCTGAGCGGCGACGTTACGGGCGTGAAGAACGACCTGGACGAAACCAAGGGCAAGCTGGAACGCGCTAGCGGCGACATGGGCGTGATGAGCGGCCTGATCGCGCGCAACCACGACGACCTGGAAGATCTGAAGCGCCGCGGCGACCGCAATTATTTCGAATTCACCATTCAGCGCGCCAAGACCCCGCAGCACGTTGGGCCGGTGGCCATCGCATTGAACAAGACGGACTCCAAGAAGTCCAAGTACACGATCACGGTTCTGGCCGACGACAAGTCCATCGAGAAGAAGGACCGCACGGCGGGCGAGCCGGTGCAGTTCTACGTGAAGGGGACCGGACGCAACTCTCCTTATGAAATCGTAGTCTTCGACGTGAACAAGAACACGATCACGGGTTACCTGTCCACGCCGAAGTCGGCGGGCGCGGCGACCGCGGCCACCAACACCTCCGGGCAGTAGGTAAAGCTTGGCGGGCCACTTTAGTTCCTTGAGAGCACAAAGCGAAAAGGGAGGATCGAGAGAGTCCTCCCTTTTCGCTTTTCTGGGAGCGAGCTTACATCCGATTCCGGGTCTGGACACGTGCTTGATAGTTGTGACACCCTAGTGGGCGCCCTGACGGGGACGAAAACGAAGCTGAATTTCAGGAGGGGAATAAACATGAAAGTTAAATTCGCAGCAGGTTTAGCACTCACTCTTTGTACAGCAGTCCTCACTTTGGGAGCCGACGGAAGCTGGACGGGATACATCTCCGACAGCGCTTGCGGCGCCAAAGGCGCAAACGAGAAGCACGCGGAATGCGCCGCGAAGTGCGTGAAGGAAAAGGGCGCAAAGTATGTCTTCGTCAACGACGCAGACCACAAGGTTTACGCGATTGACGCCCAGGACAAGGTTGCGGCCCATGCCGGACATCACGTCACCGTGAAGGGCAGCGTGGACGGGGAGAACCTGAAGCTGGCCAGCCTGGAAATGGCCAAGTAAGCTTCGGAACATTTTGAAAAAAGAGAGGGGCAGGACTCGCGTCCTGCTCCTATTTTTTTGTGCTCAGGCTGGCTCTCTCTCACTTGCTTACACCTTCGCAATCACACGGGGAATTAGGCAGCTTGGCGGGGGCGGGAGCCGCTTAGGCCGTAGTAGGCGATATAGAGGTAGCAGACTGCCGGCAGGATGAAGGCGTGGTGCAGTCCGATGGCCGGCATGTCGGCCAGAGCGCCGAAGAGAAGCGGGATGATCGCGCCTCCCACAATGGCCATGATGAGAAGCCCGGAGCCATCGCCGGTAAGCGGCCCCAGATTGGCGATGCCCAGGGTGAAGATGCTGGGGAACATGATGGAATTGAAAAAGCCGACGAGGATGATGCTGGCCATGGCGACGTGGCCGCTGGTGAGCATGGAGGTCAGTACGAGGGCGCACGCGCAGAATGCGGCAATTCCCAGGACGGTTCCGGCTTTCAGTTTTTGCAGGATAGCGGAGCCAATGAACCGCCCGATCATGGCGCCGCCCCAGTAATAAGCGACGAGTTGCGCCCCCTGCTTTTCCGGAAGATCGCCAATCTCATGCAAATGAAAATACTTGATGAGAAAAGTGCCGATGGAGACTTCGGCGCCGACGTAGACGAAAATCCCGACGACTCCCAGCACCAGATGGCGGTACTTCCACAAGCTTACGCCTGGGGTGTGGCCTTTCTTCTGCGCCTCCGGGATGGAAGGCAGACGCAGGAAGTAAATGACAATTGCGAGCGCAACGAGCAGAAGGCCGATGAAGAGGTATGGAGTCTTGACCGAGGAGGCCTGCTCGACTTTATAGGCTTGCAAGGCTTGCGCGGAAAACGACTTGAGCTCATCACTGCTCTTTGCGGTGGTCGTGAGGATAAAGATTCCCCCGATCCAAGGGCCGATCGTGGTGCCGAGGGAATTGAATGCCTGCGTGAGATTCAAGCGGCTGGAAGCGGTTTTTGGGGGGCCGAGAACGGCTACATAAGGATTGGCGGCAACCTGGAGCACCGTGATGCCCGCAGCCAGAACCACCAGCGCGCCGAGGAATAGCACGAAAGAGGCGGCGCTGGCCGCCGGGATGAAGAGAAACGCGCCAACACCCGTCGTCAAGAGCCCGACCACGATGGCAGTCTTATAGCTGGTGGCGCCGATCAGCTTTGCCGCGGGAATAGAAAAAATAAAGTAGGCAAAAAAGAAGGCGAATTGTACCAGGCTGGCCTGCTTGTAACTCAGATCGAAAATGGACTGCAAGTGCGGGGAGACGATGTCGTTCAACACGGTGACGAATCCCCACATAAAAAAGAGGGAGGTCAGGGTGATCAGTGCTCCGGTCTGAGTCTTCTCTGGGGCGCTTGCGTCGGATGACGGTCGAGCGGTGATGTTTTCCATTGGATGGGTTCTCAGTTCTCCGAGGAGTAGCTCCAATTCAAATGACGTGATAGTGCCACAGTGCGGGGCGGGGGAGAAATTGTTTCTGAATTAAGTTTTCCCGGCGGGCAAACGGGAGGAGACACACTTGGAGGAAAAAAGAGGCCACCTTTCGATGGCCTCTATGGGGTGTTCGTGTTTGTGGGCGGAAACTCGGGTTAGTGCTGCTCGTAGACCAGGACTTGCATGGCGCCGTTTTCGGCGCTGGGCACGTAGAGGCGTTTTGTTTTGTGATCGTAGCCCGCGGTTTTCGAACCCTTCGCTGTGACGAGTTCCTGGGCGAGCGAGTATTTGTCCGGTGAATCCTGGTGGAAGATGAAGATTTTGCCATCGCCGGTGGAGAGGTAAACGAGCTTGGTGGTTGCATCGAAGAAGTCGGCGTCCACCCGCTCGCCGATGGAGGCGGTGAAGACCAGTTTGCCAGTTTCGGAATTGAGAACGCCGAGATGCTTGCTGCGGCAGCCGACGAAGAGGCGGTGGGCATCTGCGTCCATAGCCAGGGCGGTGGGAGTTCCGCAAGGGGAAAGCGGCCAACGATCTTTCACTTTGAGCGTTTTGACGTCAATGTGAAGCGTTTCGTTTTTCTCCTCGAGGTTGACGTAGAAATTTCCCTTGCCGTCGGAAACTCCGTATTCGGGGCCGCCGCCGAGATCGATGGTGCCGGCGAGGGAGCCGTCGGCGGCGTTGAGGACGCTGATGCTGTCGCTATCGCCGTTCATGACGTAAAGACGCTTGGTGAGCGGTTCGTAGACGATGGCGTCGGGCTTCTTGCCAACTTTAATTTCGGGAAAGGTTTTGAGCGTTTTCAGATCGAAGGGGATGACGGAATCCGATTTGCCGGCAGTGATGTAACCGCGGCCGAATTCGGAGGCAATGGCCACACCGTGGGCACCCGGGGTGTTTGGGATGGTGCCCACGAGGGCCAGCGAGTCCGCATCCATCACGTCGACCTGCGTGGCGTGAGCGATGTAAACGCGGCGGGCGGCTTCATCGGTGATCACGTAATCCCAGCCGCCAGCGCCGGGGACCGCAACTTTTTTCAAGAGCTCATAATTGGCGGCCGCGCTTGCCAGGGAACCGAGCATCGTTGCCCCGACCAGGAACAACAGTACCAATCGTTTCATCGTTCTCTCCTTGAGCTACCGTTTTACCTGTTGGCAGATAAACGCAGGCTAAATCGATCCTGAATTTTCGTTCAGCTTTGCCCCTTAGAAACGGCCGGTGCAGCGGGCTGTTGGCCGAGCCGCACCGGCCCTTGGGGTGGTTAAAACTGGAAGCGCACGTACAGCTGTATTTGGCGTGGCAAACCACTGCCGGTGTTGTCCGCAAAGAATTTATCGCTGTTGAAGTTTTTGTTCACGAAGGTGTTGATGACGCCGAAGTTCGACTCAGGCGTCAAGCTGCAAACCAGGTTTGGCGAAGTACCGGTGCAACCGTAGTCGAGGACGAGGTTGTTGGGATCCGCGAGCTGCGTGTGATTGAAAATGTTGAAGAATTGAGCACCAAACTGGGCGGTTAAGTGTTCGGTGATAACGAAGCCCTTTTCCAGGGTTAAATCGACCTGCCAAACATTGGGAGAGCGGACGATTCCGTTTCCAGCATTTCCGTAGCGCAGTAGCGCTCCCGTGACCGGATCGTAGGGCGGCGGAGCAAACGCAGCAGGATTGACCCAATTGTTGGAATTCTGGCCGCTGGGGGTTATGGAGACTCCCGGAATCAAATCCGGCCGCTGCGAACCGGCGGTGCCGTCGTTGCCATCGGGAAGTAGATTGGGATCGCTGACATTCATGAACACGTTTAGTGGATGGCCGGTGTGCCAATTCCACAGAACACTGGTCGTCCAATTCCCCAGGAGCCGGCCGGCAAGGCCATCGGTCAGGTACTGCTTCCCTTTTCCGAAAGGCAACTCGTAAACGCTTGCCAGGATGATGTTGTGACGGACATCGTAAATGCTTGGCCCCTTCTCGCAGGCCAGGCAGGCCGCATTCTGGGGAGCAATAGCTTCGCCGCCGCCAATCGTGCCGACATTGATGGAATGCGAGAAAGTGTACTTAGTGTTGAAGGACCAGCCGCGGGTAATTTGGCGATCGAGGGCCAGCAGCAGGCCGTTGTAGGTGCTGGTCCCCGCGTTTGTCTTAAAGTCGATAGTGCCAAACGTCTGCCCGGTGCTGGGGTCGGGAAAATTGTCCAAGGGGCGGACGCAAGGCCCGATTACGCCGGGACTCGGATGCAGTCGGGCAGGATCGCACAAGTTCTCGAAGTTACGCGTGAAGATGTGCACACCGTGGGAGCCCAAGTAAGAAATGGTGAACAAGAAATTTTGCGGCAAAGCCTGCTGGATGGAAAGGCCCCAAGTCTCAACGTAGAGGTCGGGATGGTGACGAATCAAAGCTCGCGCGATGAGCTGCGGCTGAGCGGTGTCGGCTGGGATATTAAAGTCGGGTGGCTTCTGGAGGTAACCTGGCTGGAAGAAAACTTCGTTCTGTGTGAGCCCCCCCTGCCCGACCACAAATTGATTCTCGGTTCGGTCACTCTCCAAAGCCGCGTTGCGGTCGTCATTCTGGGCGGCGCCGTGGTAGATCCCGAAGCCGCCTCGAACCACGGTTTTGTCGTGGAATCGCTCCGGCGCCCAGGCCACGCTGAAGCGCGGATCAAAGTTCTTGTAGTTGGGGAATTCGAGGGCCGAGTTTGGGGGACAGAACCCATGGCAAGCGGTGAGGTCGAAAATTTTGACCCGATCGTGCGCTTCGGTAATGGGAGCGTAGTAGTTCCAACGCAGCCCGGCGTTCACAGTCAGATTCCGAGTAACCTTCCATTCGTCTTGAACGTAGGGCATGACAAAGGTTCGACGCAACGCGTGGCCGTCCCAAGAGGTCGTGTAATCGATGAAGTTGACCTGGTTGTTGATGAGGGAAAAGTTATCGTTCGTTGCGCCTTGCATGTTGATCGCCAGGGAGGCGGTTTTTCCCTGATTCAACTGGATCCGCCTGACCTCTATCCCGGCCTTGACTGTGTGGCGTCCCTTGGTCCAAGTCAGATTGTCCAGGTAGGAATAAGTCGTGCCAACTTCATTGTCGGCCTGGCTGTTGTTCAGCGACTCAAAATTTGTCGTCGAAAGACTGATATCAAGGAATCCCGGGAGCACGGGGTTGTGAAACGGCGCGCGATTCACACCGACCTTGAACTCGTTCAGCAGATTGGCTCCGAACAGCTGCTGCAGAGCCACGAGGTAGTTTGCCGGGTGATTGTTGGTATCGTTCTGATCAAAGAGATTTCCATTGGGAGACCGCGCAAAGGCGACGTCGCGCTGGGCACGGGCATAAAGGGTGGTCGACTCGGAGAATTTGTAGTCAAAACGCGCCAACCAGGTGTCTTCGTGAATGACGCTTTTACCCGCATGGGAGAAATTGTCAAAGGTGGTGGCCAGCGGGCACGGCGCGTTGTTATTGGAGGCGGAACAGTTTGTAAATGCCGCATCCGGGAAAACGAAGTGCGGCGTGCAGCCTGAGCCTTGGAGCGCGGCGACGGACGATTGCCGCCAGGGATAAGACTGAAAAATCGGGCAGAGATTTGCCGATTGCGGATTGTTGAGCAGGGCCGCCTGCTGCACCGCCAGGTCCGGAACCGCCGCCACTTCCGTGACTTCCTGATACTGGCGAAGGCCTTCGTAATTCAAGAATAGGAATGCCTTGTTCTTGACGATCGGGCCGCCCAGGGTCAAGCCGTATTGGCCCATGCGGAATGGAGGGACGCCGGTTAGTGGATCGTTGAAATTGCGGGCATCGAAGACGGAGTTGCGAAAATAGCCATAGACCGAACCGTGGTAATCGTTGGTGCCGGACTTGGTGACAATGTCAATCTGGCCGCCGGCTTGGGAACCATATTCGGCATCATAGAGAGCGGAGCTTACGCGGTATTCGGCGATTGCGTCGGGCGAAACCTGGAGACGTACTTCCGCTTTTTGCGCTTGTTCCTGAATACCTGTCGCGTCCACGCCGTCGAAAGAGAAGTTGTTGTCGTCGCGTCCTCGGCCCGCAAAGCGAATGGTGCGCTGGTCACCACCGCCGTCATCCTGGGCCCAAGGGGAAAGCCTGGTGAGGTTGGCCCAGTTTCTGCCGTTGAGGGGGAGATTTTCGATCTGGTCCTTGCCTATCACCACGCTGCTCTCGGCGGAACTCCGCTCCTCGGGCGTCAGTTCAACCTGGACCTCAATTTTTTCACTGGTGTTACCGATCTCCAGGGCGACGTCCAGAGTGCGGGTTTGGCCTACCTGAACTCTCACATCTTCGATGGCTTTGGTTTTGAATCCCTTGTAAGAGACGAAAACCGTGTAGTCGCCAATGGCAATTCCGGGAAAGCGATAGTAGCCGTTGTTATTTGTGGTTCGCTCCTGGGTTAAGCCCGTTTCGACAGCTGAAATTTTTACTGCGGCACCAGCAACGGCCGCACCGCTCGGGTCAGTCACCGTTCCTTCCAGAGTCGCGCGATCCACCTGCGCAAAAGCGATTAGCGCAAGCGCCGCCTGCAAGAACAGGGCAGTTGCAAACTTGAGTTTCAATTGCTTAAACATTTCGGAATCTCCTTTGGGACACTTCTCTCGCGGAAGCCGTCGGAAAGGCTTCGTTCTTTCAACCCAGTGGCTGAACCGTGGCACAAGTGGAGAGCGACACTAGCCCGATACCCCACAACGATGGGAGTAAGGTAACGTTTTCTGGAAGAACGACAGATGAATGCTGGTTGATGGTTGGTTAAACAACGGGTGAAAGAACTTTCAGATTCGGGGGCGGCTAAGCCAAGTTGAGGGGTAGTTCCTGAAATTGCGGCGCGTCGGGAGAGCTGGTGCTCAGTTCTACTGCCAGCGGCAGGCGGATCGTGACTCTGGTTCCCTGCCCCAGCTGGCTTTGGAGTTCGATGGAACCCTTGTGAGTTTCGGCGATCCACTTGGCGATGGACAGGCCGAGGCCGGAGCCGCGGGTCTCGCGGGAACGAGCTTGATCGGCGCGATAAAATCTTTCGAAAACGTGAGGCAGGTCTTTTTCTGCGATGCCGATTCCGGTGTCGGTCACTTCAATGATGGCTTCAGAATTCTCCAGGCGGAGACCGAGGGAGACGTGACCTCCCGCGGGGGTGTACTTGATGGCGTTGTCGAGGACGGTCATGAACAGCCGCTCGAGGGCCGGCTGATTCGCGAAAAGAGAATCGGTGGAGGAGACGATGGACTGCGAGAAAGTCAGTCCTTTGCCCGCGGAAAGGAGATTGGCATTTTGCGCGACGGCGAGGAGAACGGGAGACAGAGTTGTGGGCTCCAGCTTCAGCTGGGCACCGTTCGCGTCTGCGCGGGCAAGGAGCAGGAGTTGCTCGATCAGTTCGGTGGTTTCTTCGGAGGTGGAGAGAATTCGCGCGAGCGTTTCGCGATATTCGCCGTCGCTCCGCGTGCGGCGAAGGGCAAGCTCGGCGTTGGTGCGAATGAGCGCGAGGGGAGTCCGCAAGTCGTGGGAGGCATCGGCTGTGAACTGAGTGATGCGCTTTACGGAAACTTCGATGCGGTCGAGCATGGCGTTCAACTGTTCGGTAAGGCGGCGAAGTTCGTCTTTCGCGCGGGGAACTTCGAGGCGCCGGGAAAGATTGCGGACGCCGACGCGTTCGGCGCTTTCGATGATGCGATTTACGGGAGCTAGCGCCCGGCCGCTTAACCAATAGCCGAGGAGCGAGGCGAGAACCACGAGCAGGGGCAGGAATCGTTTCTCCATGAGCCGAAAGCTGTCGAGGGCCTGATCGAACGGTTCCGTGGGAACGGCCGCGTCCACCAGATAAACATTGCCGTCCAACGCAATTTGCTGGCGCGCGACGCGATACTGCAAAGCTGACAGGTTCGTGGTTTGAAAAGAGACTCCTTCCCCGCGTAATGGCTGCAACGGGGGATGCTGCGACAAAAAGCTCGGGGCGCGATAGATCCACCGGCCGTCCGGCCCGGCGACTTGAAAAATAGCGCCACTTTCCCATAAATCGGAAACGCGAGTGAGTTCCTGGCTGAGTTGAGGAGTTCCTTGGGAAATGTGGCGTTCAAGGACGCGCTTCAGAGTGTCCAGGTTTCGTTTTGAGGCGTCGTTCACAGCGGTTGAGATGCTTTTCTGAAAGCCGTAATCGCAAATCCAGAAGAATGCTGTAAAGGAAGCGGCCAGCACCAGGAAATAGAGGGCCGTGAGCCGTGCGCGAATCGTGAAGCTCATGCCCGGGTCACGGATCCCAGGGAGTAACCGAAGCCGCGGTGCGTGTGGATGAGCTTGAGTTCCGCGCCATCGTCCACTTTTTTCCGTAGCAGGCGGACGAAGGCGTCGAGCGTGTTTTCGCTGACCTCGCGGCCGGGCCCCCAGACGTTCGACAGGATTTCGTAGCGGGAAACGATTCGCCCCGCGTTTCTGGCGAGAAGTTCCATGAGGCGGAATTCGGTCAGCGACAAAAAGACTTCCGTGCCCGCGCGAAAACTGCGATGAGAGGTGAGATCCAGGACGAGATCGTGCGCTTCCAGCACATTTTTCCGGCGGAACTGCTGGCGGCGGACGAGGGCGCGCATTCTCGCAAGGAGTTCAACAAAGGAAAACGGTTTGGTGAGGTAATCGTCGGCGCCGGCGTCGAGGCCTTTCACGATGTCGCCGAGAGCATCGCGGGCCGTGAGCATGAGCACGGGTGTTTCCTCTTCGCGGCGGCGCAACTGCCTGGCTACTTCGAGGCCATCCATTTTGGGTAGCATCACGTCGAGGAGAATGACGTCGAAGGCTTGCGCGGAGGAAAGTTCGAGGGCGGAGCGGCCATCGCGGGCGAGGCTGACCTGATAGGACTCTTCCTCGAGTCCTCGGGTCAGCAGGCCGGCCATTTCCGGTTCGTCTTCGACAATCAGGATGTGCATGGTGGGTTCCGGGAATTGGGATGGTAGGGGGTTTCTTGTGAATGGGCGGTTAAGAAAGCGTTACAGCTCGCGCACGCTTTCCTCAGGCTTCCACAGATTGTTTTGCGCGGCCGAAGCGGAGGCGGTCGAGATAATAGTTGATGGTTGGCGTGAAGATGAGCGAAAGAACGATCGAGCTGAGCAGGCCGCCGATGACGGCGATGGCAAGAGGCTGCAGCATTTGGGAGCCGGCGCCGATGGCCAGTGCCAAGGGGAGCATGCCCGCGATTGTGGCGAGAGCGGTCATGGCGATCGGGCGGAGACGGCGCCTTCCGGCCTGAATCATGGCTTCTTCGGGGGTGAAGCCGAGTTGACGGAATCGCTGGTCGGCATCGAGCAGCAAGATGCCGTTTTTGGCGACGATGCCGATGACCATGATCATGCCCATGAAGGACGCGACGTTGAATGTGGTGACGGTCACGAGCAGGGCGAGGAAGCCGCCGAACGTGGACAACAATGCGGAGCCCAGGATGGCGAGCGGGGCAGAGAAGGTGCGAAATTCGAAAAGCAGAACAACGAAGACAAGCACCAGCGCGAGCAAGAAGACCATCAGGAGATCGTGGAAGGATTTTTGCTGCTCTTCGTAGAGACCCCCGTATTCGACGCGGATGGAGGTCGGCAAGTGCATGTCCGCGACGGTCTTTTTGATCGAGGCCATCCCCGAGCCGAGGTCCACGCCTTCGAAGCGGGCGGTTACTTCGACCAGGCGCTGGAGATTTTCGCGGCGGATTTCGGTCTGGCCGGGATCGGTGGTGATGGTGGCCAGGCTGCCGAGAGTCGCGGTCTTGCCGGTGGCGCTGGTCAGGAGCGTGTTGCCCATGCGGTCGAGGGAAGCGCGGCTTTGTTCGGGGAAGCGGACGCGAATCGTGTACAGGCGATCATTCAAGACGACCGGAGTGGCGGCGGGTTCGCCTTCGAGGACGGCAGCGGCGTCGATGGCCACTTCGTCGAGGGCGAAGCCGGAACGCGCGGCGATTACCGGATTCACCTGGTAAGTTACGGCCGGGCCGCTGATGGAATTTTCGATGCCGTCGAGAACGTCAACAACGTGGGGAATTTTCTGGATGGCTTCGGCGACTTTTGGCGCCGTGCTGTTCAGCAACTTGCCATCTGGCGAGAACAGTTTAATCACCACGGGTTCGGGCTGGCTGGTGAGGTCGCCGATCATGTCCTGCAGCACTTGAATGAATTCGACGTCGGCGGCCGGCTCGGTCTTCTTAATTTCTGCCCGGATGTCGGAGATGATTTCGTCGATGCCGCGCTTGCGGTCGCGCTTGAGCTTGACGGTGAAGTCGCCGCGGTTTGCTTCGGTAACGGCCGCGAGGCCGAGCTGCATGCCGGTGCGGCGGGAAGTGTTTTCGACTTCGGGCTGGGAGCGGATGATTTCTTCCATGTGCAACAGGATGCGGTTCGATTCGGCGAGCGAGCTGCCGGGGGGCGTGTAATAGTCGAGGATGAAACCGCCTTCGTCCATTTCCGGGAGCAGGTCGGAGCCGAGAAAGTTGTAGCAGACGTAGGAGAGGATGACGATCACGACGGAAGAGACCAGCAGGATCACCGGTTTTTGCAGGATGCTTTGCATCGCGCGGCTATAAAAATTTACGATGCGGCCGAAGAAGCCGGAGAGGTGGGCCTCTTCGGCGGCCAGCAAAGCCGCCGCGTCATGTTCTCCTGTTGGAGAGCCCCCGGCGGGGACCGTGTCTTTGCGACGGACGAAGTATTGACTCAGCGTTGGTGTCCAAGTCAGTGCGAGCAGTAGCGAACTGAGCAACGAGACCGTCATGGTGATGGCGAGGGCGCGGAAAAAACTTCCGGTGACGCCGGTGACGGAGATCAGAGGCAGGAAGACGACGATCGGAGTAATCGTGGAGCCGACGAGCGGGATGGTGATTTCCCTGAGAGCGCTCTGGATGGCCTGAAAACGCGACTCGCCCGCATCGCGGTGCAGGACAATGTTTTCGAGGACCACGATGGCGTCGTCGATCACCAGGCCGACAGCGGCGGCGAGTCCGCCCAACGTCATCAAATTAAAACTTTGGCCGGTCATCCAGAGAACGATCAAGGTGAGCGCGAGAGTGACCGGAATCACCAGCGCGGCGACGAAAGACGAGCCCCAATCCTGCAGGAAGAGTACGAGAATGGCGGCGGAGAGAATAATGCCGAGCAGGACGGCGTCGCGGACGCTGGAGATGGATTCCTGGACGATGGTGGATTGATCGTAAAAAACTTCCAGATGCACGCCTGGAGGCAACGTAGGTTGCAGTTCGGCGATTTTGGCGTGGACCAATTTCGCTACGTCGAGCGTGTTGCTGTCGGGCTGGCGGTTGACGCTGAGTAACACGGCGGGCTTTCCGTTTGCCGTGACGATGGTGTAGACGGGCGCCTCCGATGGGCCAACCTTCGCGATATCGCCGATGCGGATCGGGATTCCGCCGGGGGAAGTCTTTACGACGATCTGGGCGATTTCTTCCGGCGTGCGGACTTGTCCGCTGACGAGGCCAAGCACCAACTGGTGTTCGTGCTCAAGGAGGCCGGGGGAATCGATCAGGTTTGTTTTTCGAATGGCGTCGAGAATGTCGGTGACCGTGATTCCGGCGGCGTGGAGGCGGGCGGGATCCGGAGTGACCTGGAATTCTGGCACGCGACCGCCCTGGACGAGAACGAACGCAACGCCGTCGAGGCGATTGATGCGCGGCTTCAGGTCGTAGGTGGCGATTTCCCAGAGCTTGCTTTGGGGAATGGTGTCGGAGGTGAGGCTGTAGCCGAGAATCGGAAACGTGGCGAACGTGAGGCGGTGGGTTTCGATTTTTGCGCCGGTCGGGAGTTCGGGTTGCAGGCGGGCGACGACCGCGTCCACGCGCTGCAGGGTAAGCACCATGTCGGACTTCCAGTCAAAGAAGAGGTCCACTTCGGCGGAGCCTCGGCTGGTGATGGATTGCACTTTGCTGAGGCCGGGGACGCTGTTTACGGCTTCTTCGATGGGCTTGGTGACCGTGACGAGCATCTGGTCAATCGGCATGACGCCGTTGTCGACGCCGATCACGATGCGGGGAAAATCGGTGCTGGGAAAAACCGCGACGGGAATTTTGAGCGCGAGGAAGATTCCAACAAGCGCAAGGCTGATGAGCAGGAACAATATGGGGCTGGATAGTTTCTTGAACCACGGTTGTTCCGCTGCCTCGTGCGGCTGACCGGCTTGATTTGTTTGCGAATCTCCGGAACCGAGGGCCATGCGGGGCTACTCCTTGCCTTTCGAGGGGCCCTTCGCAGGCTTCGAATCCGCGCCGGATTTTTCGTCGTCTTTGGCGCCCTTATCCTCCGCTGCGCCTTTTTCAGGTTCGGCGGCAGGCGTGGCTTCGATTTTGATCTGTGTTCCGTCCGGCAGCGCATAGCCGCCCACCGTGATTACGGAGTCATTCTCCTTGACGCCGGATTCGATTTGCGCGAGTTCCTTGTTCTTGATTCCGATTTTGACCTTGGTGAGATGTGCTTTCTTGTCCGCGCCGGCCAGCATCACGAAATCGCCGGCTTCTTCGGATTTGTAAACGGCGGAAGCTGGAACGACGAGCGCGTCTTCTTCGCTCTTGGCAATCACGTTGACGCGCGCGTTCATGCCGGGCTTGAGGGCGGGATTCGGTTTCGCGGCTTCCACCCAGATTTCGATGGTGGTGCTGCCGGGATCGAGCGCGGGGCTGACCAGCGTCACTTTCGCCTGGATGGGCTCGTCGAGGCCCGGCAATTCGATCTCGGCCTTGTCACCGACTTTCAGGAGCACGGCTTCGGATTGGGAAATGTGGGCTTTCGCGATCAGCTTCGAAGTATTCATGACCGTCAGGAGCGGCTGGTTCGCGGTGGCGAGTTCGCCTTGGTATTGCGGGCGGTCGGTTACCACGCCGTCGATCGGGCTGCGAATTTCGGAGTAGCTCAATTGCGCCTGGGCGTTCAGGTATTTTCCTTGCGCGGCCGAGAGCTGGCCGCCTGCGGATTTCAGGGCTTGCTGCTTGCCGATGCGCTGGAGGTCGGCGAGCTGCTTTTGCGCCTGCTCGTTGGCGCTGCGGGCCTGGGCGAGGGCGACGTCCGCGGTATCGAAATCGCGGCGGGGAAGAGCGCCTTGTTCAAACAACTGCTTGCGCGCGTCGTAGACTTTCTGCTGCGCGTCGAAGGCCAATTTTGCCGCGTGGGCGTCGAGCTCGGCTTTCTGAATCTGCTGCGGCAGACTGGCGCCGGTGGTCGTGGCGTAACTTGCCTCGGCTTGTTCGAATTCGCCCTTGCTCTGTTCGGCGGCGCCGGCAAGATCGCGGTTTTCAAGCACTGCGAGCAATTGGCCCTGCTTCACGCGGGTGCCGCGCTGAACGTAAAATTTCGCAATCGTCGAAGTGATTTTTGGAGTGAGAATGGCCTGTTGCAGCGGGTAGACCACGGCATCGGAGGATACTTCGAGCTCGATGGGGCCGCGTTTCGCGGGAGTGACCTGGACGGAGACGAGCGGGGTTGGTTCCTTTTCCGATGAACCGCAGCCGTGCAGGAAAATTGTGCCGGCAAGGAGCAGGACGCTCCGGCCGAGAAAGTTTGATTTCATTCCGCTGAATTTGCGTTCTACGTAGTTCATGGTGTTGTCAGCACCCCTGTCAATGTCTGAAGGTTTGCGAGCGCGACGCGATACCGGACGGCCCCGTCCTGGTAGGCGGCGCTTGCTTGCGCGAAGGTGGTTTGCGCGTCGACGACTTCGAGCACGGTGGCTTCCCCGCCCTGATAGCGCATCGTTGTAAGGCGCAGGCTTTCCTCGGAGAGTTCGGCGGAGCGCTGCAGGCCGGCGAGTTCGTTGAGCGCGGTTTCGGCTTCGGAATAAAGGGAGCGCATTTCGGCGAGCAGCTTGCGCTGGGCGAAGGAGAGTTCGCGTTTCGCCTGATCGCGTTGCAGCTCTGCCGAGCGGACGCGGCTTTGCGTGGCGCCCCAATTCCAGACGGGAAGATTCAGCGTAGCAATGGCAGAAGACCCAATGTTAGATACCTTGGTGTTTCCCGGGTTGATAATGCTGTTGACTGCGTAGTTCGGCGCGTCAATCCCGTAAAAATAATCGAGGCTGATCGTAGGGAGATAGCCCGCCCTTGCGGCGTTGACGTCATGGGCCGCAGCCTGCGTGACCGCCAGCGCCGCCCGAATATCAGGGTTGCCTTGTGCAGCTTGCGCTTCAAACTCCGGTTGGGGAGGCAGCGCCACATTTCCGTGCAGGTCATCGCCAATTTCAAACTTGTCGTTGAAATCGGGAAAGAGCAGGACGGCGAGATCGAGCCGGGCATTCAGCAATCCGAGCTTTGCTTCCTGGAGTTGGCGGCGGCGCTCCTGAGCTTGGAGATCCGCTTTAATCACGTCGGAATGGGCCACTTCCCCGCCCTTCTCGAGGGCTTGTGTGAGTTGCAGAAATTTCTCACCTTCATCTGCGGTTCGGCTGGCAGACTCAAGTTTTTTCCCCGCAGCTGCGGCCGCAAAGTAATTTTGCACGACCGTGACGACCAGGCCGCGGGCAGCGACCTCAGCTCTGGCCTTCGCTGCGGCGGCTTGCGCGGCCGAACTGCGATAGGTCTCCCACGATGCCAGGTCCAGCTGCTGATGGACATTTCCCTGGCTGATGTATTCGTGGGGAGCGTTGTTGGCGATGAATATCACTCCCGTTGTCCCGTTCCGGCTGCTCTGCGTAGAAATGGCTGAGGTGGTGAAATTCACGCTGGGGAGCAAAGCGTCCCGCGTCTGGGCACGCGTTTCGCCGGCGACTCCGGCCGCGGTCACGACCGATTGGTAAGTCGGTTCATTCTTGCGGGCCAGCGCGAGGGCGTCCTGCAAAGTTAATCGCAGAGGCGCACCGGGAGCTGGCGAGCTTGGTGCGGTTGCTTGCTTCTCTTTGGCCATTGCCTGTGGCTGCGGCGCGGGTGCGTCGGGTTGCTGGCCGGCGCAGACTTTCGCGGTCAGCGCTGCGTTGCCGATCAAGAGCACGATCAATCCAAGATGAATTTTGTGATGCAAATCGCTTCCCTCAATACTGCAATTTCTTTCTTCGGGGGATGCCTGGTTCCAGGAGCAACGACCCGTGAAGGAATTCTATTCTTCTTCTCTGTGTCCAAGCTATCGAGTGGGAGATAAACGCAGGATTAACCAGAAACCGCGCTGCGATTGGGCACGGGAAGATGGGCGGTAAAGGTGGTGCCGGAGCTGTCGGATTGGGTGAGTTCGAGGCGGCCGTGGTGAGCCTCGGCGATCCAGCGGGCGATCGAGAGACCGAGGCCGGCGCCGCCGGTGTCGCCTTCGGAGCGCGAGCGGGCTTTGTCGGCGCGGAAGAAGCGCTCGAAAATTCTCGACTGGAGTTCGGTGGGAATTCCGGGACCTGTGTTGGAGACGCGCAGAACGTAGGAATTTGCGTCGAGGCGGCAGTCTACGTTGACCATTCCGCCAGCGGGCGTGTACTTGATGGCGTTGTCGAGGAGGTTGAGCAACATGCGGCGGAGCAGGTCTTCGTCGGCGTATAGAGGAAGCTCCGGCTGGATGGAGGAGGTAAGCGTAACTCCCTTGGCGACGGCGAGAGACCGGGTGCGGCGAAGAACGTCGGTGGCCAGTTCGTCGAGATAAAGATCGCGGCACTTCAGCGGATACTGGCCGGCGTCGGCGCGGGTCAGAGTGAAAAGGTCTTCGATGATGTGGGCGAGGCGGTGCGATTCGTCGCGCAAAATTGCAAGAGTTTCGCGGTATTCCTCGGGCGGGCGATCGGGGCGGGAAAGGGTTACTTCGGTTTCGCCCTGCAGGATGGCGACGGGAGTGCGGAGTTCGTGCGAGGCATCGGCGACGAAACGTCGCTGCTGTTCGAAAGATTTTTCGAGACGGTCGAGCAGTTCGTTGAAGGAAAGGGCGAGGGTGCCAAGTTCGTCGCGGGGATTGGAAACTTCAAGGCGCTCGCTGAGGCGGGCGGCGCCCATGCCGCGGGCTTGCGTGGCCATGTGGGTGACAGGCGCGAGGCTTTTTCTGGCGAGGAAATAGCCGCCGGCGCTGGCGAGGAACAACGCGATAGGGATGATCCAGTAAAAGGTGTGCCGAATGTCCTCCATGATTTCCTTTTGCGGATGGAGGGATTGCAATATCACGAGAGAGACGTTGCGGTCCTCGGGTTCCAGAAGACGCGAGTAGCCGCGGAATCCGTTCTTGCCGCCGGGGACATTTTGGAATGTGCCGGAGCCGGCAGATGTGGGGGCGTGCGCCAAAGCCTGAAACTCTTTTGAGGAAAAAATGGCTGGCGTGATGAGTTCGTGGCCGCCGCGAATGGCAGGCAAATCCAGGGAGCTGAGAATCACCTGGCCATGATCGTCCACGAGCGCGAAGACCACGTCCCGAAAGCGGTGCTCGATCATGGCCACCCGGGCAGCCTCTTTTCTTGGGTCGTCTCCCGATGCATCCTTCATTTCGGCGTTGAAGGTGGTGACGTAGGTTTCGCTTAATTCGAGGAGATTGCTGTCGGTGCTCAGCAGGCTGTTGTGCCAGTAGAGAAAGTAGGTCAGGCCCGCCAGTAAAACCAGGAACAGGCCGAGGAGGCCGCAGTACCAGAGCGTGATACGGGAGCGGACGGAATCAAGCATGGGATTTTCTTGCTCCGCCGGAATTATGCGCGGCGTGCTTTTTGCCAGGGGTTTCGTTGTCGCAGAGCACGTAGCCGCTGCCGCGGCGCGTTTGCAGGAGGGGGTTGCCGGCTTCCTCGCCCAGTTTTCGGCGGAGGCGGTTTACGTAGACTTCGATCAGGTTGGAAAAGGGATCGAAGGTTTCGTCCCAGACATGTTCGGCGATTTCGGAGCGGCCGATAACGCGGCCGGCGTTGCGGGCGAAATATTCGAGCAACGCGTATTCCTTGGCGGTGAGCGGGATGGAACGCGTGCCGCGCTTGGCGGTTTGCGAAGCAGTGTCGAGTTCGAGATCGCCGACGACGATTCGCGGGGGGCGGAGCTCGTTGGGGCGGCGGAGCAACGCGCGGAGGCGGGCGAGGAGTTCGCGGAATTCGAACGGCTTGGTTAGGTAATCGTCGGCGCCGGAATCGAGGCCCTTGATGCGGTCGTCGACGCCGTCTCTTGCGGTGAGCATCAGGATGGGAGTGCGTTTGCCGCCGGCGCGGATGGCTTTGCAGACGGCGAAACCGTCCATGCCGGGAATCATGACGTCGAGGACGATCAGATCGTAATCGTTGATTTCGGTCTGATAAACCGCGTCGTTCCCGTTCTCCACGGTGTCGACCGCGTAGGACTCTTCGCGCAGGCCTTTGGCCACGAATCGAGCGATGCGCGCGTCGTCTTCGACCAGGAGAAGTCGCATGCCCGTATCATACGGCAATTCTTCACCGGACAAACCAGTGGCGTATTTTGCCGCGGGATTACTTAGCGCCCGCAGCCTTCGCGAGGGACGCCGGAATCACCGTTTCGTCCGGCTGGGTCCACACCGGTTTGCCGTCCTTGAATTCCAATTTCTTCATCGTTATTCGGACCTGGTTCTTGTCCACCGCCACCAGCAAGTAGTGGTAGTTGATTCCCGGATCCTTGTAGGGGTCGTCGGCCTTTCGAGCAATGGGATAGGCGTGCGCTCCCCCGCCCCCGGTTACGAAATAGATCACTCCGCTGTGTTCATGCCGCTCGTAGTTGTGGACGTGTCCATTGAAAACGACAAAGCGCGCCCGCACTTGCTTCTGCTTTTCTTCCAGGAACGCGGCGAGGGCCATTTCCTTGTCCCTCGCCGAGTGCCCACCGCCGTAAGTTTTCTCATCGGACGAACTGGTGTACGGAGGGTGATGGAATACGAAGAACACGTAATCAAGATTCGCAGCGAGATGCTCGACTTGGCCGTGCAGCCACTCTCCCTGCGGCCCGGTGAGTTCATCAAGCGCGCTATCCAGGACCAACAGCATGGAGTTTCCAATCCGCACGGAGTAGAACCGGCTCTCTTTGATCGCCGGGAAACGCGCAAAGTAGTTTTCCAGCGCGGTTTTTTGGTCGCCATGCAGATCGTGATTACCCAGCGCCGGGTAAACAACAACTTTATGCGCTTGCCAAGCGGCGGTTTCCGTGTCCCAAACCTGCCAGTCCTTCGGATTGTCCCCGGAATAGACAATGTCGCCGCCAATGGATACGAAGGCCGGCTTCTCTTCATCGATTGCCTTCACCAGAGTTTGCCTGACAGCCGCATTCGCTGCTTCCGTGTCCGCGGGATCGTGAAATCGCGTATCCCCAAACGCAACGAATCGAAACTGAGTGGGGACATCCAGTGAAAGCGCCTCGTGATTTGAAGTGAATAGCGGCTGATCGGCGGAGCTAGCCCCGCAGGAGGGCAACCCTGAAACGGCCAGGAGCAAAAAACAGACAAACCAAAAACGACGGTTAGAAGTCATGGTTCGACGAGACTAATTCAAATTCAGGAATTTGCGGTTAAAGGTTTTTCAGATTGTGCCATCGTCAACATCGCGTGGTTATTTGTGGCGGATGTCAATCGGGGCGCGGGTGCGATCGAGCGGAAAGACCTGGATTTGCCACTTGACCGGGACTGAAGTTGGCACGTAGCACATGGTTTTGTCGCAGGCTTGATACTCGAGCTTGCCGGTGATCGGAATGCTCTTCCCGTCTTTTCCGAGCGAACCCCAGAATCCCGCGCTGGTGTTCACATTCACTTCCTGACTGATGCGGAATTTTCCTTCATACACCGGCACTTTTTCCTTGATCGCCGGCAGATACAAAGTCATGGAGGAAGGATATTCCACGGAGCCGAACATCAGATCCGGTGTTGCGTCGAGCAGCAGTTTGACGGGCCTGTAACCTTGCGTCCCGGGCGCGTAAACGTGCACGTCCGGTGGCAATTGCACGTCCGCGTACACGGTGATGCGCGTTCCCGGCACACCCGTGCGGTCGGATTGCTCCAACGCCAGCTTCAGGTGCGGGGCGTCTACGGTGTCGGTGACTTCCTGGCCGAGTTCGGGGAAGAGTTTCGCGATGATGCTGTTGCCGGTGAGCCGTTCGCGGTATCTGGCTTCGAAGAATTTTTCCTTGATGATGCCGTTGGCATCGATGAAGAAATAGCCGGGGCGGGCGAAACCTTTTTGCATGCCGGTGGCTTCGTGATTGAAGACGCCGTAAGCCTTGATGATTTTGGAATCCGGATCGGCGAGCATCGGGTACTCGATTTTGTGGCGGTCGGCGAAGAATTTGAGAATTTCTTCAGAGTCGTAGCTGATAGCGGCGAGCTTGACTCCTTGTTTTTCAAACCGGGGGAACGCGCTTTGCAGCTGGACCAGCTGCCCTTTGCAGAAGGGTCACCAGTCTGCGGAACGGAAAAAGAGAAGCACTGTGCCGTTCGGGCCTTTCAGGGATTCGAGGGTTTGCACGTGGCCGAATTCGTCGCGGGCGGAAAAGTTGGGAGCTTTCTGGCCGACGGCGAGGCCAATGGACATCGGCTCGGCGGAAGCAACCTCGATGGTGTCTTCGTCGAGGGTGCCGCGGACGGTGACCGTGTCGCCGAGATGGGCGGTAACTCTGTCCTGCGGTTCGAGCGAGTACATCAGGCGGTTGGTGTCGTCGTAGAGTGCGATTTTTGCGCCCGGGACGTTTTTGAAGCATTCGGGAGATTCGTTGAAAGCTTCGTCGGCGTTGCAGGCGCTGGTGACGAGGACCCCGGACCAGGCGCCGGGCTTCGTTGCGTTGTTCTGAGCAGCCCCGGCAAAGGATGCCGTGAAATAAATCGTGGTTACGAAGAGGAGAACGCGCTTTGCAATCGAATTATTTAAAGCCCTGAGCATGAATTCCCGTTCGTCCATTCAATTTTAGATTCCGACGCACTATACGCCGGGCAATCCGGTGGTGCAAGTTGCGAGCGCCCTGTTTGATTCGACTGATCCGCAAAAGTTACGGCCCTGCGGCGAAATTTATAAAGATTGGCTGCAGCGGCTCGAGATGAAAGCCGATGGTTTCACCGGGTTCGGCCCAGATGGGCGGGGTGATGGAGCCCGCGATGATGATCTGGCCGGCGCAAAGCGTTTCTCCATAATGGGCGAGCAGATCTGCGACATGGCCGACGATGGTGATGAGTTCTCCGGTCAAGGCCTCGAGGTCGGGGGTGTTGGCCATTTCCGCGCCGTTGCGAAAAACGCGGGCGTTGAGGCCGGACAAGGTGCCCCCCGCCAGCGTTGCGCTGCAACCGCCGAGGATTACGTGACGCTGGTAAATATTGCGGGCCAGCGTGCCTTCGACATCGTCGGAGGGGTGATCCACGTCGGCGAGTTCGATCGCAGGGCCGAGGCCCGCGATGGCGTCCATCGTTGCTTTACGGTCATTGCCGGAAGCCAATTCTTTGCCTATGTAAACGGTGAGTTCTGGTTCGACTGCAGGTTTTTTCCAGCCTGCGAAAGAGATCGTCGAACCCGAGGCGACCACCGCGTCGGCCATCAAAAATCCCACGAGTGGCGCGTTGATGTGCAATCTTTCGAGAGCCGCGGGGCCGCCGAACGCGAGCTTCCAGCCGAGCGGCTTTTTGCCTGAGGCCAGCAACTCACGCCGCCAGCTAAGTTGTTGCTGCATTCCGCCTTTGATGCGCGGGTCTTCCCACGCAGGTTGCATTCAGCAAATCCGTTCCACGATCAATAGCCTTCCGGCGGAATTTCGTAGCCGGCAGCTTCTAGCGAGCCCGCGCCGCTCCAACCCCACACCAGGACGACCTCTTCCTTGCCGGTGTTGTCGAAGCCGTGCCAGTGGCCGCGCGGGGTGAAAATGACGTCACCTTTTGAGGAGGGTTCGCGGCCAGTGTCGGTGTAGATGTGGCCGCTGCCTTGGATGACGACGAAGAATTCGTCGCAGTTCGGATGGCGATGCTTGTCGTGGCGCGCGCCCGGAGGCAGGACGGTCCAGCCGATCAGGAGTTTATCGGAGCCGGCGGTTTTCTGGTCGATGAGAAACTGCACCTGCATGTTGATCCAGCCGTCTTCTTTTGTGAGGCCGCCGACTTTGGGGACATCGCGAAGATTGGTGCGGTACGGTTTCATTTGGACATTCCTCCCAGTCGGCGGTAGACCTCGTAGACGGTAACGAAATCGTGGTGGGCGAGACCAAGACCGCGGCAGGCGTTGAGCATTTCGTTGGCGGCAGCGCCGAGAGGAACAGGAACGCCCATTTTTCTGCCGAGGTCGAGCGCGAGGAGCATATCTTTTTGCTGCAGATCGACGTCGCCGTAAGTAGCGTCGGAGATGTGGCCTTCGAGAATCAGCGGCGCACGGTAGGCAAGCACCGGCGAGGCGACGACGCTTTTCAGCATCGCATCCACTGCCACTTCGCGCGGAACGCCGCCTTTTTCCGCGAGCGCAACGCCTTCGCAGAAGCCAATCACTTCGATGACCAGCGTCATGTTGAGTGCGACTTTGAGTTGCACGGCGAGACCTTGAGCGCCGATGTAGGTTACTTTCGGACCGATCGCGAGGAGGACGGGTTGCACGCGGTCGAACGCAGCTTTATCGCCGCCAACCATTACGGAAGCGTTGCCTTTGCCGATGGTCAGCGTGGTGCCGGAAATAGGCGCATCCATCATGATGAGGCCGGCTTTGGTGAAGGCGGCGCCAACTTCGCGGCTGGCATCGGGATCGATCGTGCTCATGTCCAGGTAGATGGAGTCTTTGCGGAGGCCGGAGATGATGCCGTTTTCGCCGAGGGCAATGGACTTCACCGCGTCCGAATTCGTGACAATCGTGAACACGATTTCTGATTCGGCGGCGAGCAGTTTCGGGGATTCGGCCCAACCCATGCCCAATTTGAAAAGCGGTTCCGCTTTTTCTTTTGTCCGGTTCCAGCCCGCCACCTGATGGCCCGCGGCGAGCAGGCGCGGGACGATGGCCTGCCCCATGTCGCCGAGGCCGATAAATCCGAGTTTCACAGCACACCCCCACTTCTCGATTCGCTCGAGCCGCTTCGAAAAGCCCCGCTGGCGCCAGCTAGTGTTTCAGATGCTTGTCGAAATAATCCATGAAGATCTGGAAGGTCTTCTGTTGGATTTCGTCCGGTTTATACGAGCCGTCCGGCTGATTCATGATGAAAACGTAGCCGTGCACCGGATGGTCGAAGCTCGCCCATTGTACGTCCTTGCCGGCTTCTTTCATCCACTCGTAGGTCAGCTTGAAAATTCCCTGCTGGTGGTCGGTGTCGCGGCCAAAGATCAGGATCGGCGTGTGGATGCGCTGAATGCGTTCCATGGCTTCCGGCTTGTTGGCGTTTTTTCGGGCCACTTCGATGTCGTTGTACTGGATCTCGTTGTCTTTTCTTGGCGCGGTGGGGCCGGTGTTGACCGTGAGGAATTCGTGGTCCGCGGGTTCGATGCACACGCCGGCGGCGAAATCATACTCGCTGGAGGCTTTCATGATCATCTCGCCGCTGTGGCTCACGCCCATCGCGCCCACCGCTTTCTTGTCGATGTAGGGGAGCGTTTGGAGATATTTGATGATGGCGATCAGGTCTTCGTGGTCGAGCGTGGGGCCCGACTTGAGCATGCGACGGTCGCCGCTGATGCTGTCGGGAAGATTCTGGGGCGGCTTGGAGCTTTCGTAAGCGTAGGGAATTTCGTTGCGATAGTTCACGGTGACCACCACGTAGCCGCGTGCGATCATGCGGTCCTGCATCTGCGTGAGGCGTTCGGAGAGTTGCTCGACTTTCTTCATGCCTTCGCGGCCTTCGCCCCAGCCCATTGTGATGGCGGGAAAGGGGCCGTTGCCTTTGGGCTTGCGGACGAGGATGGGGACGTAGATTTCATCCCGGGTGAGGACAAACGTGTAGTCGCCGGGGATGTCGGAACCCTTGATCGCTTTGCTGGCCACAACGTAGCCGTGGGGTGGGATGGCCTCGGCGGCTTCCCGGCCGGTACTGAGTTGGGCGCGCGCGCTGACTTGGCTTGGCGGCAAAAGCAGTGGCGCCGCGAGCACAATCCCGAGCCCGAACAAGACTGTCTTCAACAAAGAACGCATCCTTCACCTCGATTCACGATTTGGAGCGGGTGGCCGGTCTGGCGAAACCACGGGCTGCGGATTGTGGTTCTACCACCTGACCTTTCGCCACGTCAACTCTTTTTAGTGTATCCTCCTTCGCGAGTTAATCCCTTGGAGTCGAATCTTCCCGGTTTTATTGGAGGCCATGTGAAATTATTCCGTCCTTTCTGCTGCTTCGCGCTGTTTGCCTTTGCAAACTCTCCCGTACTTCGCGCCCAGGGCGCAGCGGCTCCGGAGGTTCCCCGACCCCTCGTTTTGACCGAGGCGATTGCCACGCCCGGCGTCCAGGGGCGTTTCGATCATTTCGGATTTGACGGGAAGAACCAGTTGTTTGTGGCCGCGCTTGGGAACAATACCGTGGAGGTGATCGACATCAGCGCGCGGGTACGGTCGCACACGATTACGGGGATTCCCAACCCTCAGGGCGTGGCGTATGCGCCGGATGCGAAAAAACTTTTTGCGGCCAGCAGCAAGGGCAAATTGCGGATTTATGCCGGGGAAAATTTCGATTTAGTGAAGGAAATCGATTTTCATGGCGACGTGGATAACCTGCGCTACGATGCCGCAACTCACCGGGTGTTTGTAGGATTTGGAGAAGACGAAACCGGGGCGATCGGGATGGTGGACGCAACGACCAACGAACGCTTGCCGGAAGAGTATAAGCTTGGCGCGCATCCGGAATCGTTTCAACTGGAAACCGCGGGGCCGAACATTTACGTGAACCTTCCGGACTTGAAGCAGATTGCGGTGATCAATCGCAAGACCGGCGCTATAACGCGCTGGCCGATGACGTTGGAGCACAACTTTCCGATGGCGCTGGACGAGGCGGATCACCGGTTGTTTGTGGCGACGCACGAACCCGCGCACATGGCCGTCTTTGATACAACCACAGGCCGCACTGTGGCTGAGTTTCCGTGCGTGCAGGACGCCGATGATGTTTATTACGATTCGGGACGAAAAAGAATTTATATTCCCGGCGGCGAGGGATACATCAGTGTGTTTCAACAGACGGATGCGGATCACTATCAGCTTCTTGCAAAAGTTCCGTCCACGCTCGGTGCGCGCACGGCCGGGTATTTTGGGAAAGGCCACAAGGGGTTCGACCGGTTCTTCCTGGGAGTGCCGCCGCGTGCGGATCATGGCGCGGAGATCTGGATTTACACGGTTCAAGACTAAAGTTTTCCCAAACAAAGGTCTGGCCTACATTCCTGGAGATTACGTTCGAGAAATGTTACCTCCGTGGCTCAGCTAGCCAGGAGAGGTCTGTTATCTGTACCAATTCCTTGGCTGCAATGCGTTCACCGGAGGTGGGGCACCGCTGCAGACCGGTTCATCAACTGTGCCTTGGGGAGGATCCCAAATCTCACCAACAAAACACGCATTTTGCTAGAGTTACATGGGCTGTCCCGTAGCCCACAGGTTGCTGGGTACGCTCTGCATCAATAATTTTGCTGAGGTCGAGAAAGGAAATGGTTGACAAGCCGCTTCGTATGATGGTACAGCGGCTATACCTATTGTGCGGGGTCTACTCCCGGACAGGGGATCTTACAGGGGTGTGGAATGTCGAATTGTGTCCTTTTGAGAAAGTCCTTTGGGCTTTTGGCTCTGATTTCAGCCGTACTTCTCCTTTCCCTTCCGGCCTTCCCGCAGGGAAACACCGGACGCATCTTGGGCACCGTCACTGACCAGTCCGGCGGCTACGTTGCCGGGGCACCAGTGGCCGTGACCGACGTGGCGCGCGGCGTCACGCAAAATTTAATCACAGATTCCGATGGCGCGTACGTCGCGCTGAATCTTGTGGCGGGTACCTACTCGGTTCGTGTCGAAGTGAAGGGCTTCAAAGTTTTCGAGCGGAAAAATATTCAGATCGAAGTCGGCAAGGACTTGCGGGTGGACGTCGTGCTGCAACCCGGCTCGGCGACCGAAGTAATTACGATCACCGAAGAAGTGCCCATGGTGGACACCACTTCCACCACTCTCGGCGGCACGATCAGCAACCAGACCATCAACGAAATTCCGCTCAATGGACGCAATTACCAAAACCTGCTGACGCTGCGCCCCGGCACCACTATCTATCCCGGCGGCGGACCGTGGACGCAAACTACCAATGGCGCGCGGCCTGAAGATACCAGTTACCTGGTGGACGGCTTGAGCAACGACGAAGCCTTCATGGGATTCAGCGTCACGAACGCAGCAGCAGTCGCCGGCGATGCCGCTACGATTTTGCCGATCGATGCCATTCAGGAATTCAACACCCAGGTGAATCCGAAGGCTGAGTTCGGCTGGAAGCCCGGGGCCATCACAAGCGTAGGTTTGAAGTCCGGCACCAATCAGATTCACGGCTCTGCGTATGCCTTTGGCCGCTCGGATTCATTCGATGCCCGGAACTATTTCAACCCGGTAGGAACCCCGAAGACGCCTGTTGAACTGGAACAGTATGGCGCCACTGCGGGTGGCCGCATTATCCCGGACAAGCTCTTCTGGTTTGGAGCTTTTGAAAATCGCGATTACACGGTGGGAAATTCCATCGGAGTCAACTCCCCGACGACCGTTACCGCCACCGGAGGCCCGAACCCGGCCGTCAGCATTCCGGACGCTTTGCAGGGAATTGCCAATTTCAATCTGACCCAGACCCCAGCGAACCAGGTCCCAATCAGCGCACAAAGCCTCTATCTGCTGGGTTGCCCTGCCAATATCGCTCCCCCATTCACGGGCTGCACTGGCGGCACCTACGGACCGAATGCGACCGGAGGCTCGAACAGAGTCGGAGGTTTCCCGGACACGGATTCTTCCAGGAACGCGCTCGGCAAAGTGGACTATCACATCAACGACAAGAACACGCTGAGCGGCTCTTATTTCTTTGGCAACGACAATATCACCGCCGAAGACTCACCGGAGCTTCTGGCTGAATATGGCACAGTGGTTCATTCGCGGGCGCAGGCCGCTGCCGGGCACTATGCCTGGACCCCGAGCGCCAATTGGGCGAACGATCTGAGAATCGGCTATACGCGCTATCACCTGACCATCGTCCCCGCCAACGTAGGGACCACCTATCAGATCAACACGGGACTCTCTCCTGCCGTCGTTGCCACTATCGGCGGACTGCCTAACGTCCGAATTGACGGCTTCACCGAATTGGGTGGCTTCCACAACTTCCCGAAGTTGGTTGGCCCCGATAATGTCTACGATTTTGTGGACCAGGTTTCCAACCTGCGCGGGAAGCACGCGTTGAAATTCGGCGGCGAAATCCGCGTCGACAAAGTTGATCAAGGGACTTTCCGGGGAGCAAGGGGACGCATCCGGTTCCGCGATAACGGCGCTTTCGCTGGCTCAACCTCTCTGGAAAGCTTTTTGGCAGGCGACCCTAGTAACGCCGCCATTCTGGCCGGAGATCCTGTCCGCCACATGACGCAGAATCTCTTCGCACTCTTCTTTCAGGATGACTGGCGCATCGCCCGAAACATAACTCTCAATCTGGGGCTGCGCTATGAACTTCAGGCAGTTCCTACGGATTCCAACAACCAATTGGGGAACTTTGAACCCAGTGTGGGCCTCGAACAGGTTGGCAAGAACATCCCCTCACTCTACAAGAAAGATCCCACCAACTTTGCGCCGCGCTTCGGCGTCGCTTGGGACGTCAGTGGAAAGGGGACGACCGTGATTCGCGGCGGTGTCGCCATCGTGTACGACCTGCTCTCCATGAGCACGTTCCTTTCGCAACAGAACACCAACAACACAGTCACTCTGGGTGCAAACGTCGTTCCGACCGGCGCCGTACTTCAAGTCGGCGGCGTGAATACACCGGGCATTGGCAACATCGTGGCCTCTGGCATCACGCTTCCAGCCTCAGAACTAAATTGGAATGGCTCCTCGGTGGGTGGCGCAGGCATCTATCCATCCAACCTGGTATCTCAGGTTGCGTGTGGTGATGGCCTCACGTTCGGGGCTGTCACCGATGCCGGGCCGTGCGACATATTTGCAATGGATCGCAACTACAAAACTCCGTTTGTAACCACCTGGACCTTGGGCGTTCAGCATGCCTTCTCTAACAAACTTTCCCTGGATGCCGCCTACGTTGGCAATCATGGCTCTCGGTTGACCGGCATTCAGGACATCAACCAGGCGGCGCTGGACTCCAGCTACACTGTGGGGAACCAGGTTACACGGCCGTTCAACGCAAAATATCCGTACCTGGAGTTCATCAACTACTATTCAAACATCTACCGTTCCAACTACAACGGCTTGCAACTCGCCTTCACAGGACGCAACTACCATGGTCTGGATTTTGTTGCCGGCTATACGTACTCTCATGCAATCGACAATCAGTCCTACAACTGGAACCAATATCTGCCCAAGAACAGCCTGGATCCCCAGGGCGAATACGGGAACAGTGACTTCGACATCAAGCATCGCTTCACTCTTTCGGCCACATACACCATCCCCGGCAAGAAGGGGTATGCGCAAATGCTCGAAGGCTGGCAACTCAACGGCGTTTTGACACTGCAGAGCGGCCAACCGTGGCAGGCGTTTGACACCAGTAACGACTTCAGCGGAACGGGAGAATTTGCGGATCGCTGGAACATATATGGCAGTCCGGCCAACTTCAAATCTGGCGGTCAGAACACGCTTCCACTTTGTACTGGAAACGTAAATGATCCTTCATCCGGTACCTGCAGTTACGCCTCCCCGGGAGGTCCTGTGGCGTTCTCCCCGGCTCAGACCAATGCGGCCTGGGGCCAGTGCTTAGCGCTTGCGGGCGCTACCCCGGGCATGTTGAACTCTCTCGCCGCAGCAATCACAGGAGGAACCGGTGGCTGCTACGTGAGCCGTAATGGAAAGTCCTTCCTCCTTCCGCCGGCATTCGGCACATTCGGCAATTCCGGCCGCAACATTTTCCGCGACACCGGCTTTCACAATCTGGACCTCTCGGTTTCCAAGAGCTGGAAATTCGGAGAAAGGCTAACGACCCAATTCCGCGCCGAGATGTTCAACGTCACGAACCATCCCAACTTTGCGAATCCGTTCGGCGGCGCAACGGGCCAGGGCGTCGGAGCAACGGCGGATCCTTCCATCACTTCACAGTTCGGTTGCGGTTGTGCTACGCCCGACGTCGCGTCAGCCAATCCGGTGCTCGGCTCGGGCGGCGCTCGCGCCATCCAGTTCGGACTGAAGTTCCTCTTCTAGTTCGCACAGCAGGTCTGAGCTACAACCGGGGCCGGATTCGTTCCGGCCCCTTTTTTATCTGCAAACTTTTGAACGGAAGTTTCGAAATCGTTGCCGAAAGGAATTTTCCAGAATGCGCGCTCGGACCCTTCGCTTCCTCGCTGTAGCACTTTTTTCGGCCGGCCTTTTGCTTTCCATTACTGCACGGAACACTTTTGCCGCTGACACGGACCAGTCGGTGCTGCAGGCCGATCGCAAGTTCGTACAAGCTGCATCACTGCAGAACGGTTCCCTTCTTGCCAGGATGGTGGACGATGACTTTACGTGGACCGACGCGGATGGCAAGATTCTGACCTCCGCCGAAGTCCTGCATTCCGTGCCCAAGCCAATTCTGGACGACGAAAGCGGCATCGACGTCACCGAACGGACGTATGGCCAAGTTGGCGCGGTCACCGCTAGCCGCTCCAAAGTGCATGTCCTGCGGATGTGGGTTCAGCGGCCTGCTGGGTGGAGATTGTTGGTTTATCACGAGGTGAAGCAACTGGAGCAGCCTTCGACTTCGGCAGGGTCCGGCGTGAAGGAGTGCGAGAATCCGTGCAAGATGGTGCCGTTCCAGCCGGCGAATGAGGGGGAGGCGGCGATCATTGCTTCGTGGCAGGCTTTGGAGACTGGCGTGACGGGTCACGACGCCGAGGCCTGGGCACCGCATATTGCAGATGAGTTTGTGCAGATCAGTTCGAATAGCGATCACGTGATTTCGAAAGCCGGGCGCATCGAGACTCTGAACAAACAGAAGGCCAGCGGAGTCGGCTCCGCCCCGGCTCCGCTGGTGAGCGCGAAGATGTTTGATTTTGGCGACGCCGTGATCATGACTTGCCTGCACCAGCCCTATTCGGGGAAGCCGATTCATGTGAGCCGGTTGTGGATCAAGCGGGATGGAAAGTGGATTATGTCCATCAGCTACCAGACGACGATCCAGGCTGCGGCGGCGAAGTAGTTCCAAAACGGTACGGGCGTTCGAACGTTTCACAGAATGTTCCACGGGGAACAATATGATTATGTCATTTACTAGTTATCATAATCACAAAATTCGCGTAAATGTCGGCGCGCCGACATTCCTCGCCCTCGCACTGCTCCTCTTCGCGGCCGCCTCGCTTCGCGCCGACGACTCCTCGTCGCTCCTTCAAGCCGATCGAGCTTTTGTGCAGGCGCTACAGCAAAAGGACGCCGCGACCGCCACAAACCTTTTGTCCGCGGACTTCACCTGGATCGATTCGGTCGGCAAACGGTTGACGCGCGCCTCAACGATTCAAACTTTACCCGCAGTGGCCAATGCCGATGTGGAGGCGCAAATCCGCGTTTACGCTGATACTGCCGTTGTGCGCGCGAATCGCGGAAAGGTGAATGTGTTGCGCGTGTGGGTGAAGCGGGCTGATACGTGGAGCATCGTGCTCTATCAGGAAGTTACGCAGGTGGAGAAGTCGGAGCCACCCGCGGCCAAGACTTCCGCCGAATGCGTGAATCCGTGCAAGGAGATTCCGTATCAGCCGCAAACGGCGTCGGAAAAGGAAGCAATCGCTTCCTGGCAGGGAGTGATGCGCGCGATGGCCGAAAGCAATGCCGACGCGTACTCGCCACTGATCGCCGATGAATTCACTGCCACGGACACCTTTCATGACCGGCCGTACACCAAGGCGGACCGGTTGGCGCAAATCAACAAACAGAAAACTACGGGAGTGCGCGCCGCTCCACAGGAATTACTTGGCGCGGAGATGTTTGATTTTGGCGAAACAGTGATGATGGTCGCGAAAGAGCAGCGGCCTGGCGGGAAATCCTATTTCAATACGCGCATGTGGGTGAAACGCGACGGGCGATGGCAGATGGTCTTCAGTTTTAACACGCAGATTGAATGACAATCCCCGGGGCCATGTAGGGGCCAGGCTTGCCCGGCCCTCTTCGATTTCAATTGCACGCCGTTCTTCGCCGTTGCCCTCGAGCAGACGGGCGGAGCAAGCTCCGCCCCTACAATTAACCACCGGCCAACTGCGGTTCGGCCCGTTTACGCGCTTTGGTAGAGCTTGGTCATTACGAATTCGCGGTGGCCGAGGGCTTCGGCGCAGGTCAGGCGGCCGTTGCAGATGCGCAGCATGATGTCGATCAATTGATCGCCGGCCTGATCCATGGTCATTTCACGTCGCAGGATTCCCGATACATCGAGATCGATGTGCTCGCTCATGGTGCGGGCGGTTTTTGGGTTTGCGGTTAGCTTGATGACCGGCTCGATGGGATTGCCGATTACGTTGCCCTGCCCGGTCGGAAAAAGATGGACGACGAAGCCCGCGGCGGCTTGCAGGGTGACGCACTCCGCGGCCGCGGAAGAAGTATCCATGTAATAGAGGCCCGAGCCTTTGGCGGGAGCCTCGGCGGGTTTCAGCACGTCGATAAACTTCGCCTTCTTGCCAATCTTCTGAAAATTGCCGAAGGCTTTTTCTTCGATGGTTGTGAGGCCGCCGGCGATGTTTCCTTTCGTGGGTTGTGATTCGGAGAGGTCGCTGGTCTTGTGCCGCTCGATCACTTCCTGGTAGGCGCGGAAAACCTGCATGAATTTATCGCCGATTTCTTTTGTGGCAGCGCGGCTGGCGCAGACGACTTCCGCGCCGGTGAGCTCGGAGGTTTCACCGAAGCACGTGGTGGCGCAGAGGGGATCGAGTTTGTCGATGAGGTTGCCGACTGTGGGGCAGGAACCGAGGCCGGAGGTGGTGTCGCTCTCGCCGCACTTTGTCGAGACGAAGAGTTCTTCGATGGAGCAGTTTTCGCGCTGTTTCTCGCTGGCCCACTGCACGAACTCGCGCGCTTTGCGGGAGGCGTTGGCAATGGTCGAGATGTCGCCGTTGCCTTCGATCGCAAAACCCGCCACGGGCTTGCCTGTTTTGGCGATGCCTTCGACGATGCGGCCGGTCCAGCCCGGCTCGATGCCGATGACCACGCAGGCGGCGACGTTGGGATTCGAGCCGGTGCCGATGAGCGTGCGGAAGTGGAGTTCGAGGTCTTCGCCGAATTGCAGGCGGCCGTAGGCGTGCGGCAGCGCGAGCGTGCCCTTGATGTTGTTGGCGACGGCTTCCGCCGCCGCGTTTGAAAGATCATCGAGCGGGAGAATCACGACATGGTTGCGAATGCCTACGCGCCCGTTTTCCCTGCGGTACCCAAAAAACTGATAGCGTCCCATCGTTACCACCTCTTCGTTTTCATGTTGTGAACGTGCACGTGATTGCCTTTGCCGATTGAGGCGACCGCGCGGCCGACATCGTGGCCGTATTTCAGAACGGTGTCGCCGGATTTGATTTCTTTGAGAGCGATTTTGTGGCCGAGCGGAACTGCGTCGAGCGCCTTGATGGCGATGGTTTCGTCGGTCTCCATGATCCAGCCGGTGAGTTCCTGGCCGGCCTGGGCATTTTCGACCACCATGACGCCGACGGTGTCGGCTTTGTCGTGAACAATGAAATGAGTTTCCATTTTTCGTTCCCTCTGGCCTGGATAAAAGCCCTTAAGTGACGGCAGGTTTTTCTGTGCGCGCCGGCGGGGAACCATCTTTCAGGAGACGATGGACCTCGTCGGCGGCCATGCTGACTTCATCGCGAAGAATGCTTTCGGCTAGTGCGGCGTCTCGCGCGCGAATCGCCTGGACGAGCGCGCGAAGATTTTTCAGGCTCTGGCGATCCCGTTCGGCGGAGCGATTGGGGTGGGTGAGGCCGAGACCGCGCCAGCGCCAGATGCGGCCGTGAAGGATCGCGAGCATGGAGGCGAGCGTTTCGCTTTTCGCACCGGCGAAGAGAACTTCGTAAAAATTGTTTTTGGTTTCCAGCATGGACTCAGCGTCGCCGGAGTCGTAGGCTTTTTCGACGGTGGATAGGGCGCGTTCGAGGCGCGTGATTTGTGTTTGATCGGACTGTTCGGTGAAGAGGCGCGCGGCCAATCCTTCGAGGACGGCGCGAATGGCATAGATGTCGCGTGCCTCTTCGACGGTGAGTGTGCGAACAATTGGTCCTTTGTTGGGGACGATGGCTACGAGGCCTTCGGATTCGAGTTGCCGGAGGGCTTCGCGGATGACGGTGCGGGAGACGCCCATCATGGCGATGAGTTCGCGCTCGACGAGGCGCTGGCCGGGATTGAGGCGGCCGGCGATGATAGATTGGCGGAGCTCATCGAGAACCTGGCGGCGAAGGGGAGCGGCAGACTTGGAGATGGCCGCAAGTGCAGAAGAAGAACGAAGTAAAGGGCTTGACTTCGGCATATTCTCGTAATACGGTACTATGATATTATGTCAGTTGCAACTCCATTCTTTTCTTAGAGGAACTTGTGACTTCTTCTCCCGTTAAGCTTGCCATCGTGGGCCTGGGGCGCTGGGCGAAAGTATTGACCCGCGCATCGGCCAAGTCGGAAAAATTGAAAATTGTGACCGGGTACAGCCGTTCGGCGGAAAAGCGCGACGCGTTTCAGGCGGAGATGAGTGTGCCGTCGGCTCCGACGATGGAGGCGATTCTTGGGGATTCGTCGATCGAAGGGGTGATTCTGACGGTGCCGAACGAGCAGCATCTGCCGATGGCGGCGCTGGTGGCGAAGGCGAAAAAACATGTGTACACCGAAAAGCCGATCGCCAGTTCGTTGGTGGAAGGATTGCAGATCGCGGCGCTGGAAAAGAGATACGGAATTACAGTTACAGTGGGACACAGCGCACGATTGATGGCGGGGATCCGGAAGATTCGGGAGGCGATTGACGCGGGGGAACTCGGTCGCGTGGCTTTCATCGAGGCGAATTTTTCGAATAATCGCGCGCTGGAACTGACGCCGAAGACTTGGCGCTGGTACAAAGACAAGGCTCCGGGAGGGCCGCTTTCGCAGTTGGCGATTCACCAGTTTGACGTGCTGCACTATTTGGGTGGCGAAGTGGTGGAAGCGAGCGGGATGGCTTCGAAACTTTCTCCGGTGGGCGCCGAGGTGGACGACCAGTCGATGACCCTGCTGAAATTCGCGGACGGGAAAATCGGATATGTGGGTTCGTGCTGGACATCGCCGGGAGTTTTTTCGGTGCGTGTTTTCGGGTCGAAGGGATTGATGCATTACGAAATTGATTTTGACACCTGGGACACACCGGACCAGTTGCACAAGAAATCCACGCTTTATATTCAACGAGGAATGGATGGATACGCGAAGCGCGAGGAGCTGAAGGTGCCGGAGAGCGATATGTTTCGGGCGGAATTGGAAATGTTCGCGGAGAGCTGCCGGACGGGAAAGGCGAACGAATTGAGCGCTCAAAACGGCAATGTGGCGGTGGCGATGGTATATGCCGCGCTGAAGTCGCTGGAGCGGAACGGACAGTGCGTGGCGATTGCGGACATTCTGAAGGACGCGCAGAGCCGGGCGACAGAGTGATGGGAGGCGAGATGCTGGCCAGCCGATATTTTGTGGAACTGACGCAACCGGAGATTGCGGCGCAGTTGAAGAAGAATCCGCTGGTGATTCTGCCACAGGGCAGCGTGGAGCAGCACGGGCCTCACCTGCCGACGGGGACGGATATTTTTGCTTCGAATGTGATTGCCCACGCGGTGGCGGAACGGATGGATGGACTGGTGCTGCCCGGAGGGCCGCTGGGCGTGACTCCCTTGCACATGCCGTTTGAGGGGACGATTACGCTTTCGCCGGATACGTACATGAATGTGGTGAAAGAGACTTGCGCGTCCGTGGCGCAGCACGGCGCGAAGTATTTGCTTATTCTGAATTGGCATGAGCTGAACATTCCACCGCTGGGAGTTGCGGCGGATTTGCTCCATCGAGAGCACGGAATGACGGTGCTGACGGTGCAAGCGTGTTTTGTGGCGGAAGACATGTTCGGCAAGGAATGCGGTGGCTTGACGCATGGCGGGGAGATTGAGGCGCTGGCGGTGCTGGCTTACCGCCCGGATCTGGTGCACCTGGAGCGGATCGATTATTCGTCGGACCACGCTCACGGGCATAAAGTGGATGCGCTGCGACGAACGCGGAGTTACCAGCCTGTTTTGACGGATGTGCGATCAATTGCTCCGACAGGTTGGTACGGGAGTCCGCAGCACGCGACGGTTGAGAAGGCGCAGAAAATGCTGAACAGCGTTGCGGATTCGATTGCCAAGGAGTCCGCCGAAATTTTCAAGCAGCTGGACAGGATTCAGGGCGGGACGGCGGAACTCCGGCAACTTAGTAAGGTGCGTTGATGGCGCGGCTGTTTAAGCAGGGCGAGGCGAAGGAACTGGGACTGCCGGGGCGCAAAGCGGTGGAGATTGTTTCGGGGGAATGCGGGGCGCGTGGAGTAACGCTGCGTTTGGTGGAGATTCCCACCGCGAAACCCGGGGATGCGCTCCGTTCCGCACACCAACATTCGGAGTTTGAAGAATGTATCTACACGCTTTCGGGGCGAGGGACTACGTTTGCGGATAGCGGCGAATACGAGATGAAGCCCGGGGATACGCTGCTGATGCCTGCGGGCGAGAAGCATGTCACGCGGAACACCGGGAGTGAACCGCTGGTTCTGCTGTGCTTCTTCCCTGTCGCGGATGTCGCGGCGGCCACGCAGGAGCCCGGCGTTTCTTCGAGGACACCAAAACAATCATGAGTATTAACGTGTTGTGCCTGCGCCCTGAAGCGGATTTCCAGCGAGTAGGGGCGTTGCCGCCAGAACCGCTGAAAGTCGTTTACCGGGCTCCGGGTGATGCGGATGTGGCGGAGCTGATGAAAGAGGCGCGGGTGTTGGTGATTCCCGCTGTCGGGACAAAACTTTCGAATGCACTCTTCGAAAACACGGGCGTGAAGTTTGTGCAGGTGACGGGGGCGGGGCTGGACCGGCTGGATCTGGAATTTCTGAGAGAACGCGGCATCGGCGTGGCCAATGTTCCGGGAGGAAGCAACGAGGCGGTGGCGGAATACGCGGTGACCGCGGCAACCGTGCTCCTGCGCGGATTTTTGTGGGCCGACACGGAGATTCGTAAAGGCAATTACCGGGAATTCCGGGGGCGGATGATTACCGAGAATTTGCAAGGGCTCGACGGCCTGACCGTGGGGATTATTGGATTTGGTATTACCGGTGTGGCTGTTGCCTCCGCTTTTCGGAAGCGCGGTTGTTTGATTTTTTATTACGATCCGGCGCCTTGCGACCCGCGAACGGCCGAGGCGGTGGGAGCGAAACCCTGCTCGCTGGAAGATCTTTTCCAACTGGCGGACGTGGTCACCCTGCATGTGCCGCTGCTGCCGCAAACGACGGGCATGATCGGGCGGCGAGAGCTGGCGATGATGAAACCCGGCTCGATTTTGATTCAGGGTTCGCGCGGAGGCGTGGTGGATGAGGCGGCGCTGGCGGAGGCCTTGAAAAGCGGACAGCTTAGTGGAGCGGCGGTGGACGTCTATTCCACAGAGCCGCCGGCCGTGGACAATCCTTTGCTGGCATTGAAGGGCGAAGCGGCGCATCGCATTTTATTTACGCCACACGTTGCAGGAGTGACGCGGCAGGCCGCGGCGTATCTTTTCCGGACGGCGTGGCGGAATGTGGAACGCGTGATAAGCGGTAAAGAGGCGCCGCGGCACGTGGTGACCTGAAATGTTGCGGAAGGAATAAGTACGAAGAGATTCTTCAGGGGCTTCCGCCAAAAAACTGGCGGACGCGAAATGCGCGAAAGCCAAGCTGGTTCGGCTTAGTGTCGGAGCTAAAGCTCCGACCCCCTAAAGAGGCCTTTTCCGCAACCTGTTGATGCACGGTTAAGTTCCTTGAGACGCCGCGTTGGGATTCGCGCGGCACGGAGTGCACCGAGTGGTCAAAGCAGATTCGACGCCAAAAGGCCGGCACTGGTACACAATTCTCTACGTGCAGGTGCTGATTGCGGTGTTGATCGGCTGCGGGATCGGGGGATTTTTTCCGAAGACCGGGATGGCGCTGAAGCCGCTGGGCGACGCGTTTGTGTCGCTGATCCGGATGATGATCGCGCCGGTGATTTTCTGCGTGATTGTGCAGGGGATCGCGTCGATGAGCGACCTGAAGAAGGTCGGAACGCTGGGCATAAAGACGCTGATTTATTTTGAAGTAGTTTCGACGCTGGCGCTGATTATCGGAATCGTGGTGGCGGTGGTTTTTCATCCGGGGGCCGGGTTGAACATTGACGCGGCGACGCTGGATCCGAAGGCGGCTGCGGTGTTTGTGGGGCGCGCGAAAGAGACTGGATTTATTCCCTTCCTGCTGGGATTTATTCCACGGACATTTATCGGGGCGCTGGCGGACGGCGAAGTGCCACAGGTGCTGCTGATTTCGATTCTGACGGGATTCGCGATTGCGAATATGGGGGAGATCGGAAAGCGGGCGCTCAGCGCGATTGAAGTGGCGAACAAGGTGGTATTTGGAATTGTGCGGATTGTGGTGCGGGCGGCGCCGCTTGCAGCGCTGGGGGGAATGGCGTTCACGGTGGGAAGTTACGGAGTGGCGTCGCTGGCGAACCTGCTGAAGTTGATGGGGACGTTTTATTTGTCGAGTTTCTTGTTTGTGGTGATCGTGCTCGGAATCATCGCGCGGCTGGCCGGATTTTCGATTTTCCGGTTTCTGGCGTACATCAAGGATGAGTTGCTGATCGTGCTGGGGACGAGTTCTTCGGAAACGGTGTTGCCCGACATGATGCGCAAGCTGGAGGGATTGGGGGCTTCGCGATCGGTGGTTGGACTGGTTTTTCCGACCGGGTATGTTTTCAATACGGATGGGACGAATATCTATCTGACGCTGGCGGCGTTGTTTCTGGCGCAGGCTACGAATACGCATCTTTCGCTGGGACAGATTAGCGGGATATTGTTGTTTGCATTGGTGGCATCGAAGGGTGGGTCCGGCGTGACGGGGACGGGATTTGTGACGCTGGCGGCGATTTTGGCGGCGGTGCCGTCGATTCCTGTGCAGTCGCTGGCGCTGCTGGTGGGGATCGAGAAATTCATGAGCGAGTGCCGGGCGCTGACGAACGTGGTGGGAAATGGAGTGGCCACGCTGGTGGTGAGCCGCTGGCAAGGGGAACTGGATGTGGAGAATATGCGGCGGGTGATGAAGAAGCCGCCGGAGAACTCTGAAACGAATTCGGCCTGAATGACGTTACACTGTCGGGAGCCGCTCAGCGCCTTGGGCGACTCACACTTTCCTTTCCCTGGGGGATTCATGCCCGCCACTGCGATTGATCGACGAACATTTCTGAGAGTCTCCGCCGTTAGCGGCGGAGGATTTTTGCTTGCGTGCCACCTGCCGGGGCTTGCGGACGCTTTTGCCGGGCAAGCGGCCGCGGCGCAGGCGCCTACAGCGGCATTTGTTCCGACCGCATTCGTTCGTGTGGCGGCGGACGGGATTGTAACGATCACGGCGAAAAATCCGGAGATTGGCCAGGGCGTGAAGACGCATTTGCCGATGATGATTGCGGAAGAGTTTGATGTGGACTGGAAGGACGTGCGCATCGAGCAGGCCGATCTGGATGAAACGAAGTACGGCCCGCAGCGAGCGGGAGGGAGCACGGCTACGCCGATCAACTGGGATCCGTTGCGGCGGGTGGGAGCGGCTTGCCGGCAGATGTTTGTTGCGGCAGCGGCGCAAGGCTGGGGAGTACCAGAATCGGAATGCGAGACGTCTTCCGGACGCGTGATCCATGCTTCTTCGAAGAGGGCGATCGTTTACGGCGCATTGGCAGCGAAGGCTGCGACGATGCCGGTGCCCGATTTGAAGAGCGTAACGCTGAAGGATCCGAAGAATTACAAAATCATCGGCAAACCGACGACGGGCGTGGATGTGCCATTGATTGTGGCGGGGAGACCGATTTACAGCATTGATTTTCGGGTGCCGGGAATGTTGTGGGCGGTGTATGAGAAGTGCCCGGTGTTCGCTGGAAAAATTGTCAGCGCCAATGTGGATGAAATCAAGGCGTTGCCGGGCGTGAAGCAGGCGTTCGTCGTGGAAGGGACTTCGGAGCTTTTGGGATTGCATGCGGGCGTGGCGATTCTTGCGGAAAACTGGTGGCAAGCAAACAGCGCGCGGAAGAAATTGCAGATCAAGTGGAACGAGGGTGCGACGGCGCAGCAGAGCAGCGAGGGATTTGCGCGGCGGGCGGTGGAACTTTCGAAACAGGCGCCGGCAGTGATGCTGCGCAGGGATGGAGATGCGGAGAAGGAATTGCAAGCGGCGGCAAAGGTCGTTGAGGCCGCGTATGAGTATCCGTTTCTGGCGCATGCGCCGATGGAGCCGGAAAACTGCATGGCGCATTTCCACGATGGGAAGCTGGAGTTTTGGTCGCCGAGCCAGACGCCGGAATCAGGCCGATTGCAGGTGGCGAAGGTGATGGGAATTCCGCACGACGACATCATCGTGCATATGAAACGCGCGGGCGGGGGATTTGGGCGGAGGCTGACGAACGATTACATGCTGGAGGCAGCGGCGATTGCGAAGCAAGCGGGAGTGCCCGTGAAGCTGCTGTGGACGCGCGAGGATGATTTTCACCACGATCACTACCGACCGGCGGGATTTCATTTTCTGAAGGGGGGAGTGGACGCTTCGGGAAAAGTGGTGGCGTGGAAAAACCATTTTGTGACGTTTGGGGAGGGCGAGACGTTCGCTCCTTCGGCCAATATTCCCGGCAACGAGTTTCCGGGGACGTTTTTGCAAAATTTTCATTTTGGGGCGTCGCTGATGCCGCTGGGCGTGCCAACGTATGCGCTGCGGGCGCCACGGAGCAATGCATTTTCGTGGGTGTTTCAGTCGTTTACCGATGAGCTTGCGTATGCGGCGGGGAAAGATCCCGTGGAGTTCCGGCTGGAGTTGCTGGGACTGCCGCGCGTCACAACGCCAGATGTAAAGCCGGATCCATTCTCCAGCAACATGGATGGGGCGAGGATGCAGGGCGTGGTGCGGCTGGCGGCGGAAAAATCCGGATGGGGCAAGCGAACTTTGCCGAAAGGCACAGGGATGGGCGTGGCGTTCCAGTTTTCGCACCGCGGGTATTTTGCGGAAGTAGTGGAGTTGAGCGTGGACGCGAAGAATGCGGTGCGAGTGAACAAGGTTTGGGTGGCCGGTGATATCGGGAGCGAGATCATCAATCCGAGCAACGCGGACAATCAGGTGCGCGGGGCGGTGCTGGAGGGATTGAGTTCGGTGATGAGTTATGAAATTACGATTGAGCGGGGACGGGCGGTGCAGAGCAATTTTCATGAGTACACGCCGATGCGGATGAATCAGCTGCCGCGGGAGATTGAAGTGCATTTTCTGCGGACGGATAATCCGCCGACGGGATTGGGAGAGCCGGCTCTGCCGCCGGTGCTGCCGGCGGTGTGTAACGCGATTTTTGCGGCGACGGGGAAGAGGATACGATCGCTGCCTTTGGCGAAGCACGGGTATAGCTGGGCCTGAAAGAGAAGAGCGCTCGATTCGGAAATCGAGCGCTACATGGTTTGCTGCAGGGCTACATCGACGGCGGGAGTTCGAGGTTTCTCACCAGCCAGGGGACCAGGATTTTCCGGAAGATGATGGGGTCGGGCCAGATTTTTACTTGACGGCCGAGATGGCCACCTTGCGGGTTGATCCAGGCTTCTTTTGGCACATCGCCGCTGCTCAGGAGCAGGTAGGCGTCGGAAATTGGCACCTGCGTATCCAGCGCGCCGGCGATGATGAGCATCGAGGTTGTCGGTTTTCCTAATAAATGTTGGTTTACGAGAGAGAGTTTGGGGAGGATTTCGCCCAGGTCTTCGACTTTGTTGGCGCCTTCGAAGATGGACATCAACGCGGGGCCGAGGCCGAAAAGATATTCGCGGTTGCCAAGGGTTTTTTGCAGGACGAAGTTTTTCTCGAAGGTGGCGTCCACCGGCGGCGATTGGGCGACGACGGCTTTGAGGCGGGCGCGTTCGACGATAGAAAGTTTGGTGGCCCAGTAAGCGCCGAAGCTTTGGCCGTCGACGCCGATGCGGGTTTTATCCACTTCGGGGCGCGTTTGCAAGTAGTCGATGACTTTGGAAAACATGCGGTCGGCGGTTTCGCTGGCTTTGATGGGAGCCTGGCCGGTGCCGGGAGAATCTACGCCGATGTAGCCGATGCCGGAGTTCAGGACTACGCCAAAATTTTCGGTCAGGTCTTCCTTGCGGCTGTCGAGGCCGCTGATGGCGATAACCACGGGGACGGGACCTTTGGCGTTTTTGGGCAGGCGGAGATAGCCGACGATTTCGGAGCCTTCGAAGGGGATGTGGACGACTTCGAGAGGCGGGTCCATCATTTTCGCGTGGGCCAGGAAGGCCTCGAGCGCTTTGGCGTAGGCGCGCTTCTTGCCAGGGGAGGCGGGGACCGGCCATCGGGCGAAGGAGTAGAGGCGCCAGGCGCGGACGAAATCCTTGTCGGCCTGCGCAGAATTACTTGACAGCAGGGAGTTCCCTTCCGTCATGTAGCGGTCGGCGACCGCGCTGAAGGCGGCAGCCCATTCGTCGTTGTCGGCGGTCTTGATGTTGGCGAAGGCTTCGCGGACGTCGGCGGGATCGAGGCCGATGAGCGGGTACATGCCGTTTTCGGCGCGCTTGACGGCTTCGGTTTTGACTTCGTCGAGTGTGCGTTCTTTTTGTGGCTGCTGGGCGCGGGTGGTTAGCGTGAGCGCGCTCAGGACCAGACCTGCAAACAAGATTAGAGAAACGTTTCGCAAAGAAGTTCTCCTCATGTAGTTACTTCGCTTTCGTGAGCGCTGCTTGGTAGTAGGACGGATCGTAATATTTTTCGGCTGAGGGTGGATGGCCGCCCCACTGGCCCTCGACTTCGGCGCGCAATTTCAAAACGGTCTCAAAGCCGCGGAGGTCGAATTGCGCGTCTTTTGCGAAGCCACCGGGGTGGATGATGCTGATGTCGTAGTCTTCGGCAGCAATTTCCGGGGCGAGATGGTATTGAGCGGCGAGCAGGTCGATGACTTGCTGCTTGTTGGCCGGGTTCAGGAGCCAGCGCTGGGCTTCGATGCAGGCGGAGAGAAACGCGATTAAAAGGTCGCGGTGATCCTTCGCCCAGGCACGCTGGGTGAAGACGCCAGCGGCTTGATAGGGGCCGATGAGTTGCTGGACGGAGCCGAGACTTACGAAGCCTTCGTGCTTGGCTACCAACGAGACTGGTGGCCCGAGCATGGAGCCCGCAAAATCTTTTTGCTCGCGCATGGCGATCAGGCGTTGCGGCGTGGCGCCGAAAGGCTTGATCTCGTAATCTTTGCCGACGGTGAGGCCGCTGAGCGCGAGAATTTTTTTCATTTGGAGGGCGTAAGCGGTGTTTGGCGCGTCGACGATCAGCGTTTTGCCGCGGAGGTCCGCGATGGACTTGATGTCCTTTTGAGCGATGAGTTCGTTCTGCGAGCCTTCGCCGCCCATGACGATGACGACATCCTGGTGGGCGAGTTCGACCATGGCGACGGCGTTATCTACCGCAAGATAGGCGACATCGCCCTTTCCGGCGGCTAGGTCGGCGCGCAGTTCGTCGGAATTTTTCTTGTTGTCGTTGACGACTTCGACGCCGTATTTGGCGAAGAGGCCTTGCTTATCGGCGACGACGAACTGGATTGGGCGGCCGAGTAAGGTCAGGACATGGATTTGCTGTGCGGTTGGGGTCTGCGGGTAGGCCGCGACGGAAAAAAGTAGAGCGCACAGATAAATTCCCAATTTCGCGGAACGAAAGAGCTTCATCGCTATTCTCCTAAAACTCATCTGGCTCGGTTGATATATCCATCCAAACTGAATGTGGGTGGCGCCGCCACAGCGGGCGGGGCAAGCCCCGCCCCTACAAATTGGAATCAGGGCGCGCCTTCGTTGAGTTTGTCGAGCGACCATTCTGTCACAGGCATGGGATCGAGGATCGGTTTGCCGAGGTTGGGGCAGCTAAGCGCGTAAAGTCCGGTGTCGGTGGCGGCCCAGATAATGTTGCGGTCCCATTCGATGAAAACGTTGTCCACGGTGCGGTCGTAGCTGCCGAATTTCTTGAGGTCGCCGCCCTGCGGTGGGACGAAATAGGCCACTTCCTCGGGCTTGTAGAGGTCGCCGATGTCGTAGCAGCGAAGGCCGGCGATGAAATAGGAATAGGCGATGAATTCCTGGCGGGGCTTGCCGGGCGCTTTCAGGTGCGGGGGATTGTGCGCGCCGAAGCGTCCGCGCTTGAAGCAGAAATCGCGGTAGGGTGCTTCGGGCGGAGGAATGGGGCGCGGAAGTTGCGCGACAGGAACCGGATGGGTTTCGTCGCGGATATCAATGACCCAGTTGGGCAGATAGATCTGATTGCAATCGGAGTTGGTGGTTTCGCCGTTGGTGATGACGAAGCCGCGGTCCAGGATGCCACAGTAGATGGTGTGGAAGGCGATGCCCATGCCGGAATATTGCGCGGGGGGTTCGAAGCGGCCGATTTCTTTCTGATGCTGGGGGTCGGAAAGATCGAGGATGATGAAACCGTTGCAGCCGAAAGCGCCGTAGCCACGGTTGCCGCCGTCTTCGAGTTTCTTGGGAACGTAGACGGGGCCGTGGAGGCCGGCGAAAGGAGTTTGATCCGCGACTACTTTGGGCGGAACGAGCTTGGACCAGATCCACTTGTTGTATTCGGCTTCTTCGCCTTTGCGGGAGCCGGGAACCCACCACATAGAAACTTCCTTGGCGCTTGCCGGGTCGGAAGCGTCAACAATCATGTTGCCGTTTACCAATTCCCGGAAGTAAGAAGGTTGGTGGATGAAAGTTTCGTCGGGGGCGGTGTCGAGGTAGGCGTACCTGCCGCCGTCGTAGTAGTTGCGATGCGTGCCCTGGCCGGTGGCACCGGTGCTGAATTCGGAGAGCTTGACGATTTTGGAGGGGTCGGTGGCGTCGTAGAAGCGTACCCCGCGCAGGCCTTTGAAGTTTTTGCGCTTGTCGTCGAGGTGCGGGTCGTCGTACTTGCCCATGGGCGCTTCGGGTGTGGAGTCGGTGATGGGCGTTTGCGAGCCGGTCATGAGGATCCACTTTTTGAGGTTCTTGTTGTAGGCGACCTGGACCTGGTAGCCCTCAAAGCCGCCTTTGTTGAACATTGCAGGCTTGCGGACATTGCTTACGTCGAGGACGTCACCCTGCTGAAAAATGTAGCGGCGGTCGCCCGCGGACATCATCTGCATTTTGCCGTGGCGCGTCTCCCCGGTTCCGAAGTGGGCAAGGACTTCCATGTTGCGGATGTACATGCGGCGGTCGAGGTAGGAGATGCTGTTGGGGCTGGGATGGCCGTGGTGATCGGCGAGTGCTGAAAGGGGAGAGCTGGCCAGGGCCAGTCCGGCTCCGGCGGCGGTGCGAAGGAAGCTGCGGCGAGAGGGGGCGAAGAGGCTTTCCCGGGAATCTTGCTCGGCGTCAGGTCGCACTTGGTGCGAACGGGCGGAATTCTTTCGTTTCATTCATTGCTCCTTGGATTGGGCCCGGCGGGCACCTGGCTCCGGCGACGGGCCCCTCGGTGACTAGGCCATTTGCCAAGGCTCGGGAAGGCATATCCCGTAAGCCGAGAGGGGCAAGAAACCAAGTCAACCGTAAAGAGGTAGGACCCCTGTACCACTTTGTGAGGAGGAGTGTCAACGGTTAAATGCGATGAATCATAAATATCGATGCTTGGGGTGTACAAGGAGGGCTTGATTTGGTATGTTGGTAGGACCAATTGGGATTCTTCAAGTCGAATCCTTCCGAACGGCCCAATCATCTGGGCCAGGTAGCGTTGGGGAGGCCAACCATGGCGATCGCCACAATTAACCCAGCAACAGGGCAAGTGATCAAGTCTTTTGACCCGCTGAGCAGCGCGGCCATTGAAGCAAAACTCCAGAAAGCTATCGAGACGTTTGCCACCTATCGCCACGTGCCGTTTGCGCAGCGCGCGCATTGGATGCTGAAGGCCGCGAGCATTTTGGAGAATGAGAAAGAAGCGTTCGCCAAGGTGATGACGACGGAGATGGGCAAGACACTGCGATCCGCGGTGGATGAAGCGGCGAAGTGCGCGTGGGTTTGCCGGTATTACGCGGAAAATGCGGAGCGGTTTCTGGCGGATGAGATGGTGGAGACCGGAGCGAAGCAGAGTTACATCCGGTACCAGCCGCTGGGACCGGTGCTGGCGGTGATGCCGTGGAATTTTCCGTTCTGGCAGGTGTTGCGCTTTGCAGCACCGGCGCTGATGGCGGGAAACGTCGGACTGTTGAAGCACGCGTCGATTGTGCCGCAGAGTGCGCTGCTGATTGAGGACTTGTTTCACCGGGCAGGATTTCCGGACGGGGCGTTCCAGACCTTGCTGATTGGATCGCGGGAAGTGGACAAGATTCTGGGCGATCCGCGGGTGATGGCGGCAACGCTTACAGGCAGTGAACAAGCGGGTATTGAGGTAGGCATAGGGGCGGCGAAGAGGATCAAGAAAGTGGTGCTGGAGCTTGGGGGAAGCGATCCGTTCATCGTGATGCCAAGCGCGAATCTGGAGACGGCTACCAGCATGGCGGTGAAGGCGAGGATTTTCAATAACGGGCAATCGTGCATCGCGGCGAAGCGGTTTATTGTGGCCGAGAGAATCGCGGAACAGTTTGAAACGCTGTTTGCGCAGAAGATGGCCGCGCTGAAGGTGGGCGACCCGTTTGATGAGAGTACGGAAGTGGGGCCGCTTTCGACGCCGGACGGGGTTACCGACCTGGAGCGCGACGTGCGCAAATCCGTGGAAGCGGGGGCGAAGATTTTGACTGGTGGGAAGCGCCTGGACCGGCCGGGGAACTTCTATGCGCCTACGGTGCTGGTCAACATTCCGAAGGACTCGCCGGCATACAAGGAAGAGATGTTTGGGCCGGTGGCGAGCGTGTTTCGGGCGAAAGACATTAGCGATGCGATTCGAATTGCGAACGACAGCCGGTTTGGGCTGGGGGCCAGCGCCTGGACCAATGATGCCGCCGAGCAGCGGAAATTCATCGATGAACTGGACGCTGGGATGGTGTTTATCAACAAAATGGTGGCTTCGGATCCGCGGATACCGTTTGGAGGGGTCAAGTGGTCAGGCCACGGGCGGGAGCTGGGAGCCTGGGGAATCCGGGAGTTCACGAATATCAAGACAGTATGGGTGGAACAGGGCTAGGGTTCGGGGGTAAGAAAGGGTTGCGGAGGAGGGGCGGGAATGGTAGCTTGGTCCGACAACTCGACCATATCTCGATCTGCCTGGTTCACCGCCCACGAAGTCCCCTACCGCGCGGGGTTCAGATCAATGCGTCGACTAGCTGGGTGCGGCTTCGGAGGTTGAGATGTACAAAATCATTCGGTCCTCTCGCCTTTACGAACAAATCGTCCAACAGGTTGAGGAATCGATCCACAAGGGTGCCCTGAAGCCGGGAGACCAGTTGCCTCCGGAGCGTGAACTTGCCGAGCAGTTTGGCGTGAGCCGGACGGCGGTGCGCGAAGCAGTCAAGACGTTGCGTGAGAAGGGGCTGGTGGAGGCGTATCCGGGACGCGGAACTTTCATTACGGACGGAAGTTCGAACACGATGAAGCAATCGCTGCACCGGATGATGCGCTCTGGAAATGAGGGCTTCGCGTTTCTGGCGGAGGTTCGGGAGATTCTGGAGCCGGAGATTGCCGCGCTTGCGACGACGCGCGCCGACCAGGAAGTTCTGGCGGCGATGAAGGAACAGTTGGTGGTGATGGACGGGTCGAAGACGGATCCGGAAGCATACATCGAAGCGGACCTGGATTTTCATCTAGCGCTGGCGGAGGCGGCCGGGAATCCAATTATTCTTTCACTGATTGATTCGATTGTTGGGTTGTTGCGCGAGCAGCGAATGGGGATTTTCCAGGTGAAGGGCGGGCCGGAGCGCGGGCAGTATCACCACAAAAAGATTCTGGAAGCCATCGAGCACCGGGATTCCGCCGGCGCGCGAGACGCGATGAAGGCGCACTTGAAGCAGGTGCGCGAGGATTCGCGGAATGCGCCCAGCGAATAATTTAGAAAAAGATTTGGCGGCGAGAGCGATTCGGGAGGGGTGAGGTTTTGGCTAAATTAGGATTTGTGGGCCTGGGAGTGATGGGCAGCGAAATGGTGAACCGACTGCTCAGCAAAGGGCACAGCGTTACAGGGTATAACCGCACGCGTTCGAAAGCGGAGTGGCTGATCAAGAAGGGGATGAAGTGGGCCGATTCGCCGCGCGCGGTGGTGCCGGAATCCGATGTGGTTTTTTCGATGGTGACGAATTCGGCGGCGCTGGGGGCCGTGATGAACGGGCCGGACGGCATGATTGCCGCGGCCACGCGCGGAAAGTTGTTCGTGGATATCAGCACGGTGAGTCCGGCATTCAGCCGTGAGATCGCGGCAAAGATTCGGGAAAGGGGCGGGGACATGGTGGACGCGCCCGTGTCCGGGAGCGTGATTACGCTGCAGGAGGGGAAACTCTCCGTGATGGTTGGGGGGCGCAAGGAAACGTTTGAGAAAGTGAAGCCTTTGCTGCTGGACATCGGGCCGAAGGTGACGCATGTGGGCGACAACGGCCTGGCGCTGGTGATGAAGATTGGAACGAATTTGAGCCTGGCGGTGCAGATGCTGGCGTTTAGCGAAGGCGTGCTGCTGGCGGAGAAGAGCGGAATCGCGCGCGAGGTGGCGGTGGATGTTCTGACGCACAGCGTGATTGCGTCGCCGATGGTGCAGTATCGCGGGCCGTTTGTGCTGAAGCAGCCGGCGGAGGCCTGGTTCAACGTCAACATGATGCAGAAGGATATGCTGCTGGCGCTGGAACTGGGGCGGCAACTGGACGTGCCGATGCCGACGACGGCGGTGACGAATGAGTTTTTGACCGCGGCGCGAGGCATGGGGCTGGTGGAAAAGGACTTTGCGGTGGTGTTTGATGTGTTGGCACAAATGTCCGGGGTGAAGGCATGAAAACGATTACGGATCCTGCGAAGACAGAAACCGGCGTGTCGGCGGAACTTGGGCTGCGACTGTACCGGCAGATGGTGCGCATCCGGCTGTTTGAAGAGCAGGTGAACGAACTTTATACGCGCGCGCTGATGCCGGGGCTGGCGCACCTTTACATCGGTGAGGAAGCGGTTGCGGTGGGGATTTGCGAGGCCCTGAAGAATACGGATTACGTTACCAGCACGCACCGAGGGCACGGGCATTGCCTGGCGAAGGGCGCGACGCCAGACCGGATGTTTGCGGAGCTTTTGGGTAAGGAAGCGGGGTATTGCCGGGGCAAAGGCGGCTCGATGCACATTGCCGACCCGGCGACTGGAAATCTTGGGGCGAATGCAATCGTTGGCGGCAGCGCGGGAATTGCGACGGGCGCGGCGTTGACGGCGAAGCGATTGAAGACGGATCAGGTGGCGGTTTGTTTTTTTGGTGAAGGAGCGCTGGGGCAGGGCGTGCTTTATGAAGTGATGAATCTGGCGGCGCTGTACAAGTTGCCGGTCATTTATGTTTGCGAGAACAATCTCTACACAGAATATACGCATTTTTCGGAAACCACCGCCGGGGACATTCTGGCGCGGGGAACTGCGTTTGGCGTTCATGCTGAGAGCGTGGACGGGCAGGATGTGCGGGCGGTACATGCGGTGGCGCAGAAACTGGTGAGCCGGGCGCGAAAGGGCGAGGGGCCTTCGCTGCTGCTCTGCAATACGTATCGCTACACCGGGCATCACGTGGGCGACATCAACCGTGAATATTACCGTTCGAAGCAGGAAGAGCAGGAGTGGAAGACGAAGCGGGATCCCATCAAGAACATGGGCGAGTGGCTAGCCGCGCAGAAGATCGCCGATGCGGGCGCGCTGCAGAAAATTGAGAACGAAGTGCGCGAAGAAATGAAGACCGCTGTCGAGTTTGCCATCGCGGCTCCGTATCCGGGTGTCGAGGAGGTCGACCAGGACGTTTATGCCTGAAACAGCGATCCGGGAATTAACATTTGCGCAGGCGGTCCGCGAAGCGCTTGCGGAGGAGATGCGGCGCGATCCGCGCGTGTGCATTTTTGGGGAAGACGTGGCGGAGGCGGGGACACCGTTCAAGGTGTTGTCCGGGCTGGTGGAAGAGTTTGGATCGGAGCGGGTTCTGGACACGCCGATTTCGGAAGCGGGATTTACGGGAATGGGCGTGGGCGCGGCGATGACCGGTTTGCGGCCCGTTGTGGACATTATGTTTGGGGATTTTCTGACGTTGACGATGGATCAACTGGTGAACCAGGCGGCGAAAGTGCACTACATGTCGGGCGGAACTTGGAAAGTGCCGATGGTGCTGCGGACGACGCTTGGGGCGACGCGGCGGTCGGCGGCGCAGCACTCACAATCGCTGCATGCGTGGCTTTGCCATGTGCCGGGGCTGAAGGTGGCGATGCCTTCGACTCCTTATGATGCGAAGGGACTGCTGAAGACGGCGATTCGCGACGACAACCCGGTGATCTTCTTTGAAGACAAGATGATGTACAAGCAGAAAGGCGCGGTGCCGGCGGAGGAGTATACGATTCCGTTTGGAGTTGCGGACGTGAAGCGCGAGGGAGAAGACATCACGCTGGTGGCGACGAGCAGCATGGTGGAAGTGGCGCTAGGTGCAGCGAAACTGCTGGAAGGTGTTGGCATCAGCGCGGAAGTGATCGATCCGCGGACGATGTGGCCGCTGGACGAAAAGACATTGGTGGAGTCAGCGAAGAAAACTTCGCGGGCGATTGTGATTGACGAGGGCTACGGGCGGTATGGCGTGACAGGAGAGATCGCTTCGGTGATTGCCGAGGGCGCATTCTTTAATCTCGAGGCTCCGGTGAAGCGGATGGGGGCGATGCACGTGCCGATTCCATTTTCGCCGCCGCTGGAAGACGTCACCGTGCCGACGGAGCAAACGGTATTTGACGCGGCACGCAAACTTTGCGGAAAAGCCTGAAACGATTCAGACGGGAGGCGTAGCGTGGCACTGAAGACATACGGCCCGATGGCGGTGGATTGGGAAAACCGCATTGATTTTGACCGCTTGCGCAAGGAACGGCTGGCGCGGGCGAAGGCATTGTTGGCAAAGTCCGAGATGGGCGCGCTGCTGTGTTTCGACATGAACAACGTGCGGTATATCACCGCGACGCACATTGGGACATGGGCGCAGGACAAGATCAGCCGGTTCTGCCTGCTGCCGCAGAACGGAGAGCCGATCCTGTGGGATTTCGGTTCGGCGGCGCGGCATCACCAGCAGAATTGCCCGTGGCTGGGCGATAGGTCGCGGCCGGGTATTCCGCTGTTGCGCGGGGCAATGTCGCCGGAGATGGGCCGCGCGGAAAATGTGGCTAAGAAGATCAAACGGGAGTTGGAGGTACACGGGCTGCTGAACGAGCCGCTGGGAATCGACGTTGTGGAGCCGCCGATTCTTTTTGCGCTGCAAAAGGAGGGCATCAAGATTGTGGACGGGCAGCAACTGATGTCCGATGCGCGGGTGATCAAGACGCAGGATGAGATTTCGCTGCTGAATCATTCCGCGATGATGGTAGATGCGGCGTACGACGAGTTGTATCGCGCGATGAAGCCGGGGATGAGCGAAAACCAGGCGGTGGGGCTGGCGAGCAAGGTGCTGTACGACCTGGGCTCGGAATATGTGGAGGCGGTGAACGCGATTTCCGGCGAGCGCTGCAACCCGCACCCGCATGTGTTCAGCGATCGCGTGCTGCGGCCGGGCGATCCGGTGTATTACGACATTTTGCATTCGTACATGGGCTACCGCACGTGCTACTACCGGTGCTTTTCGATCGGTTACGCTTCGCACGCAATGATCGATGCCTACAAACAGTGCCGCGATTATCTGGATGCGGCGATCGAACTGGTGCGGCCGGGGCGGACGACGGCGGAGATCGCGTCGGTGTGGCCGAAGGCGCAGGAGTTTGGGTTTCCGGATGAAGAGGCGGCGTTTGCGCTGCAATTCGGGCATGGGATCGGACTGGCGATCTGGGAAAAGCCGGTGATCAGCCGGATGGTTTCGCTGGAGCACTCGCACGAAATCAAGCCGGGGATGGTGTTTGCGCTGGAAACGTTCTGGCCTTCGAAGGATGGTTGGAGCGCGGCGCGGATTGAGGAAGAGATTGTGGTGACCGAGACAGGCCACGAAGTGATTACGCGATTCCCGGCAGAACAATTATTGGTTGCGGGCGCGCACTACTTCACGGTGAACGGCCCGCTTTCGACGACGCGCGAGAACGAGGCGGCCCCCAGCAAGCACGTGAAAGAGATGGTGGCGGGCGCGAAAAGAGAAGGAGTGGCGGCCTCGGATTGATTGGCTGAATCCCGGCTCCCAGGAAAACTATGGCGATTAGTGTGGTGATGCCTGCGTTGGAGATGGCGCAGGAAAACGGAAAGCTTTTGGCTTGGCGCAAGAAGGAAGGCGACAGCGTCAGCAAGGGCGAGCCGTTGCTGGAAATTGAGACCGATAAGGCGGTGGTGGAAGTGGAAGCGCCGGGGGATGGGATTCTGGCGGGAATTACGGCGGAAGTCGGAGCGGTGATCCCGGTCGGGGAAACGATTGCGTGGCTGGTGGCGCCGGGCGAGAAACCTCCCGCGAAGGCGATGACCGCGGCGCCTGCGGCTCGGGCGACGAGTGCGGCGCAGGCTGCTGCGCCAGCTCCGGCCCAAGCGAGGCCGGCGGCTGCAACGGGCGCGACTGCTCAGATTTCGCCGAAGGCGCGGCGGTTGGCGAAAGAACTTGGTGTGGACATCGGGCAGATTCGGGGGAGCGGCCCCGATGGCACGATTACGTCGGAAGATGTGCAGGCAGCGGCAAATGCCAAGGGCGCTGCTTCTCCTGCAGTTGCGGCCGCGGTAACGGCGGTGCAGGAACCACTGAGCCAGTTGGCGCGGTTGATGGCGGAGCGCACGACGCAGAGCTGGACGAGCGTGCCGCACTTTTTTCTGGTGAAGAGCGTGGATGCCGGCGCGCTGATTGAAACGCAAAAAAAATTGAGCCAGGGGAGCGCGGCGGGTACTGCTCCTACGATTACGGACGTGCTGATCAAGCTGATTGCGCGCGTGCTGGAGAAGCATCCGCGGATGAATGCGAGCTGGGCGGGAGATGGGATTCGAATGAATCCGGATATCAATATCAGCGTGGCGATGGCGGTGAAGGACGGCGTGGTGGGCGCGGTGATTCCGAATGCGCACAAGCAGCCGATTGCCGCGCTCTCGGTTTTGCGGCGCGAGTTGACGGAACGGGCGCGGGCCGGCCGTTTGAGGCCCGCGGACATCAGCGGCGGCACATTCACCCTGAGCAATCTGGGAATGTACAAGATGGATGCGTTCACGGCGATCATCACCCCGCCGCAGTGCGCGATTCTGGCCGTTGGCGCGATCGCGGACGCCGTGGCGCCCGTGGATGGGAAACCCAGCATCCGGCCGATGATGACGATGACGCTTTCGAGCGACCATCGCGTGGTGGATGGAGCGCGGGCGGCGGAATTTCTTCTCGAGTTGACGGGCGCGATTCGCGAACCGGAAAAGTGGTTGTAAGGCAGTTTCTGCAAGTATCTCTCTGAGAGAGGTGTAGATTGCCATCAACGAAGTGTTCGCGGCCCCGATTATGACCACGCCTGCCCGTACGAAGAAACCTCTCTACCTTAATCCAACTGCTCAAGTGCTTTTTGCCGTCGCGGCTGCCGTCGTGCTCGGATATTTGCGTCCGGCCACGGCCATGGCGATGAAGCCGCTCGGTGATGGGTTCATCCGGCTGATCACGATGATCATCACGCTGATTATTTTTTGCACCGTGGTGACTGGCATTGCCGGCATGGAAGACATGAACAAGGTGGGCCGGGTCGGCGGGAAGGCGCTGATTTATTTTGAGGTGGTTTCCACGCTGGCGCTGATTATTGGATTGTGCGTGGGGAATTTTGTGCAGCCAGGTATCGGGTTCAACGTCAATCCGGCGACGCTGGACGCGAAAGCAGTTGCGGACTATGCCGGGCAGGCAAAGGCGCAGAGCGTTTCGGATTTCGTGCTGCATATTATCCCAACCTCGGTGGTGGACGCTTTTGCGAAGGGCGACATCCTGCAGGTACTGCTGATTTCCATCTTGTTTGGATTCGCGGTGGCTGCGATCGGATCGCGCTGCAAACCGCTGATGGAGCTGTTTGAAGCGCTGACGCATGCGGTTTTTGGCGTGGTGAATATTGTGATGAAGCTGGCGCCGGTGGGGGCGTTTGGGGCCATGGCGTTTACGGTGGGGAAATTCGGATTGTCGTCGCTGGGGCCGCTGGTGAAATTGATTGCTACGTTTTACCTGACTTCCCTCCTGTTTGTGCTGCTGGTGCTGGGGCTCATTTGCAGCGCTTGCGGATTCAGTATTTTGAAATTTCTGCGCTACATCAAGGAAGAGATTGTGCTGGTGCTGGCGATCAGTTCTTCGGAGCCGGCGATGCCGACGCTGATGGCCAAGCTGGAGAAATTGGGATGTTCGAAGGCTTTGGTCGGGCTGATTGTGCCGACGGGCTACACGTTCAACACCGATGGGACGAGCATGTATATGACGCTGGCGGCGCTGTTTGTGGCGCAGGCTACCGGTACGCATTTGACGTTGATGCAGCAGTTGACGATTTTGGCGGTGGCGATTTTGACGTCGAAGGGTGCGAGCGGGGTGCAGGGGGCTTCGTTCATCGCGCTGGTGGGAACGTTGATGGTGATTCCGACGATTCCGGTGGCGGGGATGGCGTTGATATTAGGGATCGACCGGTTTATGAGCATGTGCCGCGCGACGGTGAATATGATTGGGAATGGCGTGGCGACGGTGGTGGTGGCGCGGTGGGAAAAAGAAGTGGACGGGGCGACGCTGCAGAAGAATTTGGCGGCGCAGTGAGGCTGGGCCACCTGAAGGTGGCCGCTACGGGGATTGATGGCGGAGCGTTTTGACATTGTGGTTGCGGGGGCCGGGCACAACAGCCTGATCACGGCGGCGTATCTGGCTAAGGCGGGGTATCGCTGCCTGGTGCTTGAGGGGCGGCCGATCGTGGGTGGCGGCGTGAAGTCGGCTCACTTGACGCTGGAAGGATTTGTGCACGATGTTTGCTCTTCGGCACACAACGGGATTCATGGGAATCCGCTGCTGCGAAACGACGAGCTGAAGCTGGGCGACTATGGCCTGGAATATATTTATCCCGACCCAGTGTTTCACATGCCGTTTCCCGATGGGAGCTACCTGACCCAATGGCGCGATTTGGACCGCACATGCGCGGAGTTTGCCAAGTTCTCAAAGAAAGATGGCGAGGCTTACCGGCGGATGATCGCCGAGTATGAGACGGTGAAGCCGCTGCTGAATGCGGTGACGTTTTCGCCTGTCGGTTTTGGAAAGTCGTTGAATGAACTGCTTGCGGCGCATCCCCAGGGAAAAATCTGGCAGCGGCGGCTGGCGATGTCGGCGTGGGAGATTCTGAAAGAGACTTTTGAGGACGACCATTGCCGGGCGTTCATGATGGGGTGCCCGTACTCGCTGCAGCCGGTGCTGGATCCGGCTACGGCTCGGGCCGCGTATATTCCGCTGCACCAGCAGCGGGAGAGCCGTCCGCTGCCGAAGGGTGGGTCGGGCGCGCTGACGACGGCACTGGCACGTTTCATTGAGGCGCATCAGGGAACGATTCTTACGAACAAATGGATTAAGGCGCTGATCATCGAAAATGGAAAGTGTGTTGGCGTGGAGTGCGGCGACGGCAGTTCGTATCGGGCCGAGAAGGCTGTGGTTTCGACGATCCATATCAAGCAACTGGTGGATATGGCGCCGAAGGAATTGTGGGGCGAGGATTTTCTGGAGGGCGTGGAGACGTGGGAGGCGGGGCTGACGTTGTTTGCGACGAACTATGCGACGAGGGAGCCACCCAAGTACGCGACTGCGGCCGGAGTGCTTTCGCCGGTGCATTCGGGATTCATGATCAGCTCCGAGCGGGCGATGCAGATGAGTTATGACTACAAGTCGGGCTCCGTAAATATTGAGAATCCTTCGTTGCATGTGATCTGCTGCAGCCTTGCCGATCCTTCGCGGGCGCCGGCGGGGATGCACACCGTCAAGATCGTGGCGTACCAGCCTTACCAGCTTCGGGAAGGACCTGAGCACTGGGATGCGATCAAACAGCAGGTTTCAGACGCGAACCTGAAATTCTTGCGGAAGTTTTCGCCGAATCTTACGGAAGAGAAGATTCTGGCTCGGACGATCGAGAGTCCGCTGGATCTGGAGCGGATGAATCCGCATAACTGGCATGGGAGTTGTCATGCGGGAGGATCGGGGCCGGCGCAATCGGGGGCCATGCGGCCGATGCCGGGGTACGCGCAGCACCGGATGCCGATTCCGGGGTTGTATCAGACGGGGGCGACTACGCATCCGGGCGGATCGGTTACTGGCGGACCGGGAAGGAATGCAGCGGTGGTGATGCTGAAGGATTTTGGGACGAGTATTGAGGAAGTGGTCAGAGGCAAAGGTTAGAAGTTGGAGGGAAGAGGACAAGAGAAGAGAAAACCCGCACCTTCAAGAATCGAAGGATGCGGTACCCAAGATAGTTTGACTGGATTGGCTCGACCTCAAAAGCGGCAGCTGGGCTGCCGCACTCCAAAGTTATTCGACCCAGGTTTGCTGGCCGAAGGCGATTTGCCAGTGGCCGTTGTGCTTTTCGAAGAGACGGGTTACGTGGAGAACTTTTCCGTGGAGCGGCTTATGTTCGGAGCGCATGACTGCGGCGTCTCCGAGGACCCAGACCTTCATGGAGGTCACTTCGGCGGGAATCAGGGTGGTGTTGGTACGGCGGAGTTCGGTGATCATGGCTACGCGATCGGCCTTATTGAGCGGGGTGCCACCGTCGGGCGTTACGAAAATAAAATCGTCGGTGAAATTTGGCGCCCAGGCTTCCACATCGTTCGTTAATACGGTCCGCTCCACTGCTTGCCACATAGAGACCACTTCTTGTTCGGCTGCTATATCGGGTTTGTACGGGACCATCTTGCAGGGATTTTCGCAGGATACGGGAGCGCCGTTGCTTGGAGCACCGAAGCCGCTGCGCTTTTCGGGATTCTTTTCTGCTTTGGTGGATTCCTGGTAGACGAGCAATTGCCAGGCTTGCGGGCGTTTGACCCAGACGCGAACGAACCGCACGGCGGCGTTTTGCGAGGGGATGCGGTGGTTGCCGTGGATCAAGACCACCTGGCCAGCGTCGATCATTTTTATGTCTGCGTCCTCGCCGGCCTGGAGGGTACCGAGAGCGGGAAGAATTTCGGACTTGGAGCGGGTCTTGCCGGTCCGGTCGGTCCAGGTAAATTCGGCATCGAGCAGCTTCCCAACAGTTGACTGGTTCGCTTTGTTGATTGCAGTAACCAAGGAATGGTCGGCGGTGACGGCGCCTCCTTCGGGCGAGGCAACGGCCAACGGGGTGAAGGGGTGGTCTAGCCCCAAGAGGAGCAGTGCAGCGAGAATAATAAGGTTGCGGCGCGCTCGGCGCATGAAGGGCCTCCAGGGGCTGGGCTGAAAGTGGTCTAACCGCCAAACCACGCGGATGATATAGGGAGCAGTATCATAATTTTAAATAGGTTACAACGAAGAAGCGCTTGACGAGGCTAATGTATGGTGGCACAGTAACCAGACCAATTGATCGTTTTGTGAGTTTCTGACTCCAGGGCTTTGGCGCGCCTGAGCAGTACGTCGTTGCCAAAGTTGCAGCTTGAGGCAGACCTCAGTTAACTGCCGGAGAAACACGGGCTGATGCCGGATCCATTCGACATTGTCGTTGCGGGGGCAGGACACAATAGTCTGATTGCGGCGGCGTATCTGGCGAAGGCGGGTTATCGCTGCCTGGTGCTCGAGAGCCGGGCGCTTGTTGGCGGTGGGGTGAAGACGACGCAGCTTACTCTGCGCGGATTCAAGCACGACGTCTGCTCTTCGGCCCATGTTTTGATTCAGGACAGCCCCATCCTGCGCGACGACGAATTGGGCCTCGGGCAGTACGGACTTGAGTATCTGTTTCCCGATCCTGTAGTACATCTTCCCTTCCCTGACGGAAGCTACATCACGCAGTGGCGCGATCTGGACCGCACGTGCGAGGAGTTTGCCAAGTTTTCGAAGAAGGATGCCACAGCCTACCGCCGGATGATGACCGAATACGAGGAGATGAAGCCGCTCTTCGCCGCCACTTCTTACACGCCGGTGGGGTTCGGAAAATCTTTGAACGAGCGGCTTGCGGAGCATCCGCGGGGAAAGATCTGGCAGCGGCGGCTGGCGATGTCCGCTTGGGAAATCATTCGCGACAATTTTGAGGACGAACACTGCCGGGCGTTCATGGTGTGGATGGCGTACCAGACGGTGGAGCCTCCGGAAGCGGCGGCTACCGGACGGTTGGCGTATTCGATTTGCGCGGGGCGGCAACGGTGGAGCTGGACAACTCCCAAAGGCGGCTCGGGAACTTTGACGCAGGCGCTGGCGCGGCTGATTGAGGCGCACGGCGGCACGATCCTGACAAATAAAACCATCGCGCGGCTGATCGTTGAAAACGGGAAGTGCACGGGAGTCGAGTGCAGCGACGGTAGCTCGTACAAAGCCGAGAAGGCGGTGCTTTCGACGATTCATATCAAGCATCTGGTGAACATGGCTCCGAAGGAAGCGTTTGGGGAGGATTTTCTTTCCGGGGTGGAAACCTGGAAGGCGGGGATTACGCTGTTTGCGACTCACTATGCGACAACGGAGCCGCCGAAGTTCCCTGTGAGCGGAGGTACGATCTCTTCCGTTGCTGCGGGCACGATGGCTACTCCTGAACGCGGCTTGCGGGTTTCCTACGACTTTGCGCTGCGAAACGTGAATGTGGAAGATCCGCCGCTGCTGATTGTGTGCAGCACGGTGGCGGATCCTTCGCGCGCGCCAGAGGGGATGCACACGATTAAAGTGATCGGCAACCAGCCGTATGAGTTGAAAGAGGGGCCGGAGCACTGGGACAAGATCAAGAACGAAGTTTCGGACGCGAATTTGAAATACCTGCGAAAGTTCGCGCCCAATTTGACCGACGATAAGATTCTGGCGCGGATTGTGGAAAGTCCGCTCGACCTGGAGCGGATGAACGCCCACAATTGGCATGGCACCTGCCACGGCGGGGCGCAGAATGCGGCGCAGTCCGGAGGGTTACGGCCGGTGCCCGGTTGGGCGCAGCATCGGATGCCAATTGCGGGGTTGTATCAGACTGGGGCGACGACTTATCCGGGCGGCTCGGTTTCGGGCGGGCCTGGAAGGAATGCGGCGGCGGTGATGTTGAAGGATTTTGGATCGAGTCTGGAAGCGGCGGTGAAGGAGAAGGCGTAGAGGGAAAAAAGAAGATCTGGGGATACGGACGAGGCTACCTGAAGGTAGCCGCTACGGGGAGAGGGAATGACGAAGTTCACGCGGCGTCGGTTTATGAAGGGTGCGGCAATTGCACCGCTTGCCGTGAAACATATGGCGCTTCAGCAGGTCGCCGGCGCTTCTTCGGACCGGTTCGACATCGTGGTTGCGGGCGCGGGGCACAACAGCCTGATCACGGCGGCGTATCTTGCGAAAGCGGGCTACCGCTGCCTGGTGCTTGAGGGGCGGCCCAAGATTGGCGGCGGAGTGAAGACAGCAGAGTTGACGCTGAAAGGTTTTCACGACGACTGTTGTTCGACCGCGCATGTATTTATTCAAGACAATCCGCTGATCAAGAATGATGAGTTGAAGCTTGGGGAGTACGGGTTGGAATACATCGATCCGGACCCGATGTTTCACGTGCCGTTTCCCGATGGAAGTTACATCACGCAGTGGCGCGATGTGGATCGCACCTGCGCGGAGTTCGCGAAGTTTTCGAAGAAAGATGCGGCTGCTTATCGAAAGATGCTGGCGGACCTGGACGCGATTCGGCCGTTGATCGCCGCGGGGTCGTTTACGCCGATTGGTTTTGGGAAGCCGTTGAATGACCAACTGGCGCAGGTTCCGCACGGGAAGCAGTGGCAGCGTAGGTTGGCGATGTCGGCTTGGGACGTGATTCACGACACATTTGAGGACGATCATTGCCGGACATTTATGTTGTACATGTCGCATCTGGCGGCGGAGCCGCCGGATGCGCCGGTGACTGGGCGCCTGGCATACGGCGCGCCGCGGCAGCAGCATAGCGGGCGGCCCTTGCCCAAAGGCGGGTCTGGGGCGCTGACGGAGGCGCTGGGGCGATTTATCGAGGCGCACGGCGGGACGATCCTGGTGAACAAGTGGGTAAAGAACCTGATCGTGGAGAACGGAAAATGCGTGGGCGTGGAATGCAGCGACGGCAGCGCGTATCGCGCTTCGAAGGCCGTGGTTTCGACGATCCACATCAAGCATCTGGTGGATATGGCGCCGAAGGAATTGTGGGGCGAGGATTTTCTGTACGGCGTGGAAACGTGGCAGGCGGAGAACGCCATGTTCGTCACCCATTACGCGACCAGCGAGCCGCCGATTTACAAGGTGGATGGCGGGACGCTTTCGCCGGTGGAGTCGGGAGTGTTGGCGTCTCCTTACCGGGCGCTGCGGTTTGGATTTGACGACACGCGCGGGGTGGTCAACCTGGATGAGCCGCCGCTGCAGGTGATCTGTTGCAGCATTGCGGATCCGACGCGCGCGCCGGCGGGAATGCACACGCTGAAGGTGCTTGGCTGGCAGCCTTATATGCTGAAAGAAGGGCCGGAGCACTGGGACAAAATCAAGAATGACGTGTCGGATGCCAACCTGAAATATTTGCGGCGATTTGCGCCGAACTTGACGGGCGACAAGATCCTGGCGCGATTTGTGGAGAGTCCGCTGGATCTGGAGCGCATGAATCCTCATTTTTGGCATGGCAGCGCGCACGCGGGCGCGCAAAGCGCGGCGCAAACAGGGCCGTTGCGGCCGATGGCGGGCTGGGCGCAGCACCGGATGCCGATTGCGGGGTTGTATCAGACGGGCGCGACGACGCATCCGGGCGGTTCGGTAACAGGCGGGCCGGGACGAAATGCGGCGACGGTGATGCTGAAGGATTTTGGAACTTCGATTGAAGAAGTGGTTAAAGGAAGAGGTTAGAAAATAGAAATTGGAAAATGGAAAATAGAAATTGGGAGTCGAAAGTTGGAAGCTTGAAGTCGCAAGGATGAAGAAAAGAAAGAATGGAAAAAGCAGACTAAGGAAAAGAAAAACCCGCACCCTCAAAACCGGAGGGTGCGGCACCCGAGGAGTTTGGGGGCGAGGAGAAGTCATGATTCGGAGCGCGGGGAGCAGGACCCTGAGGGTCGCGGTGCAAGCTCTGGCTATCCTTCTTTGGCTGGGCGGAATGGCGAGCGGGCAGAAGACGGCGAAGAAAATGGTGCCGGATAATCCGAGCCCGCACCCGGCGCCAGAGCAGCCGATTCCGTACAGCCACAAGCAGCATCTGGCGTTTAGCCTGCCTTGCGCGCGGTGCCACACGAATCCGGAGCCGGGCAAGCTGATGACGTTCCCGGAGACGGCGACGTGCATGCAGTGCCACGCAACGATCGCGAAAGATAAGCCGGCGATTCAGAAGCTGGCGACGTATGCGAGTTCGAAAGAGACGATCCCCTGGGTGCGTGTCTACAAGGTTCTGCCGGGAATTGCGTGGAGCCATCGCCCGCACCTCGCCGCGGGAGTAAAATGTGAGACGTGTCATGGCGCGGTGGCGGAAATGGCCACCATGTCCGAGGTGACGAGCGTGACGACCATGTACAGCTGCCTGAACTGCCATGAGATGAATCACGCGAAGGCTTCCTGCGACACCTGCCACAAGCATTGATTCGCCGCGCAGTTTTTCGAAGGGGACCCCGTATGGCAACCAGCATGGAAATTGAAATCAACGGGAAGAAATATTCGGTCAATTATCCGCAGGATACGCCGCTGCTGTATGTTTTGCGCGATGAGCTGGGGCTGACCGGCACGAAATATGGCTGCGGCGAGGGCATGTGTGGGGCTTGCACGGTCTTGATTGCAGGAACTGCGCGGCGGTCGTGCCAGATTCCGGTGAGCGCCGCGGTTTCGAAGCCGATTACCACCATTGAAGGCCTGGAAAAGAATGGCGCGCTGCACCCGGTGCAGCAGGCTTTTCTTGATGCTGGGGCATTTCAGTGCGCGTATTGCACCTCCGGCATGATCATGAGCAGCGTTTCCCTGCTGCAAGCGAATCCGCGGCCGAGCGCGGAACAGATCGTTCAGTCGCTGCAGGGAAACATCTGCCGGTGCGGGACGCATCCGCGGATTCTTCAGGCCGTGCAGCGGGCGTCGGAAGCGTTGCAGGGGCGGTCGAAATGAAGAAGAGCGAAGAAACATTCCTGCTGGAGCCGGAACGTTACGAATTCCGGGAGATGCCTATGCACCAGTTTGCGCTGGGGCGGCGTGACTTTTTCAAAATTTTTGGCGCGGGATTGGCTGTGTTTGCGGTGGCCAAAGATGTTTCCGCGATGCAGGAAACGGCGCCGGGGCCGCATGGATTTCATAACGAAGAGTTGCCGAAGGAAATTGGGGCGTGGCTGCATATCGGCGAGGACGGCACGGTTACGGGTTTTGCGGGGAAGGCGGAGATTGGGCAGAACGTGCGTACGACGCTGGCGCAGACGATAGCGGATGAACTTGGCGTGGCGTTTGCGAGCGTGCGGATGGTGCTGGCGGATACTGCGCTGACTCCGTTTGACGCGGGAACGTTTGGAAGCCGGACTACGGCGACGATTACGCCGCAACTGCGGAAGGTGGCAGCGGCGGCGCGCGATCTGCTGGTGGCGAAGGCGGCGCAACAGTGGAATGTGCCCGCCGATAAGCTTGTGGCGGGCGATGGGAAAGTGACGGATCCGGCGTCGGGAAAATCACTTCGCTACGCGGAGCTTGCGCGGGACGACATTGGCGCGCAGAAGCCTCCGGCGGAAGACCCGATCAAGCCGGCTTCGCAGTGGACCATTGCCGGAAAGCCTATTCCCAAGGTGGACGCGCGCGAATTTGTGACCGGCGGGCATCGTTATACGACGGACCTGCGGCCAGAAGGAATGTTGTACGGGAAGATTCTGCGACCGCCGTCATTCGGGGCGACCTTGATTTCGTACGATGATGCGGCGGCGAAAGCGTTGAAGGAAGTCGTGCTGGTGCGCGACGGGGATTTTGTAGGGGCGGCCGCTCCAACTGTCGCGGCAGCGGAGGCTGCGCTGGCTTCGCTTCGCGTGCAGTGGAAGGAAGTGACGCAGATTTCCGATCAGGAGATCTTCTCCTATCTGAAGAAGAACGCTCAACCTTCCAAGGAGGCGCGCTTCCGGCAAGCGAAGGGCTCGATTGATGACGGGCTATCAGCAGCCACGCACAAGCTGGATGCGAGTTATACGGTTGCGTACATCGCGCACGCTCCGTTGGAACCGCGCGCGGCCGTGGCGCAGTGGACCGACGGCAAACTGACGGTCTGGATGGGAACGCAGCGGCCGTTTGCGGTGCGGGACGACCTGGCGGATATTTTTCATGTGCCGGAGAAGAATGTGCGCGTGATTGTGCCGGACACAGGTTCCGCTTATGGCGGGAAGCACACGAGCGATGCGGGACTCGAAGCGGCACGCCTGGCGCGGGCCGCCGGTGGGCGCCCGGTGAAGCTTGTGTGGACTCGCGAAGAAGAATTCACGTGGGCGTATTTTCGGCCGGCGGGCGTGATCGACGTAAAGGGGGGGATCGCAACGGATGGGAAGCTGACCGCCTGGGAGTTTCATAACTACCACTCAGGAATGTCTGGAATTGACACGCCATACGTGGTGGCAAACCAGGTTACCGAGTATCACCAGGTTCCATTGGTTCTGCGCAGCGGCTCCTACCGAGGACTGGCGGCGACTGCCAATCATTTCGCGCGAGAGACGCACATGGATTCACTGGCGCACGCGGCCTCCATGGACCCTCTGGAATTTCGTTTGAAGAATCTTTCCGACGCAAGAATGCGGGAGGTGCTGGAAGCCGGGGCGAAGGCGTTTGGCTGGCCGCGGCAGAAAACCGAGGGAGGGCAGGGATTCGGCGTGGCTGCGGGATATGAAAAGGGGAGCTATGTCGCCACCTTCGCAGAGATTTATGTGGACCGAAAGAAGAATGTCGTGATTGTTAAGAAGCTGGTGGAAGTGTTTGAATGCGGGGCGATCGTGAATCCCGACGGGCTGCGGAACCAGGTGGTCGGAGCGATGATTCAGGGGTTGGGCGGCGCGCTCTTCGAATCCATTCAATTTGAGAAGGGGCGCATTTCGAACGCGCATTTTTCGAGTTACCGCGTGCCGCGGTTTAAGGATGTGCCGGAGATTGAAGCGATTCTGCTGGACCGCAAAGATATTCCCTCGGCAGGCGCCGGAGAAACGCCGATCATGGCCATTGCGCCCGCGATCGGCAATGCCTTCCATGACGCCACTAAGGTCCGCCTGACGAAGTTGCCGCTGCAACCCGAGCTTCATCCGCTCGGCTGATTCCCGCGAAACAATGGGGACTGGGCCGCCAATCGGGTATCGTGACGCACGACACCGCAACCCGGTTCATTTCGGCGTATTTCTTTTCCGAGGCGAATCATGCTCTTTTTGAATGCCAACTCTGTGTCTAAACTCTCCCGCTTGGAAGTGTTTTGCCCGCCGGTCTAGCAATCCTCAGCCTATCCCAAAGGTCCGCCAAGATATCCCATCAGCCTGCAGCAATCGCCGTGCAGATTCTGAGGACCGTAAGCTTGGCATCGCTTGAAAATGTTACATTAGGTCAATTCAATCATTATGGACGTATACATAGTTAGTCGTTATTATCGATGGGGCCTGACCAGTGGGTAAAGTTCGGAGGGTTTGTTGTGCGTTGGAGGGACCTCGTGGCGAAGAGCTCGACCGGCTGTGCACGCTTATCCGGTGATGCTGTAGCAAATTCGCTCAGAGATCAGGGGATCTCTTTCCATGGTCCATTATGCTCACCCGGTAAGCGTATTGTCTTTGTGGTGGAAAGTTGGATCTTTTTGGAGTCTGAACTCCAGGATCTGTTGGCGGAAAATAAGCTAAATCGAGAAGGTATCCAACAACTTGCCAAGCGCATCGAGGCCACGAATTCCAGGCAGTAAAACTCTTTCTTACCGACTCGTGACTCTATGGGCAAGCGTCTTTGATGCGGATCAGATATGCGCTATCGTAAAGTTCATCCGGGCGAGCGCGTAAAACCAGGTTCGCAGACCTCTTCGCGAGAGAAGCGAGCAGAATCTACGGTGCGCCGGCCGAGGCAAGCCCTTTACGCGTAAGAGGTCGCCAGGCGTTGTCTCCACGCAGGTATTGCCAGAGGCCCTGCAGCCTCCAGACCATATGCATTTGGCGATACGGAAAATGCTCCAGGAAGCAATAACTCAACAAACGTGCTACATCCTGCCAGTCGTTGTAACGCTTGTAGGTGATTTCTTCCTGAAGGACAGAACCGATCGAAATCATAGTCGCGAATGCAAACCCGAAAACCAGGAATTGAAGGAAAAATCCCTGACTGAGCGCACCCATGCACACCGCAAGAACAATCGTGGCAATTCCCGCAATTTCGATAATGGGAGCCAACAGCTCAAACAACCACAGGTAGGGAAGGGCAATAAAACCAATCCGCCCGTAGCGCCGAACGAACAGCATGTCTCGGTTGGTCCACAGCACGTCCAGCAGACCCTTCTGCCAGCGCGCTCGCTGTCTCCCCAGTGATTTGAGATCGGAAGGAGCCTCCGTCCAGCACATGGGGTCAGGAACAAACTTCATTTGATAGTCAGCACGGATCTGCCGGAGGTGCCTGTGCAATCGGGCCACCAGGTCGAAATCTTCTCCAATCGCGCTCGCTCTAAAACCACCAACCGTGCGAACCAGATCTGTTTTGAACACGCCGAAGGCGCCGGAGATAATCATGAGCATATTTCCCTGGCCCCATGCTTCTCTGCCAATCAGGAAAGCGCGGAGATACTCGATGACCTGGATCACTTCGATGCTTTTGCGAGGCAGGCGCACGCGCCGCAAGCGCCCTTCCGCGATTTCGGAGCCGTTCAGCACGCGGATGATTCCGCCTACCGCCACCACGCGCTTGGGGTCATCCAGAATAGGCACCATGATTCGCAAGAGGGCGTCGTTTTCAAGTATGGAGTCGGCATCCACGACGCAAATGTAGGGCGAACTCGCCGCGTTCAGTCCGGCGTTGACCGCATCGGCTTTGCTCCCTCCCGGTTCTTTGTCAATCACCAGAAGCCTTGCGTCCACGTCGCTACGGTACAATCCGCGCACAGGCGCGCACTTCACTTGCGGGACGTACAGTGCCCGCACGAGTCGCAGGCCGAACTCCTCCCGCATCTCTTCGAGAGTCCGATCCGTTGAGCCGTCGTTGACCACGATAACCTCGAGTTGCGGGTAATCGAGCTGCAAGAGATTTCTTACCGCAATACGGATGGAATTTTCCTCGTTGTGGGCAGGTGCAATCATCGTGATGGGCGGCGCCAGGGGTGATTCCTTCAGCCAATTCAGCCGGTGGCTTTCCAACCGGCGCTGATGGGCGAAACTGGTCTTCAACGCCACAAGCAACATCACCAGATAGGCCAGATTGCTTGCCACGTAGTACCAAAACAACGCGTGGTTGGAAATATCCAAGAAGCGAAGCATCACAACGCCGCCATCTGTGGAGCGCTTTCCTCGCCCGCCCGCAATTTCTGGTCAGGTAGAGAGCCTGTCTGCAAAACCAGCTGTAAGATTTTCTTCGCTTCCTGATCCATTCGTGATTCGTCTTCAATCTCAGCTTCGAGCTTTCTTTTCAGATTTGAATTCTCGAGTGCGGTCAAGTAGGCATGCAACCCATAACGGTCCCGTGTCGCCACAACTTGCTCAAAGATCGGCGCCATTTCCACCCCGAGGCCCACAAGCGCTTCGGCTGCCCGCAAACGCACCAGTCGATTCGAATCCGTCAATCCGCGAAGTAAGGAGGGAATCGCCCGGCTGTCCGAGAGTTTTCCCAGGCTGACGATCGCTCGGAGGCGGACGAACCAAACGGGGTCGCGCGCTAAATCGTCGAGCACATACGGCGCGAGGTCGGATTGGGAGTTAGCCAGCGCGCGGGCCGCCGCGGCTCGCAATTCATCCAATTCGTCTCCCGCGAATGGAAGCAGGTCTGCGGCCATCGAGGGGGTCGCCACCTCTCCAAGCACGCGTCCGAGAACTTCGCGGACCCGTCCATTAGCTCTTTGGATATAAGGAAGCAACATCTGAGGACGCTCCGCGCAGCACTGGACGAGAGCGCTCTGCAGCGGCAATTCAGGAATTTTCAGCCCCTTCTCACTTACCCAGTCAAGTATCTCTTCCGCGGCCTTGGGGCAACCCATACGTCCCAGGCCACGCAGCGCAGCCAACCTCGTTTCCTGATTTCGATCGCGCAACCCCTCCGCCAGCGCGGGGATGCCCTCCGGCGCACGGGTACGTCCGAGGGCCACCAGCGAACGCAATCTTCGCCAGCCGGTGTGGTGCCGCGCTTCAAAGATGCGCTTTTCAATCAACCCGCTATTCCGTAGGAACTTCAGGAGGCGTGCCGATTCCTCCGGACCCGCGGCTTCGAAGGCATCCAGCGCGATGGTTTCGACAATCCTGCGTTGGAGAGAATTTGTTCGCCACGTGTCATAGGGGATTCTTCCGGAAATGATCGCATCCCATTTCTGGCGCAATTGATAGACGCGTGCATCGCGCCTTGCAAAATACCACTTCCGGTAGGTCCGACGGAGCAGGATGAACGCGAGCAGCAGCCCGTTCGCAATAAGAGCTGCGAAAATGGCCTTCAGCACGACCGCTGCCGGGCCGAGCATCCACAAGTCTCTAAAAATGGATACCATAACTGAGCCCGAAGGCTGTGTCCGTTCTGTTTTGCGTGCGCTTCTGATAGGACGCGTAACCCGTCAGGTCCTGGCGGGCGGTCAATTGGTACCGCAATCCACCGCCATAGCTTTGCGAGGCAAAACTGCCGATCTGATCCACCTGTCCAAAGTCTTCCGTGCCGGCAGCGAAAAAGACATTTCCCGAGAGCCTGTGTTGGCCCAAGTCCGCAATGGGGAATCCCAGGCGTGCGAGTCCCGAAGGGCGCCATTCGATGCCCGACCCGGAAAAGGCGCTGCGCGCACCTGTTGCAGATAGCGAAAAAGTCCACTCCCGTGGGAGGTAGGCGATTGCGGTGGTAGTGAGCGTGAGGATTCTGGACGACTGATACCAATACCAGTGCTGCCCGTAGATTGTTTCCACCGAGCGCACAAAAGTTGTTTCACCGGCCTTCCAGCCCCGGTCCAGGTCAAAGAAGGCTTCGGTCCTGGGGATTACGCCGTTGTCGTTGCCGGTCGCGCCCCCCACGGTCACCGCACCCCATTTGGGCTGCCGCCGAGTGACACTGCCAACAAAGTTCTCCGCGGCTATACCGCCGCGCTGGTAGAAACCCTCAGCGAGGCCGGTTGACCAACGGGAAGTCCATCGTGAAGCGAGTGATATCCCTTCGTTGTGATTCGCGCCGGCGAAATTGAAAAGATCATTTTCCTGACCGAAGCGAAGTTCGTGCTTTGGTTCCGCGCGGAGGGAAATCAAGCCAACGCGTGCCTCTTCGCTGGAGGGATCGAGATTGAGCGCATTTTGGAATTCCGTTCGCGCTTCGTTTCGCACTCCGGCGGTGCGCAATACCCGCGCGCGCGCGGCGTGTAAATCGGCCCGGCTGGCGTCCAACTTGACGGCAGTATCCATCGCGGCGAGGGCTTCCGCCGTTCTTCCCTCGCGCAAATAGACGTTCGCGAGCCCCATCCAAGTGTCGGGATCGTTCCGGGAGATGCTCAAAATCTTCAGATATTCCTGCTCTGCTTCTGGAAGATGCCCCCACCAAGCCAGAATCCGCGGGCGCCAGGATCGCACGTCCATATCATTCGGCGAGAGAGAGAGCTCCCGATCCACCACGCGCAACGCCGAGGCCCAGTCCTGCGCCTCGGCACATTTGCGAATCTCGTTTTGCCAGTCAGGTGTTTGCGAACTTCCGGAAACGGGGGAGACTGCCAGTAGGGCGCCAATGATTAGAACGAAAATCAGTCTGGCCTGCCGCGCGTGATGCCTGCGGCTCCGCAAGGTTGTTTTGGGACTGACGGCGAATTTTCGAAAAGAGCACATTTGTAATCGGGTTTGCGGGCGCGAGAACGCGCAGATAAAGCATGAGAGACTCCTGCGCGTTCATCGGGTCCGCCTTGCACACAGTCACTGAATCAACTCCCACGGAATGTGCGGCTCGAGCGATTCCGAACTACGCTACACATTCGGTTGTAGTCGGTCTGCTGCGGGAGATTTAGTCCTGCGTTGACCGCACAGAGGGGATGTGACCTCCGCGCAGCCCACGTTGCCCGTCGCGGCCATGCGGCCCGTCGTGGCCCTTCTTGGGTTTCTTGATTTTCTTGACAAGCACGAATGGCGCATCACCTCCGCCGAGTCCATCGCATGGGCCGCCGGAGATTCCGTAAAAAGCCGTGTAAGCGGTATTTGTCCCGTCATTGGCGGTGCCTGTATTTCCAGGTGCCGCCGGGTTGTCTTCTCCCGCGGCTGCAACCGAACCGTCGGGGTTTGTCGCATAAGCGTTGACCCACACTTCGGTGCCGTTGGCATCAGTGCCAAAAAGTTCGAATCCGACGCCCGAGGATTGCGAAATCCCTACCGCCATGTTTGGCTGCAGCGTGACGGGATTCACAATGCATGCGGTGCCGGAAGAATTGACAAGTCCGCTGCCAAGGATGCTGATCGTCCCGCTCAAAGTCTTGTCGGTATTCGTGGATAACGTGAAAGAAGCCGAAACTGCCGACGGCCCACTGCCTACGTCCGGGGCGTCAAATGCGCCCATCCAAGTGCCCGACAGATCGGGAAACCAGGTTGCGGTAAAAGCACCATCGGGTGTGCCGGAACCGAGACTTCCTTGCGTGCAACCGCCCGCTGATCGCTGATAGGTCCCGGTAATGACCTGAGGAGGACCCTGCGCGAGTACACCAGTGAATACGTAATGAAACGGAGTTTGGCCGGAAAGAGTGACGGTGAAATCGACAACGGCATTTCCCAGCGCGTCCACTGAGCTGTTAGCCACGGTCACGTTATTGAGGCTTTGGGTGTCGCAAGCCACGGTGTCGGTCGTGAACTGGGAGATGTTTGTTAATACAGTGTTGCCAGGGGTCTGAAGGAGATAGGTGCTAAAAATCGATTGGCCCATCTGAGTGAGTTGTGAAGAATTATCACCCGAGGTAACAACAAATTCCCATCGTCCCTGAACCACTGGGACGGCCGCCGACGCGATACCTGCCGACGCAAGGCATGCAAAGGAAAGGCTGACCCGCCTTAAAATCGAAGCAAAATTTGATAGTCCGTAAGATTTGATCACAGCGTTGCTCCTGATGAATGAGTGCCTGCAATGAGGTAAGGAAGCAATGCTGTGGCCATTCATTCGAACTGTCATCGCCAGCGGAAGCTTTGTCGATTCAACGACTTGCCAATTACTGTATCGGCGTGAGTGCTTCGGCTCGTGCGGTTCCTAGACTGGCGTCCACAATTTGAACGCCGCGCTCCTGGGTCGCTACCCGTCTCGGATTTCATCCTGTGCAGGTTTCACCCTCTTTCTGGCCCACAAGTTAGGAAACTTTTCCCACAAACAGCGTGCGGCCGCATTCTAAAGGCTCATAATATATAAAACTGGTTATCAGCCGCTGATTTGCGGCGACGATTGAGTTGCCCGTTCATTTTCTCCCGCCCAAAAATGAGACGGTTTTTCTGGGGGGAGCTGATGTCCGATAGTCAAGCGCGCGTGCCGGTCCTCGCGATCGACGATGATGCGGCGACTTTGCAGCTGATCAAGGACGCTCTGGATGACGAAGTGTTGGAAATTCACACCGCTTCCGATCCGCAGGCGGGCCTCGAAGCATTCAAAAACCTTCGGCCACGCATCGTCCTCGTTGATTTAATGATGCCCATCCTGACGGGCATGGATCTTCTCGAGCGCATGCTTAGCAAGGACCCTGGCGTCGAAGTGATTCTGATGACAGGGCATTACTCCACCGATTCCGCGGTGGAAGCCATCCAGAAGGGGGCACGAGACTATCTGGATAAGCCTCTAAACCTGCAAAAATTACGCGCGCGTATTTCGGGCCTCTTGGGAGAGCTGAAAGAAAAGGAAGCGGCTTTCCTGCTGGAACGCAAACTGATTGATGTTTTTCAATTCGAAGGCATGATTGGCCGCAGCCCGTTAATGCTCGATGTTTTTGCGAAGATTCGCCGCGTTGCACCGCATTTTCAGACTGTGTTGATTACCGGTCCAACCGGCACGGGCAAAGAGCTGGTGGCCCGGTCCCTTCATAAACTTCGCAACGCAGGTTCCGGACCGTTTGCGGTGTGCAATTGCGCCGCCATCGTGGACACACTTTTCGAAAGCGAGCTGTTCGGTTATGCGAAAGGAGCCTTTACCGGCGCCAATGAGGATAAGATCGGGTTGTTTGAATACGCCAATCACGGAACTGTTTTTCTCGACGAAGTTGGCGAGATGCCGCTTCCCGCGCAGGCAAAACTCCTTCGCGTGTTGCAAGAGAAGGAAGTGCAGCGAGTCGGTTCTCCCGTGCCGCGAAAGGTGGATGTCCGCGTCATCGCCGCGACAAATCGCGACCTGGCGGCGCTGATAAAAGAAGGAAAGTTTCGGGAGGACCTTTTTTACCGCCTGGGGATGATTGAAATCAGCTTGCCCCGGCTCGCGGACCGCAAGGAAGATCTGCAAATCCTGGAGCGTTTCCTGGTGGAAAAGTACGCGAAGCAGTACGGGAAAAAGATTAATGGGATTACCCGCAGGGCTCAAACTTGTCTTTCCTCTTATTCATGGCCGGGCAACGTTCGTGAACTGGAGAACGTTCTCAGCCTGGCCGTGATGATGGCCGAAGACAATTTGATCGATCTGAATGACCTGCCCAAGCCCCTTCTGACGCCCAGTTTGGAGGTCACCGCTCAGGGGCAAAAATTACTGACCTTTGAAGAACTGCAGCGCGTGCATCTACAACGTGTCCTGGAACATGTAGAAGGCGACAAGACCCGCGCGGCAGAAATTCTGGGCATTAGCCGTTCCACACTCTATAACCTTTTATCTCGGGCAAAACCCTGATCCACCTCCTGTCGCACAAGCTCGTTCACACACACCTGACCAAAACTTGGACGCTCGTCGGGAACTTGCACGAACCCCAAGTCCTGCTCATTCACCCCGAAACCAACCAACCTGCGAGACGCGGCCCCCTAACTCACTGATTTTCCAGGGCTTTTTGCAGGTTGACGTTCCAGGTTTAGATTTGCTCTGGGTTTGGAAGGGCCTGTGCATCTACCGGTTCTCATGCAAGTGTTCACGATTCTCCCCGGCACGACCATCACGTCCTTAACGGGACGAAGTTCAAGATGTGAAGCGCCTCTTCCTGCCAATCCCCTGCCTACTCTGACCCCAGCTGACCAGTTTGGAGTCTCATGGACTGCGTTAGCTGGGGACAGCCTTCCTCTGTCCTCTGGCCAGAAATGGAAAGCAATCGGGACCGGCAGAATTTGCAGGAACCGAACAATTTCGATGGATCGCGGTTGGACCGCCTCCAAGTCGCTGCCGAGTGGAAGCACGCAGCTATGAACGAATCAATCCTCCGTCGCGAAACGAAGAGCGGCCTCGGGAAGAGCTTTTTGCAGATCGAAACCCGGGAGTGGGATTGTTGGTATGTTGGCAAAGCTCGCGTGGCGCGGAAGGAAGTTTCCAGCGCACCCCGGCAAAACTATGGTTTCCAGTTCATTGAGAAGACGGGAGACTGGCTCCTCCAATAGCCGCGAAAGTGGCAACCAAGGAAAGGTCTTCAAGATCACAGAAACTCCAATCCACAGCCGAAAGGGCGTGCGATGTTAAAGCTGACAAAAGATCCAGTAACCAACTCTCCCTGGTGTTCCGCCTCGAGAGAGGATCTCTGCGCGGCGGTTCAATGCCTGCGAGACAACTTCATTGCTTATGTCGGCCCGTTTGTAATCAAATCCGGCGTCGCCGCATTCAAAGTATCGCAGTACCTTCTAACTGCGGATGAATTGGTCGCTCTTTACAAGTCTGGCCGCCTTACCCAGGAAGGCCTGTCAAATTTCGCGAAGAGTACGGAAGCATCAGACGAGAGGCTCGGCATGGGGCGGACCAGCTAATCGGTACGGGTTGGCAACGAGCACCTGGATAAGTGGTGTGAAGCAAGTTGGTATGGACCCTGATTTGCATTGACTTGAATTCGAGACATATGCCGCAAAAAACCACAATAACGCTTACACGTTCTGCCTCGATCGCGGACATACAAAACCAATCTGAACCGACGACGCAGAGCTTGTTTCAATCCGGCACGCGGAGCGCCCTCAATCATGCAATTCTTTGCATTGGTGTTTTTCTGCTTTATCTGCTGTTGAATCGCCCTGACGTTATTCTTCTATCCCGTTTAGGGGTGACGGCTTGGTATCCGGCGGTCGGATTAGCGTTCGCCGTAATGCTCGCTATCAGTCCGCGGTACATGCCCTTGTTTGCGATTGCCGGCTCGGCATCGGGCATGATTTTTTATCTCCAGCCACTATTTTCGTGGGGCACACTCGCAGGCGTTCCGCTTGAAATAGCTGTCTATGCAGCGGCGGCGTGGCTGCTGCGAGGTCCGTTGAAAATAGACAGTTCACTGGGCCAGCGGCGCGATGTCCTGCGGTACTTGGTGGTAGCATTCGCGGCCGCCATTCCCACAACACTAATCGGCGTCCTGTGCCTGTGTGCCGATCACACGATTTCATGGTCGCAGTTCTGGGGCTCGGCGATGGATTGGTACATCGGCGACACCATCGGACTGCTGAGTGTTGCTCCCTTTCTTCTGATTCACGTACTACCACGGGTTGGCAGGTGGACGGCGGCTCCTGTTTCAGAAACGGTGCGCGAGGGCCGGGAGTGGATAAGAGGAAATCACGAAATTGTCCCACTGCAGATTTTAGAAGTCGCTGCGCAGGCGGTTTCCTTTGGGCTGCTTTTCTGGATCATGTTTGGCGGCCCTGCTTCCAAGCAATTGTTTTATCCAGCCTTCCTTCCTATTATCTGGATGGGAATGCGCCGCGGGATTCGTGGAGCGGTGACCGGTTTGCTCGCACTGAATTTTGGCATCGTGATTACGCTCCGGTTTGTAACCGTCCCGGCAGACACTTTCATGAAACTAGGGTTTTTGATGCTGGCGGTCTCCGCCACGGGATTGATCCTTGGGGCGGCGGTTTCCGAGCGGGAACGAATAGCGGGTGATCTGAAGGAACGCACCATTTTCCTGAACTCCCTCATTGAAAACAGTCCGTTTGGGATCGTAGTGCACGACCGCGACAGCAAAATACTACTTCATAATGATGCCTTCGCAGCTTTGTTTCAGTATAGTTCCGCGGAGATTGTTGGAAAAAGCCTGCGCGAATTGGTTGTCCCCGCCGAACAGCAAGCGGAATCGCGGCAGTTGGCCGATCAAGTCAACTCTGGGCGGACCTCGCATGCGACAGTTCGACGCAAACGGAAAGACGGACAACTAGTGGACGTCGAGGTTCACGCTTTGCCGATGGTCGTTGCAGGTCGAGTCCAGGGCGGCTACTTAATCTACAAGGACATTTCAGAAGAGGTGCGTGCTTCGGCGGCGGCAAAAGATCATGCGGACGCCATGGGTCATTGGGTGGGCGAACTGGAACTTCGAACCATGCAGATCACCCTTCTGAACGAAATGAGCGGCCTATTGCAATGTGCAGAAAGCACCGAAGAAGCTTATGGCGTGATCGGACAATCCGCAAATAAGCTGTTTGCAGACGCGGGGGCAGGGGCCGTGTTTACCTACAAGCCGTTGGGAAATGCACTGGAACTTACGGTGTCGTGGGGGGACGGTTGCCTCGGGGAGCCGTCTTTTGCCCGCGACAAATGCTGGTCACTGCGTCTCGGGACCCCACATTGGAGCGAGTCACCCGACCGCGGAATTGTATGCGATCATATCGACGGATCGGTTGCCGGTGTCTCTCTTTGTGTCCCGATGGTAGCGCAAGGCGAAACTCTGGGAGTCCTTCATCTCCGTTACAACCTCGACGCCAACGGTAATCCAGAAGTGGACCAGAAGACCCGCGAATCGCAAAAGCGGCTCGCTGTCGCCGCTGCAAGCCAGATCGCCGTATCGCTGGCCAATTTGCGCTTGCGGGAGACGCTGCGAGAGCAATCCATTCGCGACTCGCTCACGGGCTTGTTCAATCGCCGCTTTTTGCAAGAATCGCTGGACAAGGAACTTAAGCGCGCCAAGCGAAAACAACGGTCGCTTTCACTTGTTTTCCTCGATCTCGACCATTTCAAACGCTTCAATGACGTTTTTGGACATGATGCAGGCGACAGCGTACTGCAATCCATGGCTGACATTTTCCGGACGCATTTCCGCACGGAAGATATCATCTGCCGCTATGGGGGCGAAGAGTTTGCCGTTATTCTTCCGGAGTCTTCTGTCGAAGACGCGTTCAATCGTGCAGAGGCGTTACGGCTCGCGACAAAGGACCTCAAGCTCGTGCACCGTGGGATACTCCTGGACCCGGTAACTCTATCCGTCGGGATTGCGGGATTTCCTGATCATGGGCAGAGCGCTCAAGAATTGCTGGATGCCGCCGACAAGAGCCTCTATAAATCGAAAGCAAACGGACGTGACCGCGTGAGCCTCGCCAGCTCGTAGCGTGTAAACCTCGCCTCTGGGTTCGAGCGGTCTTACCAGACGGTGTTCCTGAGTTCCGTTTCTGAACCTCATCAAGCTCCCTCGTGGTGGCTTATGGGGCAGATTCAGGAGTGGCGAGCGGGTACGGCAGGTTTCTAAGTCTTTTGCGGTCAGGAAGAAAGTGGTGGACGTGACCGGGATCGAACCGGTGACCCCCTGCTTGCAAAGCAGGTGCTCTCCCAGCTGAGCTACACGCCCACAGATGCAACAGGTCTATTTTAGGACACTTTCCGATGCGGCGCATCTTCGATCGGTGTGCAGGTAAACCTGGCAGTACTGTGTCTGGCTATTTCCAGGCTCCCAGCAGGCGGCGCAGCAGGAGTAGTTCTCCCAGGTGATAGGCGTTGTGGTCGGCCACGAGCAGGGCTTCGCGCAGAATTGTTTGGCCGTCGCCGTGTGGGAGCGGAGCGAAGAAATCCGTGGATTTGCTTTCCACGATCTTGATCATGGCTTTCAAATCAGCGCGAAAGGCAGTCGCGCTTTTGTTCCAGGCTTTGTTGTCGGGAGGAGCCTGCGTCGTTGGCCAATATCCAGCAGGAAATTCGGGAGAGACGTGCTTGGGGTTGCGCGTGAACTCGAGGATGTCCCATTGGACGAGGCGCAGGTGTTCCAGGACTTCCCACGGCGAGTGCGCCGCGCCCCCTGGCTTTTTTCCCTGAAGATTCGCGGGCCAGTCCTTCACCGCGCTGTCAAAATCCACGTGGGCGTGGCCGCCATTCAGAAGTTCCACCAAATGTTCCGGCAACGACTTCTGCTTTTTCATGAGTTCCACCTTCTATGCTTCGCCGTAAAGACCGACGGCGCCCTTTCCGAGTTGACCGCCGAACTTAGCCCGTGCCGCTCGTTGCTGCTCCCCGGGCCCTCCATGATAGCCGGGATTCGCAAGAGGTATGGTCCCCGGAAGGGGATTGCTCTTGTAGATGGGATTGGATGCGGCACTCATCACGGAATGTTCTTAAAAGATTGATGAAGAATTTACGAGGGATGTGTTCCCTTACTGGGTGCCCCCGCCCGCGCACGCCAGGGCAAGAAAGCTAAATTCGAGGAGCAACATCCATGAGATTCAGGCAGTTTTTCCGGGCGGCGCTATTCCTGCCGCTAATTCTGGGATTGCTGGCAGTGGCGCCCGCCAATGCCGACGGCAACCTGAAAAAAGTGAAACATGTGGTTGTGATCATGCAGGAAAACCACTCGTTCGATAACTACTTTGGGGCGCTGGCTTATGCGCCGGGCAGTCCATACCATCGGGGCCTGTTCGGGTGCCGAGACGGAGACCACAGCTGCGTCGACGGCCTGACCTGCGTGCCGGACAATAGCGGTGGATTGCATTGCTACAACGCGAACCGGGACGACGATGGCTCGCTGGTTTCCGTCTTCCATGATTCGCGGCGCTGCGCTTCGCCCGACCTGGATCATTCGTGGCTGGGAACCCATCAGGAGATGAATTTCCTGGATCCCAACGGGACACGCCGATTTTCGCTGAGCGACGGGTTTGTCCGGGTGAACGACAAGACGGAACAAATTGACAATGGGGTGGAGAATCCCACCGATGACCAGACCATGGGGTTTTATACCCAGGACGACATCCCTTTTTATTACAGCCTGGCCGGCAACTTTGCGATCAATGACCGCTACTTCGCGTCTGTCCTAGGCCCGACCTTTCCGAACCGTTCTTACCTCCTGGCGGCCACTTCCTTTGGTCATCTGACGACCAGCGACACGTTTGCACCTCCAGGGGGCTACAAGCCCATCACCGGCACGATTCTGGATTTGTTTGATAAAAACAATGTGAGCTGGGCGGATTACTTCCAGGATGCACCGCAGGCCGCCACATTCCGGTTGTTCGGCGCAACTGGAATCGATCCGCACTTCTTTCCGCTGCCGGTGTTTTTGCAGCAGGCCGCTGGCGCGCCCAACCTGCCGCCTCTGCCAAGCGTATCGTTTGTGGATCCGAATTTCGGCCTGTTCGGCACCGCGCACGAAAATGACGAACATCCGCCAACCGATATCCAGCGGGGACAGGCATACGTCTCGCAAGTGGTGAACGCGCTGCGCAACGGTCCGTACTGGCAGGACACGGTAATCTTTATTACCTATGACGAGCACGGCGGCTACTTCGACCACGTGGCTCCTCCGGCGGCGCGGCAGGAATCTTCGCGGACACCGGACGGAATTTTTCCGGGGCAGTGCGTGGACCTCTCGAATCCTCCGCTGAGCCTTCTGCCCGGCGGCGGCGCGGAGTGCGCGCACAATCCCTTGAGCGCAACGGACACGACCGTAAACGACGCCGCTGCGCTGTGCCCGCAGTTCGCGGCAAATCCGACCGGGCCGTTCCCGGCGGAGTGCGCCTCGTTTGACCAGTTGGGCGTGCGTGTGCCGTTCATGGCCGTGTCGCCGTTTTCGAAACCGCACTACGTTTCGCACACGGTGGGCGACCACACGTCCATTCTGGCGTTCATTGAGAAGCGGTTTTTGAGCACCGACGCGACCGATGGTGGCGATGACGAGGACAACGGAGAGGTTGCGCGACAATTCCTGACGCTGCGCGACAAGCATGCGCATACGCTGGAGGATCTCTTCGATTTTGACGGTTCTCCCTCGATGAATACCGCCGTGACAGTTGCGGCTCCGCCGGCACAAGACTGCACACCGAAATAGGCAGCGGATGGGATGAGTAATCGGAAATTTGCAACGAATAAAGACACAAGGCACCCTGCGCGCCATCTACGCGCGCAGAGTGCCCAGGTGATATGGTTCAGTCCGAAATTAATCCGTTCGTCGCGATCGGGGTGGTTGTGGCGCCACTTCCAGTAATTCTGCTGGTAGCGATGATTCCGGTGCTCGTAAGCGACGTACGATTCGTGGCGCCCGCCGACGTAGCCCCGGTAGGCACGGTCTTCCCGGTCATCCCAGTTGTGGTAGTCATGGTGATGCGAGTCGTAGACGCGAACCTGAATGCCGGCATCCTGCGCCGCGGCCACGATGGGACCGCTGATTGCGAGGGCAGCTGTCAGAAACAACCCGCTTAGAAGTAGATTTGCTCGTTGCATATGATGATCTCCAGACCGCAATCCCTGGATTCACGATTTCGAAATCACGGTAGCCGCCAATATGCGCTTTGCGGGGGCGGAAAGATGCCCTGTATTGAACAAGATGGCAATTCTGTAATACCGCCTTTTCAGGTGACAGAGGGCTACATCTTCTTGGCGTAGTGGTCGCCGAAGAAATCGTGCGCATTCCACGCGGGTCGCGCCGCGTCCTGGGTGATCAGCCAGCCACAGAGGTAGGCGAACTGCGCGTATTTGACGGCCTGATTGAAATCGAGGTTTGGCTGCTGCATGTCGTCCTGTGGCTGGTGATACCGCGTTTCTTCCCACTCCTTAAAGATGGCGGTTGGATCGATTTTCGGGTCGTTGGACTTGAATCCCGCCACCAAAAAAACGGCGGGAACGCCCTGCCTTACGAAAGAGTATTGATCGCTGCGAATGAAGATGACTTCTTCGGGCATGGGGTCGGGACTGATGCTGAGGTGCAGGCGCTCGGCGGCGCGTTTGACGACTCCGCCGAGCGTCGAATGTTCGGTGCCGAACGGAATAATGTCCAGCAACGGCCAAAGCATCTGGTCTTCGTCCATGTTGACGTTGGCGACGATGGCGTCTTTGCTGACCGTCGGATAGTGCGCGAAATAGTCGGAGCCGAGCAGGCCGGCTTCTTCTCCGGTCACTGCGACGAAGAGAATGGAGCGCTTCGGGCGCGGGTTCATTTTCGAAAAGGCGCGGGCAACTTCGAGGAGAATGGCGCAGCCGGAAGCATTGTCGAGCGCGCCATTGTAGATGCTGTCGCCCTTCACCGGCTCGCCGACGCCGAGGTGATCGAGGTGCGCACTGTAAACGAGGTATTCGTTCTTGAGCGCCGGGTCGCTGCCCTCGAGCTTTGCCACCACGTTGTGGCTGCTGACATCCTCCAGTTTGGTCTGTTTGTGAATCTTGGCCGAAAGCGGCAACGGGAACACGAGCGACTTACCTTCCTTGGCGGCCTGAAATACTTCCTCCGGAGTATGGCCGCTACCGGCAAAAAGCTGCCTGCTGGCCTCGAGGCTGAGGAAGGCCCCGGCTCGCAATTGGGGGAAATAATCGTTCGGCAGACCCTCTTTGGACAGCCAGCGAAACCCCGGACGCGAAAGATCCCGGACTTGCTCCTTAAATGGATAGAGTCCTTCGAGGACGGGATCGTTGACTACAATGATTCCAACGGCTCCGTGCGCGACGGCGTTGGCCGTTTTCTGCTCGAACGAGGAATAGTGCGCCTTGAGCGAGGATTCAAAATTCGGCGCTTCGAAGACCATCGCGACAATCTTGCCCTTGGCATCGATGCCTTTATAGTCGTCGTAATTCTGCTCGGGAGCCGTGACGCCGAATCCGACATAAATCACCGGAGCTTCGACCGAGGTTTCCTTGCGCGCGGGATCGCCCTGGACGAGAAAATCCTTGCGGAAGATAAGAGTTTCCGGTTTTCCGTTGCGGATCAGCGACAGCGTGGTGTTCGGCTCGTCCGGGCGCACCGAGCGCAGCGGAACATTCTGAAGATACGTTCCGGCGTCGCCCGCGGGAGTGAGCCCCATTGATTCAAATTCCGTGGCCATATACTTAGCTGCAATTTCATAGCCGCGCGAGTCCGTTCCGCGGCCTTCCAGTAAATCATCGGCAAGGAAATTCATGTGGGCGCGAATGGCCTCCGGGCGGATGGATTCCATAGCGGCTTCCGACGGATCGGCGGAGGCCTGGGCCGCTCCCGCAGGCAAAGCCAGAGCCAACGCAAGAGCCGCGCACACCAGATGTTTGAAAAGCTTTAGCATGAGGGACACCCTTCTGAATTACATATGAAATTTACCGCTAGACAGCCTATGCAGAGCTTGGACGGGTGTCAAACGGACGAGGTGAGCAGCGACTTGCAGCCGATTATGGGGAGACTATGGGAACGGATCAGGAGGCGTCGGGCGGCTCTGGGTGAATGGTGACACGTGAGATTTGCGGGAAGCGTTCCTTGACGCTGTCTTCGAGAGCGGCGGTGACATCGTGGACGCGGGTAATCGAGAGATCGCCCTTCATGACGCAGTGACAAGAAACGAGGATGTGGTGTTCGACCTGGCGGACGCGAACATCGTGGCAATTGATGAGCTCGTCGTAGGTGCTGGGCATGCCGTTGAGAAAGGATTCCACGGACATTTCCAGTTGGCGCATCTCGCCGGCGCGGGTGTCGGGCGTGGCGATGTGGCGGCCGAGCGGTTCGATGTGGATGTTGACGTCGACATCGCCCTTGCCGAGTTCGCGGATGCCGTCTTCGAGTTCGGTGGCGCGGCGGTGGGCTTCGCGAAGGCTGAGGTTTTCGTCCACTTCGAGGTGCAGCTCGACGAAGAGGTGGCTGTCCTGCTGCGAGGCGGTGACGTCGTGCACAGCGAGGCCGAGGCGAAGAGCGACGGCGAGGACGGATTCGAACAGTGTCTCATCGCGAGGGGCGCGGGGTTCGGCGTGGACGATGACGTCCGCGGGAACGATCTGGGCGATGCGCTTTTCGATTTTGTCGGTGAGGGCGTGGACCTGTTCGAGATTGGCGGTGCGGGCAACGCTGACGGTCGCGTCAACAAAGTAGCGGTTGCCGGCGCGGCGGAGGCGCACGCGTTCCACGTGGAGAACGCCTTCAATATTTCCGACCTCGGTAACGAGCTGATCCTGCAACCCCGCGGGAGCCGCGTCGAGAAGGGCGTCCAGGGTGCGGCGGCCGAGTTGTGAACCGACCCAGAGGATCACGCCTGCGACGGCAAGGCCGGCAAGCGAGTCGGCGTAAGCAAGCCAGGGAAGGTTCCAGACATTGCCGGCCCAGACTAAGGCCACGCCCAGGATGACGACAATCGTGCTCCAGACATCGGTTGAGAAATGCAGGGCGTCGGCTTCGAGGGCTTCGCTGGAGTAGCGCTTGGCGACGGCATTGAGCGTGCGGGCGCGGGTCATGTCAATCGAGAGTGCGACGAGCAGAATCAGGATGGCGGTGAAGCTCGGCTGGATGTGGACCGAGTGGAAAAAGAGGCGATGGAAGGCTTCATAAATGATATAGACGGCGGTAAGAATGAGCAGGCCTGTTTCGATGAACGCCGAAAAATTTTCAAACTTGCCGTGGCCGTAGGGATGGCGCTCGTCCGCCGGCTGGTCGGAGACGCGTACGGAGAGAAACGTGATGACGGCGGCGACGAGGTCGAGGCCGGAATGCAGCGCCTCAGACAAGATGCCGAGGCTGTCGGTGCGAATGACCAGGAAGGTTTTCAGGCATAGCAGGACCGCGGCGGAGCCAATGCTCAGCAGGGCGGCGCGCTTCTTTTCCTGGATGGCGGTCTGCAGGCCTCGGGAAAGGACCATGGAGTAAGACTACAACATGTGGCGAGAGGATGCCGCACGGGGAGTTGAGAGAGCGTGATCTGTGGCCCGGATCTGTGGCCCGTGATCCGTGGGTAAAAGGAAGAGCGCTAAGTGGACTCGTTGAACATGATTTGAGGTTGAGGTTCTTCGGGCATCTCCGGTAAAGCCCACCGGAGTCCGAACCCCGGACCTTATCGGATGCCCTAAGAATGACAGATGAGTTCCTTAGACGTTTTCCCTATGGGCAACTTCAGCGCCTCGCTCAGGACTTTTTTGCGGGGACGAAACGGAGCGACGCGGAGTTCATGCAGTAGCGCAGGCCGGTGGGCTGGGGGCCGTCGTCGAAAACGTGCCCGAGGTGCGCGTCGCAGAGGCGGCAGGAGACTTCGTCGCGGGACATGCCGAGACTGTTGTCGGTGGAAACAAAAATATTTTCCTTGGCGATGGGCGCCCAGAAACTGGGCCAGCCGGTGCCGGACTCAAACTTGGTTTCCGAAGTGAACAGCGCGTTGTCGCAGCAGATGCAGCGATACAACCCCTTCGCGTGATTTTCGAAGTAGGCATTCTGGAACGGGCGTTCCGTGCCGGCATGGCGGGTGACGCGATATTGCTCGGGATCGAGCAGCTTGCGCCACTCTTGGTCGGTCTTCACGACTTTCGCGAGTGTAACCACACCGAGTTTTTTCCCGGCATCGTCAAATTGAACGATTTTCAGCGGGCCGCTGTTGGTGTCGGCGGAAACGAGCGCGGAAGGAGCGTATAGTTCGCGGCGCACGATCCACAGCAACAGCGAGCCGCTACCCAAACCACCCAAGCCAGCAAGAAACGCGCGGCGATTGGATTCCATGGAAAAACCTCCGAACGGCAGAACGAGGCGGTCCATGCGGACCAACCCTACCTCATCTGAGTGATGCGCGCGGAAAAGGTTACAGCGAGCCCTTGGCGCTCATGGGCGGCTCGGGAAGCAGCGGCAGGTGCTTGGGTTCGCCACGCGCGCCGCGCACTTCCACTTCCTCGAAGAGCAGCGAAGGAGCGACGACGGAAGCCGGCAAGCCGTTCTGCGCGGTGCCGAAGGCGGCCAGAGCCGTGCCGGCAACTCCGGCGGTCTGATTCTGCATGTAATTGAAGACCACGTTGTCGTTGCCGATGCCTTCGATGTTGCGCAGCATGCGCGGGCTGAAGCCGCTGATGCGCGCGCCACGCACGATCTCTTCGTGCCCATCGGACGGATAGATTTTGTAGACGACGAGCGGCAGCCGATCCGTGGCCGCATTGCCGCCAAAGCTGGCCAGGAGTTCGCTGAAGTCTTCCTGGTGCAGCAGACTGAGCGACGGGTTATCCATCTGGCGGACCACCATGCAGTATTCGAGCTTTTCCGCGCGGCAGGAATCGAGGAGCTTCTTCTTCAAATCCTCTTTCGAAAGGGCTTCGGAGGAGGAAAAGAAAAGGTTGCTCATCACCGGCCTGGCGTCGCTGAGGAACGAGCTGCGCCCGTGGCCGTTGGACTTTTCGGAATCCGGGCCTGGGCGGCGAGACATCAGAAGGTTTTTGAGCTTGCCTTCATCCACAACCGTGACCTTTTCGCCCGGAACGCCTTCCTGATCGATGGCGTAGCCGCCGACGAGCAAAGCGCCTTTGTAGTCCGTGGCGGCAGGATTATCCATGAGAGTGACACCGCCGGGAAGCACGCGCGTGCCGATTTTGCCGCTCCAATCGCTGCGGCCGCCAAGGCTGCTCATCAACTGCTCGACGACAGGTTGAAACGCGAGGGGCGGACGCGCTCCGCTGAGCGACGGAGTAAGTGTCTCGGCAAGAAGTGCAGCCGCCGCGCGAGGTTCGAAAAGGACAGGGCCGGTATAATCGGGCGCGGGCGCTGCGGCGCGCATGCCCATCAGTTCCGTGCCGGCGACATTCAGCGCCTTGCGGACCGCATCCGGGCTGGGAAGATCCGCGGGCCGCGGCGCATACGTTGCATAAAAATTGTTCACCTGCATTCCATCATCGGCAAGCGAGCTGAGCCCCGATTCGATGGCGGCGAAAGAATGATTCGCGCGAATTTCCGTGCCTTCACTGGTGAGCAAGTATTCGGTCGTGAACACGAGATAGTAGGTGACACGCGATTCATAAATCTGCGGGAACGCACGGAGCGCCGCGGAAGAGTCGCGGGCCTCCTGATCCCAATTACGGCTGGTCCAGTCCGAAGCGACGAGAGGCTCGATATGCTTCACCGGTTCGACGCGCGCAAAATCATCAATGTCCGACGGACGCGCCAGGCTGCTGAGATAGGCCTGCTTGCGCGAGTAGGTTTCCACCGCCTCTTTGAACGCCTGGTCCGTCGCAATCCAGAGATCCTGGCGGAGCGAATCGTAATCGCGATCGATGCCGACCGTTCCGGAAGGGCCGATGAAACCGCGAAAGCCGTCCTCGCTGATGAAGTTGGAGCTGTCGAGTTTGTAATCGCCGACGCGAGCGGAGACGTTCATCACCCGGTTGCGATTGTGCGCGGAGGTGACCAGCGCGCCGTATTCAGCGACCACTTCCCGGATATCCATGTCGAGGAGCCGGTACTCGATGTAATACGGACGGACGGGCTTGTCGAGCTTGGGAATCTGCAGTTCGAGGCGCGACTTGGCGCGGGCCATTTCATCTTTCATCGCTTGCAGCGTGTGATCGTTTTCGGCGGGAGCCTGCGCGAACGCGGCGGATGCGGCGGCGAGGGCGAGAAAGGCAGCAAACATGCGAATGGCGCGCATTACTGAAGGCCTCCGGATTTCTGAATGTCGTGCGCCGGGGGCGGCAGAATGGGTGGCCGATCCGTGGACGATTGCTTCTTTTGCACTTCGAGCTCGGAAGTGAGAATCGCCGGGGAAGCGGCCGAGACGGGCACGTACCCGGATTCGGCGCCGCAGTAGCCGTTGAAAACTTCCGGCGTGTCACCGGTGGCAACGATTTTCGTCAGCGCGGCAAGCGGCGTTCCCACGATGTCCACACCGCGGACAAGTTGATCTGGCCGGCCATCCGCAAAAACCTTGTAAACAACGAGCGGTTCCACCTGGAAAGCCTGCGGCTGCCCGCGGCCGGTGAAAGTAAATCCTCCGGCGATGTCGTCGATCAGCAGCCCGTACGGCTTGCCCTGCTGCTTGACGAGTTCGATCAGCTTGGCGCGGAGTTGCGCGTTGGTGACCATCTTGTTGCTTTCCACCAGCAGGTTCCCCTGGCGGGAGACGGGAGTGGCGCCAATTTGGCGGCGGCCATGGCCGTTCGAATGAGGGAAGTCCTTCAGAGGCGACCGGGACATTTCGAAATTTTTCAGAACCCCGTGATCCACCAGAACTACACGCTGCCCGGCCACGCCTTCGTCATCAAATTGGTAGTAGCCCAGCAGATCTTGACCCGCGACTTTTTTCTCCGTGGCGTCGTCCACCACCGTCAGGAAACTGGGGAAAATCTGTTCGCCCACTTTTTTAGCGAAGGTCTGCCCTTCGGTCACGTCCTTCTGGCGATGGCCTTCGGCGCGGTGGCCGAATACTTCGTGGAAGAAGACAGCCGCGGCGCGCCCGGTGAGCAACGCCGGGCCGACGGTTGGATCGTTCAACGGCGAAACGACCAGGCCTTCCATCTCTTTGCGCAACTGGGCAGACGCGGCCAGCACGGCCTTGTCATCCGGAGCGTCGCCGGGATTCACCCAATCGAAGTTGTAGTAGCGGTTGATGTCCATGCCATCGGCCGCTTTTCCCTGAATGAAAAGTTCCAGGCGATAGCGGATCTGGCCGAATTGCAGCTGCGTGCCCTCGGAATTCACCTGGATCTCATTCTGCGCCTGGGCCGTGAAGGTAACGATCGAATTGATCACCGCGGTGGATTCGCGGAAGTAGCGGGTGTAATCGCGGACCTTCTGTTCCCACGGCTTGCGATCCAGCGAAAACGAAACCAGTGGGCCGATGAAGGTTTGCGGCTTCTCGCGGGAAAAATCGGGTGCGGCGCCTTCTTCGGTCTGTACTTTCACTTCCTTGCCGGTTTTGATCTTGATGAGGGCTTCGGCGGCCGAACGATACTCGGTATCAGTTTCGAGCCATACGGCGCGGCGAAGGACATCGGGATCGTCATCAATGGGCACGTTGGCGCCGGGGCTGCCGGAGGGAGGCTGGCGGCCATCAATCTTGTGGGTGTTGTCGAGCTCGTAGCTGCCGGTGCGAACGGCAACTTCGAGCCACCGGTTGCGGCCTTCATCGCTGCTGAGCAAAGCGCCGTTCGAACCGGAAACGGTGGCGCGCTGCGTGTCGGTCAGCGCATAGCTGATGAAATATGCGGCGGGGTCCTGCGCGCCATACGTTTTCATGGAACGTTCCAGCTCCGCCTTCAGCGCCGCGATCATCGGGGAAGGTTTCGCCGTGGCGTCCGGTGGCATGGCATAAAGGTCAGGATTCGCGGCTAAGACGAAAAGCGCGCCGAGCGCGGCGCACAGATAGAAACGGCGGGCTGAAAAAGCGGGGATAGAAATATTCAAGAGTGCCTCACTCACAATTAGACGCAGTGCTTAAAGGTTCAGTGTACGCCACCGCCGGTGGGTAGACAAAGCGTGGTGTGGACGGCGAGAAGCGGCAAAGCTACTACCTGAGATTAGATGGCCAAAGCGGTGGGAGCGTTGCTAAAGGAAGAGGCCCCGCGGGACTCGCCGCCGAAGCCTCCGGAAAGCCCTGGAATCGTGATCGAGCTTCAGCAGGCCTTTGCGCCCGTGGGGCATCCATTGTTGGGCGGTGGTACGGAAGCAGGAGTACCCGAACTTCGAGTGGTCACGATGGGAACGACGACGATGGGTATCACCGCCAGAATGCCGATGGTGATCGCGGCGCCTTTGCTGATGTGATGAACCTGGCCAATGCCAGGACCGGTTTCGAGGGTCGTGCTGGCGATTGCATCGGAAAGCGTCGAGAGGTTGGCTTGCGACGGAGCGGCCGGGCCGTTCGAATCGCTGTTGCGTACGGTGGTGAGCTGCCCAGCCTTCACGGCGACACAAACACCCGCCAGGTTGCAGACCTTCACCACGCCGTCAAAGACGATCACGGTCATAACGTTGTTTTCGTAGCCAACATAAAAATCCGTGCCGACCACGCCCGCGACCCCTGAAGGTGTGTGCACTTCGAACTTACCGTTGGGCTGGGAAATTTTCTGCGCCTGCGAGCGGATTTTCCCGACCGTAACTTCGAGGTCGGTCTGCTGCGCCCCGGCATCGTGCTTCACCACTTTTACAGAGGAATCCGACCCGACGTTGAGTACCGAGCCGTCGTCGAGCGACACGCGCGCGCGGCCGTTGGCCTGTGTGCTCAACACATCCTGCCAGTCAACGGGAGTTTTCGCACTGGCGTTCATGGACTTCGCGCCGCGCGTGAGGCTGACAGCCGGGATCACGCGGGAAACTTCGCCAGCGCGCTGACCGGTGGCATCGGGCAGGGCGAAGGTGTCGAAGGGAATCGCCAGCGCACAGGTGAGCAGGCAAACGAGTGCCGCCGGATACGGGGATTTTCTATTCATCGAGGACTCCTAAATTCGAACAAAACTGTGACTACACTAGTTACTGGAGAAGTGCCCGAAGGTCAATTGAAAAGAGGCGAAGCTTTGCCCATTTAACCATGATGGAGAACGCGATCCTGGCGGGTATCCGGCGAAGTGGAAGGAGGCTGCGGTCATATCGTCCCACTGCTGGCAGTTGCGGTGAAATCCTGAATGGTTGAAAAGGGTTATTACCAATTGCACTCCGCAAGCGGCGAAGAACTTGCGCGCGGCGGATTCCGACGAAAGAATAGAGTTATGCGCGCTCTTGCTGTGGTACTGGTGGCGGCCCTGATCCTCTTCGGAGTGTATGAAATTTATTTGAAGAGGATGCCCACGACCGATGCGGGCACGGCGCCGACGCAAGCAATCAGCCTGACCGGGGTGCGCATGGACCTGCTTCAGATTGCCCAGGCTGAGCGCTCGAACCTGGCTTTGAATGGCAAGTGCGGGTCGATGGACGAATTGATTTCGTCAGGATCGCTGAATATGGCGCGGCCAGGGCGGGATGGCTACAGCTACGAGGTAAGGTGCACGAGTGAAACCGATTACCAGGTGGTCGCGCGCCACGCGCCGGCCTCGGAAGGCTCGCCCATCCGGTATCCGACGCTGGCCATTGACTCCTCCATGCAAGTTCGCGAAATCCAGTAACTTTTCACCCTCCAGAATCACGCTCTTTGCCCGTTTTGCCGGGAACAATTCGCTGCCCCTATGCGTATTTAGGGGTGAGGCCGCAAGAAGCGGCCGGCGGTCGATGAGCGGAAGGGAGCAATAAAATGGGTGGCGATGTGATCGGATTGGTTGCCGTGGTGCTGACGTGCGGGATTCCTTTGGCGTTGATGTACACGTTTTACAGGGTGCGGAAACTGCGCACGGAAGAGCGGCTGGCTGCTTTGGCGCGTGGGACCGAAATTCCAATGGAACCGGAACTTTCGCAGTACGCCAGGTCGCGCCGCGCCGGGATTCTGCTGGTGAGCGGCGGCACTGGATTTATCCTGATGTTTGCGATGATCGCGCGGGTTGTGGGCGAGCCGCAAACGCTGGTGGCTTCGGCGTTTGGCATTCTCCCGCTGGCCGTGGGGCTGGGCTATTTCGTGGACGCCGCGCTGATTCGCCGCGATTTGAAGGCGTCCTGATCACGCCGGTTGCGGCGACTACCAAGTGCCCCTTCAAGGGCCGGGCTTTTGGTCGACTACAAGGGTGCCGGATAACGCATAGTTTGTCGTTGGCAAGTCCAGAAACGTGATTTGAATATGTTCGGGCTTGGCCTTGGCGTGTTCGATCAACACCGAGGCGATCCCTTCGGCAATTTTGCGCTTTTGATCCACGGAGCGCCCCTCAAGCCAGGTAATTTGCACGTAGGGCATGGTCCCTCCTCAATAACGGGTCTAGAAATCCCCTGCACCTTAATGACGGCGGCCCAGCAGGGAAGGTGAGCCGTCGCCGTGTGTTAGAATCAAGCCGGGATGAATTCCGCTATTCCACAGATGCTGGAGCTGCAGCGGTTGGACCAGACGACAGCTGCGCTGCGCGCCGAGCTCGAAGGTATGCCCAAGCGGCTGCGGGAAGCCGATGCGAAACTGAGCGGCGAGCGGACCGCGCTGGCCTCGGCGAAAGAAGCGCTGACGCAGGCTCTTGGGCAGCGCAAGAAGCTTGAGCTGGACGTGGAGCAGTGGAAGGTTCGCGCGAAAAAGTATCGCGAACAGAGCAGCTCGGTCAAAACCAACGAGGCTTACAAAGCGCTGCAACACAAAATCGCCACCGCCGAGGGCGAAGCCGGTAAGGCCGAAGACCTTGTGCTGGAACAGATGATGAAGATCGAGGAAGCGGAACGCCGCGTGAAACGCCTGGAAGCGGAGCTGAAGGAATCCGAGCAGGTGATTGCAGCGGAGAAGAAAGAGATCGAGGAGCAGTTCGCCGGAAAAAAGAAGGCCTGGGAAGCGGCTACCGCCGAGCGCCGAAGCGTCGCGAAGAAGATTCCCGAGGACCTGCTGGAACTTTACGAACGGATTGCCAAGAAACATCCCGGCTCGGCGATGGCGCAGGTGCGCGACGGGCAGTGCAAGGCGTGCGGGCTGCGCGCGCTGCCGCATACGATTCAACAGCTGGAGTCGGACACCGACGAGGAGCTTTTGCGTTGCGAATCCTGCGGGCGGATTCTCTATTCGCTCGAACCCATCGCCCACGCCGCGCCGAAAGAGTCGGCTACAGGAGCGGCGAGTTCCTGATGTCGAAACGCCCACCAGTGCCAAAAGGCGCGGGCCTTTTCGGCGAAGCGGAACCTGAACGCAAAGCGATTGCTTCTTACCAGGCGAATGTGGACGGCGGCTCACGGGGAAATCCCGGCCCGGCGGCTTACGGCGTGGTCGTGCGGGACCCTCGCGGAGAGATTGTGGCGCGGCTGAAGAAGTACATCGGGATCAACACCAACAATGTGGCGGAATATTTTGGGCTGATCGCAGCGCTCGATTACGCGCAGAACCACGGCATTCGCGGGTTGCGTGTAGAGAGCGATTCGGAATTGATGGTCAAGCAGATGCGCGGGCAATACAAGGTGAAGAGCGCGGAGTTGAAGCCGCTGTTTGAACGCGCGAAGAAAATGTCGCAGACGTTCGAATCGTTCCGCATCAGCCACGTTTACCGTGAGCAGAACAAGGAAGCGGATGCGCTGGTGAACCAGGCGCTGGATGAAACGTCGGGCTCGGGCGGCGCGCCCAGCGCGAAAGCAGAGAAACCGTCCGGCAAAGACGGCACGATGCGTTTGGTGGCACGGTACAAGGATGGCGTGTTGCAGCCCTACGATGCGTTGGACCTTCCGGAAGGAACGGAAGTGGAGTTGTTGCTGAAGCTGCGAAAGTGAAGGTTTTCGCCGACGGTGGTTCCCCAAGATTTCAATCGATTACAAATCTTAAGCTGAGATCCTTCGCCTATCCTTGTCGGATAGGCTCAAGACGACAACTGATACTGCGGATGATTCTCAGGCAGCGGTAAGTTCGCGGGCTGCCGGGGGTTTCAGGACGTAGGAGCGGTAGAGGGTGTCGCGTTGCGCGGGACGGAAGCCCGCTTGTGAGATGATGCGGCGAAGTTCTTCTTCGTTGGTGCGGTTGCGGACGCCCGCGGCGTAGACAACGTTTTCCTCAATCAGGATGCTACCGACATCGTCGGCGCCAAACTGCAAGCCGACCTGGCAAACCTTGATGCCGGGAGTGAGCCAGCTCGATTGGATGTGATCAATGTTGTCGAGATACAAGCGGCTGACGGCGAGCGTCTTTAAATAATCCACCGCTGTGGTTTCCTGCACTTTCCTACCAAGGGCCGTGTTTTCCGCCGCGAAAATCCAGGGGATGAACGCGGTGAAGCCGCCGGTTTCTTCCTGGAGCTGGCGCACACGGTCGAGGTGGTTCACGCGGTGCTGGAGGGTTTCGCCGCAGCCGAACATCATCGTGGCCGTGGTGCGCAGTCCCAAGGAATGCGCGGTGCGGTGGACTTCCACCCAGTCGTCGCTGGTGCATTTCAGGCGGGCGATCTTGCCGCGAATTTCATCATCGAGAATTTCCGCGCCGCCGCCTGGAATGGACTGCAGGCCCGCATCCATCAGGCGCTGGATGGTGTCGCGAATCGAAAGCTCGCTGACTTCCGCGATACACAAAATCTCCGGCGCAGAGAAGCAGTGCAGGTGCACCTGCGGATAGCGTGCTTTCAGGGAGCGGAGAAGATTTTCGTAGTAGCCGATCTGCAGGTCGGGATGCAAGCCGCCCTGGAGTAGAACGCCGGTGCCACCGAGTTCGAGCATCTCGTCGATCTTTTCGTAGATGGTTTCGAACGAAAGAATGTAACCGTCCTTCGCGCCCAGCGGTCGGTAGAACGCGCAAAATGAGCAATATTCGGTGCAGAAATTGGTGTAGTTGATGTTGCGGTCGATCTGGTAAGTGGCGATGCGCGGATCGTTTTTCTGGAGCCGCAACTGATGAGCGGCCATTCCGATGCCGACCAGATCATCGGACTGGAGCATGTCGAGCGCTTGCTGTTTTGTAATCGCCACGGTGCGAGTCCTTGAACTTCAAATTTTCCTGACTGGCTCGAATTGCCCGCTTAGCTCTGCGTAGCCCGCCGGCTGCCCACGGCAAAATCCAGCGAGCGTGCCAGGCCGCCCGCATCGGCGGCCAGCGCAATCCGGCGTACTTCGGAAATCAGCCCCAATTCGGCGGCGAACTCATAATAGCGCGTCAGGCCGCGCAAATTCTCTTCGTCCAAGTGATAGTCGATGTTTTCGAGCAGATAACGCCGCAAATCGGCAGCAGGCAGATTCATTTCCACTGCCGCCTCGGAAGCGATCGCGTCCACATGCTCAAGCCCAAAAGCGAGCGAATCCTGGAAATCGTGCACAAGTTGCTGGGTAACAACCTCTCGGCGCGCGGCCCAGACAGCGAGGACCGCCGGCAGGTTCGTCATTGCGCGCCACTTTTCGACGATATCGTAACTGTAGACGGAGCCGTTCCCACTGAGACCAGCAAGCGAAGCTGGTGAGACGAGATCGCCCTGGTCATCGCGGCGAGCCCCGGGCGCGCAAGCAATCGCAAGCCGCAGCGCTGGGTCGCCGATGAGCAAAGCCGCGTCCGCATGTTGCAGCATCGCCGGCAGATCAGGCGCGGCCTCGAAAAATTCCGGTTTGATGTGCCACAGCTCTTCGCAAAGGATGCGCGTGAGCGCTTGCGTACTGCGCGAACTGCGGTCGAGCGCGATGCGCGCGACTTCTTGAATAGGCTTCTTGGAAACAAGAAGCAGACTGCGCACGGATTTTTTGGAGGTGATCGAGAGATTCGGCAGAATCACCAGATCCGGGATGCGCTGGTATTCGATGGCCGGGATAATCGCGACATCCACAGCCCCGGAACGCAGCTGTTCCGCACACTGAGAAGGTACGGTGAAGGAAAGCTCGTACTTTCCGCGCAGCGGCCCATGCGTGAAGCCGCGCACCAACGGCGCTGTATTCAGGTACTCAACGATAGAAATTCGCACTGGATTCACGTTTGTAAATTGCCCGGAAAACCACCATAAGTATAGCAAAGTCAGCCACCGGAGCAGGGCCTCCTATGGACAACAAGCGACCTTCCAGATAGGCTGAAATTTACGAAACGGGTGAAACGGCCATGACGGTAACCCTCAAGCTGAAGCCTGAAATTGAAGCTGGCCTCCTAGCCCGGGCCAAGGCCAGCGGAATGACACTGGAAGAATATCTGCTCTCCCTGGTTGAGGCGTCTGTGCTTTCTGGAAACCATGCACTCGCACCCGAGGAACGCGCTTCAGCTTTCGAGGCCTGGTCCACCAGCCACCGCCCAACGACTCCGCTATCCGATTCAGCGGTCAGCCGCGAAGCAATGTACGAGGGCTGAAAGGCGGGATGAGCTTCCTGGTCGACACCAATATTCTCTTGCGCAGCGCCCAACCAAATCACAGTCTTTGTTCGCAGGCAACCCGGGCGGTGGCGAGATTGATGAGGACAGGGGAAGCCCTGTTTTTCTGTTCACAAAAACATAGCAGAGTTTTGGAATGTGGCCACGCGTCCGTCAGATCGCAATGGACTTGGGTTCACTCCCGAGGAAGCCTGGCAAGAAGTAAGCAGCATTGAAAGATTCTTGACACTATTACCCGACGCTCCGGCAATTTACACCGAGTGGAAACGCCTGGTGAAGGACTACAGAGTTCAAGGAGTGAGGGTCTACGATGCGCGACTGGTAGCGGCCATGCGGGTCTACGGGGTAGAACAGATTCTCACTTTCAACGTTGATGATTTTAAACGCTACAGCGCTACAGCAATGTACGGCCGATTCATCCGGCATCGCTGCAGGTCTGAGCTGCTGAGTAAATTGGTGTGCTTTGTGATTTGGCGGGCTTCTGCTACAATTAAGACTTTGCTTTTCAATCTTTTGGAGTGCAGGAATCGATATGGCATTGAAGTGTGATCTTTGCGGCAAAGGGCCGCACTATGGAAACGTGGTCAGCCACGCCAACAACACCCGGCGGCGGCGCTGGAATCCGAACCTGAAGCGCGTCCGGGCCGTCGTTGCCGGCGTTCACAAACAGATTCGCGTGTGCACGGCTTGCATCCGTCTGGGCCGTGTGACCAAAGCAGCCTGAGCGAACCTTTGAACCTCTCCCCAAGCACCTCCAGCAGAGCAGTGCGACTGCGGCGCGCCGGGGCTCTCTTGCCCGTGGCGGGACTGGTGTTTTCCGTCCTCGCCGGGTGCAAGCAGTCAGAGCACCACGCTGCCGACGTGTGGGCTACGGTGAACGGCACGGAGATCAAGCGCGACGAGGTCGAGAAATACTACCGCTCGCAGGTGAATCCCGAGGGCCAGGAGCCTTCGCAGGAAGAGGCGCTTTCGCTGAAGCTCAACGTCACCGACCAGTTGATCAACAACGAAATCCTGCTGGAGCGCGCCAAGAAGCTGAACCTGGAAGCCAGCGACGGCGAAGTGGAAGACAAGTTCACCGAACTGAAGAGCCCGTTCACCGAAGAAGAGTTCCAGCGGCAACTGAAAGCGCGCGGGATGAACGTGGACGACCTGAAGCGCGACCTGCGGCGGCAGCTATCCATCCAGAAACTCCTGAACCGTGAAGTGGCGGCAAAGATCACCATCACCGACCAGGACGTGCTGGATTTTTACAACACCAACCGCAACCAGTTTAACGTTGCCGAGCCGCGATACCGGATTTCGCAGATCGTGATTACACCCCGCAAGGAATTGCAGATCCGCAACCGGAAGAACGACGACGCAACCACCCCAGCCGAAGCCGAGCGCAAGGCCAAGATGCTGAGCGACAAGCTGAACAGCGGCGCGGATTTCGCTCAATTGGCGATGGATTATTCCGAAGATGTGAACACGGCAGGAAACGGCGGCGACCTCGGCTACATTCCGGAATCGGCGCTTAACCAATCCGACCCGATTCTGAAGAAGACGGTAATTGGCCTGAAACCCGGCCAGGTGAGCCCGCCGATTCAGTTGAAGGACAGCATTCGCATCCTGAAGCTGGTGGCGCGCGAGGCAGCCGGCCAGCGCGGCGTAGACGATCCGCAGGTCCAGCAGACCATTCGCGACACCCTGCGCAACCGCAAGGAACAACTCTTGCGCTCGGCGTACCTGGCGACGGCGCGCGACGAAGCGAAGGTTACGAATTATCTGGCCCAGCAGGTAGTCGAGACCGCCGGCAAGCTGCCCGACGCGGCGAAGTCGACTCTGCCGCCGATCAAGCCGGCTGTTTCATTGCCGGCAAACAGTTCTCCCGCCAACACGCAGTAATTCCCTGCCCGGCAATTTGAGATGGCTTTGCGGCGAGTTATTCCACCCACGCGAGTACTTCTCCGGCGTTGACGTTTTGTCCTTCCTTGACGAGCAGGCGCTCGACTTTGCCGCTCTTAGGCGAACGGATTTCGTTCTGCATTTTCATGGCCTCGACGACCAGCAGGCCCTGTCCCGCTTCCACGGTGTCTCCCAAGGCGGCGAGGAGGCGAACCACTTTGCCGGGCATCGGCGCGAGAATTTCCTGCCGGCCTTCCACCTCCACCGCGCCGTGCTTGCGTCCGCGCCACGCCCGCGGATCGATGATTTCGGCGGAGAATTCGTGCGGGCCGCACCGCAGGTTCAGCGTGCCATCCGGGGAGCGCGAAACGTGAATTTCGAACGATTGCCCGGCGAGCATCACGGAAATGGCGTTGGGTGCAATCTGCACCGCGTCGGCGTCAACGGCTTGGCCGCCAAGCGCGACGCTGCACACGTTTCCTTTTCGTTCGAGTTCGACCACGTGTTTCCGCTTGCCGCCTGTGCCCGTGAGCTGGATTTCAAATTTCATGGCATGTGATCCATTTGCTGGCGCCGCCCCTCCATCTTCCAGCGCGACGGAGTTGCCTGGAGCTCGACGCTGCCGGCCGGAGTGTTGCTCGATTGCGCGCTATGCCATAACGCCGCGGCGATCAGAGCGGCTTCTTCCGTACCGTGGCGTGGCGGTGCTGCGGGCGGATGCGGCCGCGCAAGCATTTCATCCAGCCACTTGGTGTGAATTTCGCCGCGGAGAAATTCCGGCTCGGTAAGAATGCGGCGGAACAGGCTGACGTTGGTGCGGATGCCGGTGATGGTGTACTCGTCGAGCGCGCGGCGGAGGCGGGCGATGGTCTCTTCGCGGCTGTTGCCCCAGGCAATCAATTTGCTGAGCAGAGGATCATAATCCATGGGCACGGTCCAGCCTTCGTAAACGCCTTCATCGAGGCGAATGCCGGGGCCAGTCGGCGCGTGTCGCGAAATAATTTTTCCCGGCGAAGGGAAGAAATTGTTGTCCGGGTCTTCGGCGTAGAGACGCACCTCCATGGCGTGGCCGCGCGGGGTGATGGTCTCCCACGCGAAGGGGAGACGATGATCCGCGGCGATGGCAATCTGGAGTTTCACCAGGTCGAGGCCGGTCACCTGCTCGGTGACTGGATGCTCTACTTGAAGGCGCGTGTTGACCTCGAGAAAGTAGTAGTTGAGGTCGGCATCCACGAGAAATTCCACCGTGCCTGCGTTGACGTAGCCTCCGGCGCGGCCGAGTCGCACAGCCGCATCGCCCATTTTGCGGCGCAGCTCGGGAGTGACGACTGGCGAAGGAGCTTCTTCGACCACTTTCTGGTGCCGCCGCTGGACGGAGCATTCGCGCTCGCCGAGCGAAACGCAGCGGCCATGCGCGTCGGCAAGAATCTGGATTTCAATGTGCCGCGGCCCAATGAGATATTTTTCAAGGAAGACCCGCTGGTCACCAAAGGCATTCAGCGCTTCGGACGCCGCGTCGCGCCATGCGGAAGCAAACACCGCATCGTTCGGCACCACGCGCATGCCCTTGCCACCGCCGCCCGCGATGGCTTTCAGCAGCACCGGGTAACCCATGTTTTGCGCCAGCGCTTGCGCCTCTTCGGGATTTTCAATCGGCTCGCTTGTGCCCGGCACTGTTGGAACGTTGGCGCGCCGCGCGAGCTGCTTGCCCTCGGTTTTCGAGCCCATCGCTTCCATGGCCTCTGCAGACGGGCCGATGAACGTAATGCCAGCATCAGAGCATGCCCGAGGCAGCGCGGCATTTTCCGCAAGGAAGCCGTAGCCCGGATGCAGCGCATCGCACCCGGATTTCTTCGCGACATCCATCAGCTTATCAATGCGCAGATAGCTCTCGCGCGAAGCCGCCGGCCCGATCAGGTAGGCTTCATCGGCGAGACGCACGTGGAGCGACGTCCGGTCCACTTCGCTGTATACGGAAACGGCCCGGATGCCCAACTCCCGGCAGGCCCTCAGGATGCGAACGGCAATTTCACCGCGATTGGCAATCAGGATTTTTTTGAACATGTGCGATGCGGTGACCGAGTGGATTTTATCATGCGCAACGCATCGCCAAGGTTGCGCTGCGCCTCTGCAAAAGTCCTGCCCTGGGTGTTGACTCCGCGCACCTCCTTCACATAGGCGATATACCAGTCTCCTCGTTTTTGAATGACCCGAGTCACTTTGATTTTCATAACGGGATGTTTGCGTGCTTCTTTTTGGGATTGGTGTCGCGCTTGTTTTCGAGGGCGCGCAGTGAGGTGATGATGTGCGCGCGGGTGCCGGCCGGTTCGATGACGGCGTCAATGTAGCCGCGTTCGGCGGCAACGAATGGATTTGCGAAACGGCTGCGGAACTCGGCGATCTTTTCCTGGCGCAGCGCAGCGCGATCCGCTTCGGGAACGTTGCTCAGTTCGCGCTTGTAGACGATGTCCACGGCGCCTTCCGGGCCCATCACCGCAATCTCCGCCGTCGGCCAGGCAAAATTGGCGTCGGTGCGGATGTGTTTTGAGGCCATGACGCAATACGCGCCGCCATACGCTTTGCGGGTAATCACCGTGATTTTCGGCACGGTGGCTTCGGCAAACGCAAACAAGAGCTTCGCGCCGTGGCGAATGATGCCGCCATATTCCTGCTGCGTGCCGGGCAGAAAACCTGGAACGTCTTCGAACGTGATCAAGGGGATGTTGAACGCGTCGCAGAAACGCACAAAGCGCGCGCCCTTTACCGAAGCGTTGATGTCCAGCGTGCCGGCCAGGAACGCGGGCTGATTGGCCACGATTCCCACCGGCCGGCCGTCGAACCGCGCAAAACCCACCACGATGTTCTTCGCGTAATGCTCGTGAACCTCGAAAAAGTAGTTCTCGTCCACCAGCGCGTGAATCACGTCCTTAATGTCGTAGGGTTTCAGGGGATCTTCCGGAACGATCGAATTCAGCGATTCCTCGCGGCGGTCCGCGGGATCGTTTGACGCGCGGCGCGGGGGATCCTCCAGATTGTTGGACGGGAGAAACCCGATCAGCTCGCGCACCATGGCCAGGCAATCGGCGTCGTCCCGGGAAACAAAATGAGCCACGCCGCTCGTCGAGTTGTGCGTCATGGCGCCGCCGAGTTCCTGCTTAGTGACCTCTTCATGCGTGACGTTTTTGATGACATCCGGGCCGGTCACGAACATGTACGAAGTGTCGCGTGTCATGAGCACAAAATCGGTGATGGCGGGCGAATAAACCGCGCCCCCGGCGCATGGGCCCATAATCGCGCTGATTTGCGGGATCACGCCGCTGGCCAGCGTGTTGCGCAGAAAAATATCCGCGTAGCCCGCGAGCGACGCGACTCCTTCCTGGATGCGCGCGCCGCCGGAATCGTTCAAGCCAATCACCGGCGCGCCGTTGCGCATGGCCAGGTCCATAATCTTCACGATTTTCTGCGCGTTGGTTTCCGAGAGGGATCCGCCGAATACGGTGAAGTCCTGCGCGAAAACATAGACCAGCCGTCCTTCGATGCGGCCGAATCCGGTGACGAACCCGTCGCCCGCCGGCCGCTGCTCCTCCGAACCAAAGTCCACGCAGCGATGGCGCACAAATTTGTCGAGCTCCTCGAACGTGCTTTCATCGAGAAGCAGTTCAATGCGTTCGCGAGCGGAAAGTTTCCCGGCCTTGTGCTCGCGTTCGCGGCGCTCCGCTCCGCCGCCGGCTTCCGCTTCCTCTGAAATGCGGCGTAATTGCTCCATGCGGTCCGCATTCGCGGGCGATTCCCAGGTACGATTCTTTTCAGCCAAGAGGCCCTCCCTCGGGCTCGTCGCTCTTTGGAGCGAAAATCAGGACCGCCGCGTGGGTTGCCAGCCACACCGTGCCGAGCAGCAGCACCACGCCCAGCAATATTTCGGCCAGGATTGCCCCGGCGCGCGGCAGCGGCGACTCGATCGACGTTACATAGAGCGTCGCGCGCACCAGGATCACCATCGCGCTCAAGGTCGTCGCCACGATCATCAGCGTCGTCAGAATGGAAAGAATCACCTGTTTCATAGGCGGTGAACCGGCCGGCGTTTGCGGCCAGCCAAAGCATAACGCATTCGTGTGCAAAGCTGAATGCAGGGAAACGCCGTGCACAGCAAAAGCCGTGGCGGCAGGTTTCGAGGGGAGGGAGCAAAATCAAGACGCGGCCCGAAGCGAAGAATTCTAGCGGAGGCCCGACCAGTCGTCGGCGACCACGATCGAATCGCTGGGATTCGATGGGTCGTACTTCACGCTGGTGGGATATCCGGTCACCAGCCGCTCGACTTTCACCTGGCTCTCGAGTCCGGTGATGTCCTGCGCGGTGTGATACGTCACGCCCGAAATCGAGTAACTATAGGAAACCAGGCTGCGCGGCCGGTTATCCGCCAGCGGCTGCGAGCGCATGCCAAAAAGTCCTCCGCGTTTTTCGGCCGGAGGCGCGGGATGCTGCGCAAGCTCAACCACTTGCCCCTCCGCAATTCGCCCGATCAAATTCAGATGCAGCCGGCGCTTTCGCTCCTCGGCCTCCGGATCAGCCGCGGGCCGCGCGAAAGCATAGGCGATCAAAGCGAGAGCGGCGAGGCTTCCGCCGCCAATCATAAGCAGCAATTTCCAATCGGCGAGCAATTCTTTCAACGCTCAACCCCTTGCACATATGAATATGGGAAAGTTTGATAGAGGAAGCCAATCGCCCCGCTGCCTGAATCAGTCTCCTGGCAGGACAAGAGCCTTCCCTACTGCCTTTCATAGTACCGAATGCGGGCGAGCTAAGCGAAGTCAGGAAGCCGGTGCGTGCACCGGATTGTGCAATACGCCAATCCCCGCAACCGAAACGTCCACAGTGTCGCCGACCGTGAGCGGTCCGACACCAGCGGGCGTGCCGGTGGCAATCACGTCGCCCGGGACCAGGGTCATCATGCGTGAAAGCCAGCGAATCAGAAACTCCACCGGGTAAACCATCAGCGAAGTGCTGCCGGACTGCTTCACGACGCCATTTATGCGCGCTTCCACCAGCGCGTTGCGCGGATCAAGCTGCGTCTCAATGTGCGGCCCCACCGGGCAGAAGGTGTCAAAGCCCTTGGCGCGGGTAAACTGCACGTCGCTCTTCTGCAGGTCGCGCGCGGAAACGTCGTTGAGGCAGGTGTAGCCGAGAACGTAGGACAAGGCATCATCCTCGTCGCGGAGTTGCGAACACCGCTTCCCGATAATCACGGCGAGCTCGGCTTCGTAGTCCACGTGATTCGAATAGCGGGTGAGGACGATCGGCTCATCCGTCCCGATTACCGACGAAGGCGTCTTTAGAAAAATCATCGGCTCTTTCGGCACCTGGTTGCCCATCTCCGAAGCGTGAGCGGCATAGTTGCGCCCCACGCAGACGATCTTCGATGGCTCGACGGGCGCGAGCAATCGCGCTTCGCGCAAAGCTAGTGAGGTCTCCTCTCGCGACCATTTCTGCCAGGGAGGCGCGGAAATCCCGTAGATGATTTCGCCTTCGATCAGGCCATATGAGGGCAGAACTCGAGAAGTTACCGCAGCGGATTTGGGGACAAACCGGCAAAATTTCATTTTATGGGAACCTGTTCAGCGGGAGGTGTGCGTACCCTGAGCTTCTCGCGCCCGCCACACAATCATACCAATCCAGGAGACTGTTGCAAAAAGCAGATAGGCGACGGCGCCGAGTACGAAGACATGGAAGGAGCTGTAGTAAAACTGAAGCAGCGTGAATTCAAGACTGAGGATTCGGTAGGTCAGGGTCAACAGACTCCAGGCCAGCAGGCCGGAGATCAGCAGTTCCGCCGGCGAGCGCAGAAAGCGTATCACCGGCATTACGGCGATCAGTGCCAGCAACAACGCGGCGATGAAGTTTCGCTGTTGCGCCAGTGGTTCCAGAAACGGCGCGCGGTTCGCGACCACCACCCACGCGACAAAAACCAGGGAGAGCCAGACACCCGTGTATAGCCCAACGCGTGAGGAGGCGTGTCGAAGGAAATGGAACCACCGGTATCCCGGCGGGCTGAAGTTCGCTGGCATGGTGCTGGGCTGCCTACCAGACAGTCGCTCATCCGTAGGAACACGGCTTCAGCGGGAAGGTTGCGCGACATCCACCGCCACCGCGAGGCTGGGAGCGCTTTCATTTCCCGAGCGATCCACGGCCGTTACGGTGTACCAATAGCGCTGGCCGGACTGGACAGAGTTATCACGATACGCAGGCGACGGCAAGAGCTCCGGGGTGAGCAGGGCTCCTCGCACGCCTTCCTGCTCGCTGCGGTAGACCCGGTAACCGGCGAGGTCGGATTCCACGTTGATGGACCAGGAGAGCTCCACCGCTACGGAGCCCGGGGCAGCCCCCGGCTGGATCCCGGCGACCATGCTCTGCGGCGCGGCGGGCGGAAACGTGTCCTTGGGCGTGACGATGGCGAGTGGGGAGTCGTTCGATTCCAGCACACCGGAGGGTGAACCGATTACGCTGCGCACCACATATGCGTAGGTTTTCCCATAATCGAATCCAGAGTCGCGGTAGTCGGTTGTGCCCGTGGCTCCCAGCTGGAGGAGGGGCGATTTCCATTTCGCCTGCTGCAGATCGGCCGCGGCAACGCCGGCAGTGGCGGGGTCCAACTCGCCGCGATACACGTGGTATTCCTGCACGGCGGAAAGCGGTTCGCCGGCCGAAGTTCGGGTTGGCGCCGGCCACTTCAGATCAATGCCCTGCTCGGTCACGCTCGCATCCAGCGAGGAAATTCGTTCGGCAACGGGATAAAGGTGCAGGATCACGTCTTTCGAATCGGGAGAGGGGTGTTTGGCAGAAAAAAGTGTGTGCACACGATAAACGAACGTTTGGCCGGAACGCAGCTGTGGATCGGCCGGTGAAACCGGATCGACAAACTGCACCTGGCCCCGTTGCGAATAGCGCGAAACCAGCGCCCCGGGGACGGTATCCACGACCCGAAACGATTTGGGATCCGGCGTGCCATCGGCGCGCAAAGTTCCGCGCAGCACTTCAAATGTGGGCACCTGCTGCAACCGTTCGCCGAGGGTGCTCTTTCCCGGCATGGTGAAGGTGAGCTGCACGCCGTCGCCGGCCTGTTTCGCGGTCATATCCGTAACGGCCTGAGGAACTGGCGGAGTGGGAGGTTGTGGCTCACCGGGAGCGCCGCAGCCCGCCGTAAGCAAGAAAATAGAAATTAGAAAATAGAAAATGGCAGTGGACTGCGCGAGTAGTTTTTGGGGGCGGAGCAGCGTCCCAGATCTATTTTCCATTTTCGAATTTCAATTTTCGGGACTTACAGAATGTAACGGCTCAAATCCTGGTTCTTCACGATATCGGCGAGCTGCTTGTTGACGTACGCCGCGTCAATCTTCACGGTTTTCTTCTTAAGGTCGGGTGCCTCAAAGGAAAGCTCGTCCAGAACTTTTTCGAGAATGGTATGCAGGCGGCGCGCGCCGATGTTTTCCGTTTGTTCGTTCACGCTGGTGGCAAAGCGCGCGATGGACTGCACCGCGTCCTCGGTAAACGTGAGTTTCACGCCTTCGGTCTCCAGCAGGGCGATGTACTGCTTGATGAGCGCGTTCTTCGGTTCGGTGAGAATCCGGACAAAATCTTCTTCCTTCAGAGACTGCATCTCCACGCGAATGGGCAGGCGGCCCTGCAACTCCGGAATCAGGTCCGACGGCTTGGTGACGTGGAACGCGCCCGCGGCAATAAATAAAATGTGGTCGGTGCGGATCATCCCGTAGCGCGTGTTGACGGTCGTGCCTTCGATGATCGGCAGGATGTCGCGCTGTACGCCTTCGCGGGAAACGTCCGGACCGTGACCCGACTCGCGCCCGGCCACCTTGTCAATTTCATCCACGAAGATGATGCCCATCTGCTCGGCGCGCTCGACGGCGATGCGCGTCACCTGGTCCATGTCAATCAGCTTGTTCTCTTCTTCCTGGATCAGGTATTCGAATGCGTCCGCCACGCTCATCTTGCGCTTTTTCTTCTGCTGTCCGAAAAAGCCGCTGAGCATGTCCTTCAGGTTGACGTCCATCTCCTCGACGCCTTGATTGGAAATAATTTCAAAGGAAGGCATGGCGCGCTCGCGGACCTCGAGGTCCACCATGCGCTGGTCCAGCTTGCCCTCGCGCAATTGCACCCGCAGCTTTTCCCGCGTGCGCTGGGTCTGCTCCCGCTGCGCCGCGCGCTCCGCCTCCGGTGTTCCCGGGGCTTCCACCTGGGGCGGAAGCAGGAGGTCGAGCACGCGTTCCTCGGCGGCTTGCTCCGCGCGATCCGCCACTTCATCCAGCTTTTCCTCGCGCACCATGTCAATCGAAGTTTCCACCAGGTCGCGCACCATCGATTCCACGTCGCGCCCGACGTAGCCGACTTCCGTATACTTCGACGCTTCCACCTTGACGAACGGGCAGCCCGCGAGCCGCGCCAGCCGGCGCGCAATTTCCGTCTTGCCCACGCCGGTGGGCCCAATCATCAAAATATTTTTCGGCAGCACGTCTTCGGCGATCTCCGGCGGCAGCTTTTGCCGGCGAACGCGATTCCGCAAAGCCACGGCCACGGCGCGTTTTGCCGCCGCCTGCCCGACGATATATTTGTCCAGCTCCACCACGATTTCCCGTGGCGTCATGTCGTCCAGCGCCGGAAGCAATTCCCCTTCTTCCACCGGCACGCTGCCGTTGCCGCCGGGAAACAATGTGATTTCTTTATCAGTCTTGATAGCCATGAAAGTTTGATTCCTTGCCTTGGCCGGAGGGGACGATTCCGGCGGTTCCCCTAGATCTCTTCTACGGTAAAGTTCGCGTTGCTGTAAATGCAAATTTCGCTGGCTATGCGCATGGCCTCCAGCGCAAGCTCCTTGAGCGGCAACTTCGTATGCTTCATCATCGCGCGCGCCGCCGCCAGCGCATAAACACCGCCGGAGCCGATGGCGCAAAGGCCATCATCGGGTTCGATCACGTCGCCGTTCCCGGAAAGCACAAACGTCGCTTTCGAATCGGCCACGATCAACAGCGCTTCCAAATGCCGCAGCGCGCGGTCCTTGCGCCATTCCTTGGCCAGTTCCACGGATCCCTTTTGCAGATTCCCCGAATGTTCCTGGAGTTTCCCTTCGAAACGCTCGAACAGCGAGATCGCATCGGCCGTCGATCCGGCAAAACCCGCAACAACCTTGTCGTTATAAAGCCGCCGGGTTTTTCTGGCGGTGTGCTTGATGACGTGATCGCCCATGGTCACCTGGCCATCGGCGATCAGCACAACTTTGTTTTCTTTCCGGAGGCACAAAACCGTTGTGCCGTGTATCTGCGGCTCTCTCGAAGTGTGACCCATTCATTTAGTATACCGCGCCATCCCTGTCCGGTCATTTTTGCGAAACTCGCCGCAACGCCGGAGCTGCGCGCGATCTAATTGGCCAGCGGAATTTCCCGGAAGGAAAGAACTTTGTAGGTGATTGGCCCCACCGCGGTCCTCGCGAGACAACTGTTGTACCTGATGCCCAGTCCCTGGTTGCTGCCGGAGCCGGTCTGGCTGAAGGAACTCGCGCCCAGGCTTGCCAACAGATTGCCGGAGGAGTCTCGCGTTTTGGCGATGAACATGGCGCCATCTATTTCGCCGGTGCCACCCCTGGTCGAAACGAAGTTTCCCTGCCCAATAATCAGCACGACGCCCTGCCAGGATGCATCCGGGTCATATTTCAGCGTGCCGGTCACCAGCAACAGGCCATAGCCCGTGTTGTGCCAGCCGTTCAGATCCAGATCGCCGTTCACCACGATCGTCATCGGATGCCCCGCGGACATCCCCGAGGGGAAACTGCCCGGCGTGGCGGGGCCATTGATCACGGCGTCGGCGCCATTGGTGATGTCTTGCACGACCGCGTCCAGGCCGTTCGGCGTCAACCAATTCCAATTCATCTGCACCCCACTCGTATTGCCCACGTCCGCTATGCTGCCAGGGGACGGAGTCGTGGGCGGGGGTGGCGGGGGATTATTTGGCATGCCCAGGTAATTTGACGCTGGCGCTGCCCCTGGGGTGATGTTCGCGTCACCTCCCGGGCCGCTTGTGTATCCAATCGCCGGCACCATGGTCGAGGGAGGATTGCATTGGTCATCGCCGTGGATAAAGAAACTGCTTGTGCCCGGTCCATCGAATGAAACGTTATTCCCGGCGAGGGTCAGCGCGGCGGTAAATCCCGGGCCGGTGAGGCTTGGAAATTCCACCAGCGGCCGGACTACAGCCTGCAACATCTTCTGGCTGCCGTTAGGCAGAACCGCATAGGAAGTAATTTCCAAAGCCTGTGACGGCTGCGCGGTGGCCGGCGGAACAGCCGTTTCAATCAATCCGGGAGCCATCGCGTTGCGCGAGGCGTTCATGTTCGCGGCGTTGTAGAAGAGCGGTGTAACGCTGTCAATGGTTCCATCCCCGTTGACGTCCACACCGGTGCCGCAGTTACCGGTGGGGCAGTCGCCCAGCGACCATTCCGTCACCGCGTTAATCCGCACCCATTTGTACAGGGAGCCCGGCATCCCCGCCACCGGCGAAACGGAAGCGAATTTCGTAATGACGCGCGTGGAAACGTCCACGCCAAATTCCTGTTTGTATTCGTTGTCTGGATACGTCGACGCACTCGAACCGTTCTCCGGCGCGATCACCTCTGCATTCAGCGGATTGATGATGTAGACGACTTGGGTTAAATCCATCGGCGTGGCAGGAAGCGCAATCGGATTGGGGTTCGTCCCGAGCAGGCGTCCGCGCGCTTCTTCAATCCCCGCAAGCGACGCGTAGTAGGCGCTGGCGGAAGTGCGGTAATTGCTCGCCAGCGCTGAATCGGTGCCCGAGGAAACAATCAGCGCAATCGCCACCACGCTGACCAGCAGCAGCGCAAAAATCGCGATCAGCAGGGCGGCGCCGCGTTCCTGCCGGTGTTCGTCGAATTGGCGATGGCCCGTCATGATTTCATCATCTTTCGCCTGTCTCGGCTCCTGCGTCTTAATTCACCGGATTTGTCCGGTGACCCCGGCCATCCAGTTCAACCAGTTTCAGCTGCTGGGTCTGCAGGTCGCGCTGTCGCGTCATCACGATCAGCGTAATGTCCACGTCGCGGATATTGTTTACCACGCCGTAGTTGCCCGCGGCGGCGCAGGGCTGCGGCCCGGCGGGTGTATCGCAGGTGTACGTAAAAATGGGTTGCGGCCCGCCCCCCGGATACATGGAAGGGTAGTCGGTGGTAATCTGCGTCAACTGAGCCGCAGATGGAGAGTTCATGACGTTGGTCAGGAAAGGCACCATCGCCGCCGCAGCCGATGTGGCAGCATCCGGACTGACCCACGCCGTTTTCGGCACCACCGCCCGATAGAGCGTGGTCCCGATCAGTTGGTAGCGGATCCAGCTAACGCCGTTGCCCAAATCCGTTTCCAGAATCAAATCAAAATCGCCCGGCGTCGTGCAGGCGGTGCCCACTGGCGCCCCGATAGAACAGGGAATACCCGGATAGCCGGGTTTCCAGGCGACCGCGCTGGCGGCGTACTTGGTAGAGTTTGCAGGCAGAGTGGAAAAGAGGCTTTGCGAAGGATAACCAGAAACATTGAAATCCCGCACGATCTGGTCGATGGCCAGGCGCGTTTCCTGAAACGCTCCCGAAAGCTGAGTCTCGCTGGAGTATTTCTGCTGCGAAAGCTGCAGCAAGCCGAACATCGCTCCGCAAATCACCAGAAATATGGCCGTCGCGATCATCAGTTCCAAGACGGTGAATCCGCGCTCTGCTTGGGGAGTCGCGGCTCTCATTTCGACACCATGGTATCCAGCGAAACCGGAAACGTAGGATTTTTCATGCCGCGCCGGAAGACCCCGACGATGATGCGCCTGCCGGTCACGGGGCCGTTGGTGCCGTTGGTCACGGTGACCACCGCCCATCGCACATCATTGACGGCTCCTATGGGATCGTTCGGGTCGGAGTACGTATATCCGTACCCGCTCACCGCCGTCGCCGGCGCGAAATTGATGACCGGCGAATTATTGAAAAGTGCCACCGGACACCCCACCACTCCCGATTGGGTGGGATCCCCGACCGAACACGTTGTGCTCAGCGGACAAGTCAGGCCGGACGGATCGGTAAAAGTAGTCGCGGTCAAGGGGACCGCCCGCAATGCCTCCATCTCTCGCTGGGCGATCACCAGCGCCGCCCCATCGCTTCGATTGTTGGCATTCAGCATGATCGAGGTCGGCACAAGTTGCGCCACGGCCACCAAGCCGACCACCACAATCACCGTGGCAATCAGCATTTCCACTAGCGTGAATCCGCACTCGCCGCCACGGCCTGCGGCCGCCGCTCTAATGTGGTTCGGATGAAATCGATTCTTCATCGCATTTGCTGCCAGTTTCCGGCGGAGTCGCTGGACCAGATCTGAATCGATCCCGCGGGCATCAACAGCACGGCCCGGAATCCGCTCTGCGGGGAGCTAGGGGCGTTCAAATAGAAAACGGTAATGTTGCCGGAGATCAACGCGCCGCGAGCGTCAAATTGAAGGGTGCCTCCCGCCGGCGGAACCGCAACCGGAGTGGTTGCGCCCAGCGCCGCCAGGGCGGGCAGCGAACCCGCTCCCGGCACCGACCCGGAATCCACCAGATTTCCAGACGGCCCAAGCAAAACCAACCGCGAACTTATACCGGTCAACGGGTTGCCAAGCACGTCGGTCATTGAAGCGTCCGTCATCGTTGGATAAGTGCTATCCGGCCGGAACACGCAATTCACGGTCTTGTTCAGCCGAATCGCTTCATAACGTGTCAATCGCACGATGTCGGCGGTCTGCGTCGCTGCATTGCTGAGCTGGTAAGAGCGGTAGGCGCGCAAGAAATACGGCAGGCTGACAGCCATAAGAATCATGGCCACCGCCATTGCTACGACAAGTTCCATGAGGCTGAAGCCCGAAACCCGCCTAGCCTTCATTTTTATCCGATCCTGCGGCCTATCATAACAACCGTCCGTAGCGCCGTCTGCGGCACGGTCGCGTTTTCACTGATTGGCTGGGACCCCTTAATTTAACAGGCTTCCAGCCCGCCAGATAGAGGCTGCCCTTCTGGCTAATATACAGTCACTAAGCCCGCCCGTGACTTTCGACCTAAACTATTTGCGAGGATGATAACCCCTGGACGCGCCGTCGGTGGGCATTTTTAGCAGAATTTGTAGATTGAGTTACTTCGGCTTTTTGCCACCCGTCTCTTTGAATCGCTGGACCAGGGCCTCCCTTGTGAAGTAATCCGCGGGGAGCGGCGGATTGATCTGGCAACTGTCGTAGAAAACCTGGGCGATGCGGCGGCCGTCCCGCTCCCGGGTGACTTGCATGGGCACCTGAACGCCGCCGTTCGGCCGGTAATTTGTGAAGATCGTTACGTCTTCCCGCTCTTGTCGTGTGTTTTCGTCCTTCACGCGCACCACGCTGCGAACCAGCAGATGCGTTGAGCGGTCCACCGCCAGGCGGTACACCCGCTGCTCCTGGTCCGTAATCTCCACCCAGTCTACTTCCCGCAAATCCACCGTGTCCCGCCCTCCCCAATGAAAACCGAGTTCCGGATCCTTCAGGCTCAGCCGCAGCAAATTATCCGAGCTGCGATGCACTGCTTCCTGAAATTCAGCGACCGTATCCTCCGGCATGTCGGAGACGCCGCCGCGGTCCATCGTCCAGCCGTGTTCGCCGCTGAACAGCGTGATCACCAGCCCGCCGTGCGACAAATCCAGTTCCTGCACACCGATCATGTAGCCCAGGAGCGTGTTGCGTCCGTGCGCGACATAATCGGTGCGATTTTTATCCGGAAATTCCCAAGAATCCTTGAACTGCACGTAACCCGCCAGCGCGCCGTTGTGCCCGATCGCCGCTCTCCGTCCGTCGCACTGGCGCTCCCTCATGTCCAGGTACAACGGTCCCCCCATGCCGTCAATTAATTGAGCCAGTATTTGCTTGGCCTTGGCCGTGCTCGCTTCCGGAGCCACCATATCCGGATTCTGCGCGCGCGCCGCCAGCGGCGTCAGCAGGAACGCCATCGCCAGGCACGCCCAGAAAGTATTTTTGCCTAACCGCACAATACCGAGCCCCCGTTAACATTCAAAATTTCACCGGTCATGAAATTCGCCAGGTCGGAGGCCAGAAACAACATCGGCCCGGCAATTTCTTCTGCAGTTGCCGCGCGCCCCAGCGCAATCGCGGACGCAACCATCTTCTGCCCGCCTTTTGTGCTCAGCACAGCGTTCGACATATCGGTCGCCACCCATCCCGGCGCCACGCTGTTCACAAGAATTCCATGCCGCGCAAGCTCCGTCGCCAGTCCCTTCGTCAGGCTGATGATGCCGCCCTTCGAAGCGCCATAATGCACATGAAGCGATTCGCCGCGCTGCCCCGCCGTGGAACTGATCGGGATGATCTTCCCGCTCTTCTGTTTGATCATGTGCGGCACCGCAAAGTGAATCACCGAGTACACGCTCTTCAGGTTGATGCGAATCATGTCGTCCCACTGCTTCTCGGTCATTTTCTCGATGGGAAGATCTTCCAGGTTCCAGACGCCGGCGTTCGGCACCAGGATGTCCAGCCGGCCCAGGCGCTTGATGGTGTGCTCCACCAGTTTGCGGTTGTCGGCGTGCTTGCCCGCATCCGCTTTGAATGCTTCCACGCGCGTGCCGTGTCTTGCGGCTTCCTGCTCCACCTGCTTCGCCGCTTCCTTCGCGGAGTTATAGCTGAACACCACGTCCGCGCCAGCCTGCGCAAATAATTTGACCGCGGCTGCTCCAATGCCGCGCGAGCCTCCTGTAATCAGTGCCGCTTTCCCCGCCAGTGAAATCATGATTCCCCCAAGTATGATTCGTAAATTCGTTCGCCAGGTTGGTCGGTGCCCCTAAGGCTTCCCTGCCGGAAGCTTGTGCGCCGCGCGCGCCGCGCCAACAAATTCGGCGAATAGGCGCTCTGCGAGCGGGTCGCCTTCCATGCGTTCGGGATGCCACTGCACCCCGGTCACCCAGTTCGTGTCCCCGGCCCATTCGACGCTTTCGACAATCCCGTCGGGTGAGCGCCCGGTAATCTTCAATTGCCGCCCAGGCTCTTCGATCGATTGGTGATGCGAGCTGTTCACCACGGCTCCTGTGGCTCCGGCCAGGGCCGCCAAGCGACTGCCCGGTTCAAATTGGGTCGGGTGACGCGGGTCATCGGGCGGTTCGGGCGTCAAGTCCTTCCGGCGGTGGGGCAGTTTCGTCCCCGTTTCGCTCTGCAGGTCCTGAATCAGCGTCCCTCCCAGATACACGTTCAAGAGCTGGCATCCATAGCAGATCGCCAGGACCGGCTTCTTTTCCGCAAAGGCATGGTCCAGGATCGCCCGGTCGGTCTGCTCTCTCGGTAGATCGGCGAGCTCCGACTTCCCCGTATTGGTGCGGCCGTATTCGCGCGGCTCCACGTCCGCCGGGCTGCCAGGCAGCACAAAACCATCCAGCGTGGGCAGGAGGACCTTCAGGCGCTCGGAATCGGCCAAAGATAGCTCGACTGGCTCACCCCCGGCTCGTTCGACCGCCTCGGCGTAATAGCGGTTCTTCCCCTGCCAGGGGGACACGCTGCCCCGGCCCTCCTCGGAAGTGCGCCAGGGGATGCCAATGCGGGGCCGGTTGGGACCATTGGGACTCATGGAACCCAGCATCGTAGCATCCCCCCAAACCCTGCGGCAACCGGCCCCGCCGGGGCGGTAGCGGGCCAGCTTCCGATTACCCGACGAAAGGGGAGTTGCTGAATTGCCTGCGCCGGCAATTTGCTGGCAGGCTTTGGCGGCAGAGGTCCGAAAGGTATGATGTAAGAATTGGCCGGTTCACGGATTGGGGTATGAGGGGGGTAAGCGGTGCCTTTGGAAATAACACAGCGCGAAACGAATGGGATCTATCTTCTGACACTGAAAGGTCGTCTTGTGCTCGGACTAGAAGACAACGGGCTCCGCACAATGATTGACAATCTTCTCGTGTCGGGAGCCACAAGAATTGTCGTTAATCTTGAGCACGTCAATTCCGTTGACAGCGCCGGGCTCGGCGCTCTTATCGAAATGCATCGAAAAACAAAGGCCAAAGGTGGACGGCTTGTGCTCGCGCACCTCGGCCCGAAGTTGAGGCAAGCATTGGAAATTGCCCGGCTCCTGACATTATTTGAAACATTCGCCACCGAAGCCGACGCTGTTGCCAGTTTCTGAACCCTACCCGCCGCGATTACCAGTCGAATCGGGCGAGTGTCGTACCGTTACACGATTTACCGGGCAATGGGCGCGAAGGTCAGCGATTCTGGTCCAACTCATGAGCGAGGAGAACTTCCTTGGCTCGGACCTGCAAATTAGGCAGAAGCCAACGGAAGACCACCGTCGCCGCAAAACCGCCAAGGAACTGAGCGAGGATAAACCACGGAACATCCGCAGGGCGGACGCCTGCAAATGTATCGCTGAGGCATCTTGCAATGGTGACCGCAGGGTTGGCAAAAGAGGTGGATGCCGTGAACCAATAGGCTGCGGTAATGTATGCACCCACAGCGAACGCAACAGCATTTGAACGAAGCCGGGAACATCCCCAAATTACGGAAACCAATCCAAACGTCGCTACGAACTCGCTGAACACTTGGGTCAGACCGCTGCGAGCATGATGCGACAAAGAGATGACCGGAAGCGCAAACATCAGGTGTGCCGTGATGGCCCCAGTTATCCCGCCAAGAACTTGGCCGACCACATAGTGGGGAGTCTCGGCCCACGGAAGTCCTTTTTCCCAAGCATCCATCAGTGTAACCACAGGGTTGAAATGTGCGCCGGAAATCTGGCCGAAGGCCAGAATCAGAGCCACGAGCGCAGCACCTGTGGCTATCGTATTTGCGAGCAGAGCTAAGGCGACATTTCCGTTTGCCAGACGGTCTCCCATGATCCCCGAGCCGATTACGGCAGCGACAAGGAATGCTGTCCCAAGAAACTCCGCAACGACCCGGCGCGCTAGTGACATTTTCATTCGTGTCCGATGCGGTCGATTTCCTTTTTGAGGGCGAGTTTGTCGATACTCGAAAGCGGCAGGCACAGGAACAGATTGATTCTTCGGTCCAGAACCATAAATGCCTCGCGGAAAGCCTTCTCAACTTGTTCGGGAGTGCCTTCAACCGCAGCTGGGTCAGGGACTCCCCAGTGAGCGGTCATAGGCTGCCCTGGCCATACGGGACATATTTCCTTCGCCGCGTTGTCGCAAACGGTAAACACAAAATCCAGTGGCGGAGCGCCTGGTTTCGCGAATTCATCCCAACCTTTGCTCCTCAGACCGGTAGTGGGCAGCCTCGCAACTTCGATTTGGTGCAGCGCCGCAGGATGGACCGTACCCTTTGGGTAGCTTCCAGCACTATAGGCCGTGAAATTTGGGAAACCTTTCCGGTTCATGATCGCTTCCGCCATGATGGAACGTGCAGAATTGCCTGTGCATAGAAACAAAACGTTATAGCGCCCCTGCACGGTTCACCTCAGTCGAAGCGCAGCCGCCCCGCCCACCACAGCAATTCTCCAGCAGGAAACTTGTAAGCCGGTTCACATTCTCTAAATTCGCCGAATACGAGATGGAGCGCCCATTCTTGTGCGGTCGGACGAGTTCGGTAGCAGCCAAAACGTTTAGATGGAAGGAGAGCGTTGGACCTGGCAATCTTAGGCGGCGAGCTATAGTTCCCGCCGGAAGACCTTTAGGAGCGTGCCGGACCAGCAAACGAAAGATGTTCAGTCGCGTCTCTTGTGCCAGTGCGGCGAGTGAATCGACAGCGTATGATGTCTTCATATTTCCAAAACAATGGAAATATAAGGCAATCAGTCCCTTTAGTCAAATGTCTGAACGCTGCGGAAACCGGACAAGGGGAATCCCGGCCAAAACCACTTCTCCGACTATGTGACTACACAGGAGCTGGCGACCAAATTGAAAAACGGACGGGACGTTGGGGTCTCTTCGACAGAGCGCCAACCCTCACTCATGATGATCTTTCTTGTGTTCGATTGGCCCTTTCGGGTTGTTGCGCTCCATCTCCACGCGTTCTTCCATCGTCAGTTGCGGCAAATGCCGAATGAAGAGTACCAGTTTCCAGTCGTCCTGCGGTCCATGGGTGCCGCCAAAGGCCGGCATGCCAGTGAAGCGGATTCCGTTTTCGATGATCCAGAATAGTTCGCCGTCGGAAAGCTTTTGCGTTTCCGCCAAGCGCAAATCCGGCGGCTTCGGGTATAAGCCTTTGCCGTACAGGGTATCGCCGCCGCCGTCGTTTCCGTGACACGGTGCGCAGTGATCCGCGAAGTGCGCCATCGCTTCCTGAAGATTCTGATCGGACGGTGCGACGGGGTTGTGCTCGTTGCGGGCATTCGCCGGAATCGCCAGGTGGCGGGCGTTTCGCGCCAGCATCGCTTCCATCGCGGTCGGCGTGGCATGTGCGCTCAAGCCGTTGTGCAGCATCGAAACGCCGGCGCCAATCGCCAGCCCCGCGGCCAGCACCAGCAGGAGAAGAATCAGCTTCCAGCGTTTCATGATCGACGCATGGTAGCCGACGGGTATTGACGACCGCAACAGATTTTGACGCGCCGCGCTCGTCTGCCGTTTGTGAAACCCACGTTGAATTCTGGAGCGGGAAGGCTCCAAGACTGCAATCCAAAGTTATGGCGGGTGGCGCGCCCTTGAACGATCGGGTGGCGGAGAAATAGGAATGCCACTCCGGTTCAAGGTGTTTCCCTAGCGTAACAGCGCTGAGGCCGCCCATAGAACCGGCGCCTGTCCATGAAAATCGCCGGTACGCCGCTTTCTCTCCAGATAGTACTCCAAATCGTTTTTCTTCCCGGTCCCCTCGCAGACGCTGGTGACATCATCGTTCTGATCGATATACCCGGCAACCGCGATCCATCCCTTCCGTGCGGCGGGACCGTAGGTTGTCGCATCGAGCCAGCCGTTCTTCACGCCTGTAATCATGGCAAAACTGAACATCGCGGAACTCGAACTCTCCGGCCAACTCTCTTCACGATCAATCAACTGCCGCCACATCCCATCCTTTCCCTGGTACTTCAGCAACGCGGCCATCATCGCCTTGTAGCCCTTCAAGATGCGCGCCCGTTGCGGATGATTCGCGGGCAAATCGCGCAGCATCTCCGCCATGCCCGCGGCTACCCATCCATCTCCGCGCCCCCAGAAAAACGGCACATCGGGAGCATGGTAGAAGAGGCCATTCGGATACTGAAGCTTATCTATGTACGACACCATCTCCAGCGCACCCCGGTCCAGATACTTCGTGTCACCGCTTGCCCGGTAGGCCTCCAACTGCAGGATCGTCAGCATATACATATCGTCGATCCAATACCGCGTCTCCGCCGAGAGCCCATCAGGCTGGGGATTCTCCCATTGCCGGTCCGCCCATGATTGGCCATAGGCCAGATATTTCGGGTCTCGTGTCTCGATCCCGATCTCCAAGGGAATGATGCCGAAGATCGAGTCGTCCACATGATGCCGCATCGGTATCCTGGAAGCCTCGACCCCGCCCGGCATCAGAGGTTCGAACCTATGGACCAGCTTCGCTCGCAGAGCGTCGTCGTGTGTCAGCTGAGAGAAGGTGAAGGCCCCGTACCAGGCTGCGGCCTCGCCATAAAAAATGGTCCCGTCACCCTGATGTGGGCTGGTGACAAAGTGCTCGGCAATCCGCTTGCCGACCTCTTGGGGAGAACTCCCTGTGGGCCAGTTGTTGAAGAGATCCGTCTGGGCAGCAAGAGGAATAGCCCCGGCCAGCAGCAAGCCAGGAACAAAAAATCTATAAAGAAAGTGCACGATTTTGATTCTCCTTATTCCAGTATCGAATCGACGACTCGATTCCTTTCAGGCATCACAAGCTTGCCATGGAACCAGAAGAGAGCTCGATTATTGCGCTGGTTGAGCTGGCAGCGCTTACCGACAAGCCGGTCCCAGGACCGGTAGCCGAAGAGGCTGCGAAGGAACTGTTGCCATTATACTGAGTAGGGTCCAGCAGTCACGCAGGTGCGGATCCTTCGGGGTTCGCCCTTTTTTGTTTAGGAGATCATCCCCGCGGCCGCGCGGGGGCAGCCCAACCGAAGAATCCTCACGCGAAAGTTAGCGGGAAACGCCCCGCGGAGTTGTTTTCCCGCGTCAGGAGCGGGCGTTCTTGATGTCTTCGTGCGCGCTCTTCTCGGCGTTCCGCGCCTCGCCCCTGGCATTCACATCCGGCTTCAGAGCGAGGATGGCTTTCTCCAGACTGAGGGCTTTCGGGGGCGCCTGGCACGACTTGATATCACCGTTGGGGCGTACCGCGGTCATATTCCATTTCAGGCAGTTGAATTTGATCTGCAGGTTGCTGCTGGCGCGAAGCGAAGCAACGCAATCGTCCAGGGTCTTGAAGAGAGTGCAAGCGTCCTTCAGCGTGGTGTGCGCCGGCAGCAGCGCCTGCAACTGCAGCGTCAGCGCCTTTTCCTCCGTGCTGTTCGCCGCAAGCTCCTGGCTGGCGGTCGGTTTTTTGATCCACTTCATGGGATTGTAGGAACGCGCGGCCGCGGTGGCGGCGCCAAACAGAATTGCGGCTCCGGCCGCACCAAGGACGAGACTTTTGTATTTCATATTGTGGCCTTTCCTGGGGGTGGGCGCTGGGTTGACAGTAGTAGGCCACGCCGTATCGTGCGCTTCGAGGCTCGGCAGGTACGGTACTCCCCGTATCCGTTACTCTGACCTTCCGGCCAGTCTGTGAAAACAGACACGCCCATCGCCAGCGCATGAAAGAATCTTTAGCGCCTGATCAACGCGCAGCACTAACCGAATGTGGGACGAAGTACCGGCTTTTCTGGCTGGTCAGTAGTCGGCCAGAAGCAAACGTCTTAGAACAATCAATCGGGGTGCGAGAGAGTCAGGATGCCGGCGTAACTGTCCTCTGGGTCCGCGACGGGTTGGAACCCAAGGTTGGCGAGTTGCATGGAAATTTCAGCAGCGCGCTCAGAGGATTTGGCTTCAACCACGAGAGCGCGCGGGCCCCATCCCACAATGGTGATGTTTCGAGCATTGCAGAATTCGCGGGCGGAATCGAGCCAGGGCGGATTCTTGGACCGGGAGAAGAGAGGCATGGAGGAAGTATATGAAGTCCAAGACTGAAAGGCTGAAGACTCCATGATAGCTGTATCTAAACTTGCAACTTGTTCTACCAGTAGGAGAGTCTGAGGCAAAGAGTGGTAATAGTTTCAGACGACACGGTGTGGATTCAGAGATAGGTCCTGATCAACGCGGAACGGGACAAGTAGAGTCTTGGTACGGCACTTGCGCGGCAAGCGGGTTAATCGGGAGCAACATTCAGGTGCTGCGAAGCGTTTCGAAAGGACCTCAACTACGCGCTGGACTCTCCCCAGTTAGATGTGTTCGTATCTTAGCGACAAAGCGGTAGGGATTGCCATTTACATCAAATCATTCAGGGGAGGATGCGCTTATGAACTCGAACCATAAACTGGCGGTGGCAGTGCTTGCTGGATTCTCGATTGGCGTAGCGGGTTCGCACGCGATCCATGCGCAGCAGGTCAAGACGCCGCCTGGCTACGTCATCGCGGAAGTAGATGTGACGGATCCAGAGGCCTTTAAGAAATATGCGGAGAAAGTGCCGCCAACAGTGGCGGCCTTCGATGGCCACTATCTGGTGCGCGGAGGCAAAGTCCAGGCGGTCGAGGGCGAAGCGCCCAAGCGAATCGCGGTGATTGCCTTCGAAAGCCCGGAAAAGGCACACGCGTGGGAGTATTCGCCAGCCTATGAAGCGATCAAGCCGATGCGCCAGAGCTCCGCGAAGAGCCGCATCTTCATCGTCGAAGGCGTCACCCCTCAATAAGGACGGGACGGTTTTCAGGTGGCCGAATGCAACTGGCCTACCGCTTGCGGTTTTCGGGCGTGTAGTGGGCTTGCAGGTACGCAACGATTTTGCGAGTTGTGTCCTCGGGGATCCCTGCGCCATAGGCCTTGTTCATTTTGTTGACTTCGGCTTCCCACGTTGCGGCGGGGAGCGGCGGTTGCATGGTGATGTAGCGCGGGCTGTGGCAGGTGTTGCAATAGATCTGAACGTCTTGGCGTCCGTCGCCGGCGCTTAGCTCCATGTTGTTGGGCACAGGGTACGCTGAAACTTCATAGTCGGCATCCGGCGTGAGCGCGGCAGGAGCGGCTTGCTGGATGCCGCCAAGTTGCTCGGGAGTGTAGTAGCCCTTCTTCAAGTCGGCGTACACCACGCCAGCCGAAATCGCCAGGCCGCACGCCACCACAAAAACCGCCATGGCCCTGTTCATCGCAGTGCTCTCCTTAGCTGGCATTTCCCACCACCAGTTCTTGTCGTTCGATGCGGTTCCACAGGTATCCGCCCGGATTCCAGACCGGCTCATCAGGTTGCGTGTTGCCCCTTTCATCCGTCGCGCGCACAGCCAATGAATAACGTCCCGGTGATTTCGCTTTCCACCCAGCTTCCCACGTGCGGAAGGAATACGCGCCGTAGTCTTCGCCCAGTCTCGCCTCCGTCCACGTCTTTCCGCCGTCATCCGAAATTTCTACCCGGTTCACGCGGCCATAGCCGCTGAACGCAATACCCCGCAGTGTCACAATTAGCCCTGCGGGGATCTTCGACGATCCATCGGGCGAGATGAGAAACGATCGCACGGGAAACCGCTCGATCGGAATCGTTTTCACTTTGCCGGCTTTAACATCTTCGGGACTCGTGTTGCCGCGCGGCGTGTCCGGCACCCGATACGCCGTCTTCATCCAGTAATTCTCGTCCGGCGCGTCCAGCACGCGAATCCACGTTAAGCATTTCGTCCAGTACGTCGCAAAATATCCTGGCACGACCAGGCGCACCGGAAATCCATTGAGCATCGGAAGCGGCTCCCCGTTCATCAGGTACGCCACGATGCACTCGTCCACCACCGGATTCGCCAGGTCGAGCGACTTGAGAAAAAGATTCGAGCCGAATCCCGCCGGCCCTTGCCCCGTCTCCAGTCCCTGAAACTGCAATTGCAGCGACCCGCTCTTCACACCAGCCAAGTCCAGAATTTCGCGCAGGCGCACGCCGGTCCACAGCGCGTTGCCCATCGCCCCATTTCCCCATTGCGCCCCCGGCACGCGAGGCTGCAGGCGGCTGCGGCTGTTGCCGGAACACTGATTGATCGCGGCCACGGAAACCGGCTTGAACTTCTCCGTCAGATCGGCAAGGCTCAGCGCAAGAGATTTCTTCACGTTCCCTTCCACCTGCAATTTCCATTGCTTCAGATCAACGCGATTGGGAATCCCTTCCAGGTGCCATCGCACATAGAACGCCTCGTTGGGGGTAAAAGCCGTCCGGAAATAGTGGCGGGGCGTCTCAAGTTGGACCGGGCGGTCCGTCAACAGAATCAGCGGCACCTTCTGCGGCTCGGTCAAATAAGGGCCCACGGAATTCCAGTGCGGGTTCGCCCCCGGCCCTGTGAAAGGCTCAAGCGCCGTGGCCCGCGCCGGGTCTTGCGCTATCACGGTGCCACTCTTCGGCCATTCGCCCGCGGCCATCCCACCACCAGCCAATCCAAGCACTTTAAGCAGATTGCGACGCGACAACCTTCGCTCGACCGCTGTCATGGGGCAACCTCCGACTGCGGCACTATCCGCCAGCGCGCCAAGACGTGTCAACCTCGCCCTTTTCCCGCCCCAAACTTCCTCCCCTCTCGGAACAAAAGTGGCTCCCTATAACAACGCCAGCCCCCGCGCATACTGCGGACAGTGCAGGTTGGCGCACCTGGCTTCGTTAGCGGATGTTATGCAAAAGCCAGAGGGTGTACTATAAACAAGACGCCAAACGCACGAATATTGGCAATATGCCTGAGAAATCAAAGCGGTACTTCTTTCTGGCGCTGCTCCTCGGGGGCATCCTCCTCACGGCGCAATTGCATTGTTGCGTTGATCTGAACTCTCGAGCGCTCGATTCGCACGTCTGCCCGATCTGCTCCGCCGCGGGTACCGCTGTACCCACTCCCTCGCTGATCGTGGAGATGGCGCCGGCGATCAACCGCCTGGAAGTCTCCGGCGTGGTCGTTTTCGTTCCTCTCGTGGCTCCCCGGAGTATCGCCCCTCGCGCGCCTCCCGCTGCCTAGCAATTCCCCTTCGGCCCCAATCTCTCGGTCAGCATTGTCGTGCATCACTCCTACAGTGACGCGCGAGGAGTCTTCACTTGAGGCAAGTTAAGCTTTTGATTTTCGTATTGCTCCTGTCGCCCGCGTTCGCCGCCGGCCAACAGAGCCCTGCGCCCGCTCCGCAAACTTCGCCGCCGTCCGCCTCGGCGCGCATTTCCCTGGACGACGCCATCCGCCTGGCGCTCCAGCATAACCACGCCTTGCAGGCGTTGCGCTCAACGATCCAGCAAAGCCTGGCCGAAGAAATCACCGCGAACCTTCGGCCGAATCCCACGTTGGGCCTCGACGCGCAGTTCCTGCCCATCTTCCAGCCTAACAAGCTCGATGCGGACTATCTCGATCAATCCGCCCAGTTCGATGCCGGCATTGGCTACCTCTTCGAACGCGGCAAAAAACGCCAGCACCGCCTGCAGGCCGCGAAAGACCAGACCGCCGTCGTCCGCTCGCTCGTCTCCGACAACGAGCGCCAACTCGTCTTCAACGTCAGCCAGCAATTCGTGGATGTGCTCCTCGCGGAGTCCACGCTGGAATTTGCCCAGCAGGATCTCGACAGCTTCCAGAAGACCGTGGACATCAGCAAGGAACGCTTTCGCGTCGGCGACATGAGCGAAGGCGACTTCCTGAAAATCAAACTCCAGTTGTTGCAATTTCAAAGCGACGTTTCCGCCGCCAGGTTGGCTAAGCTGCAAAGCCTGGCCGCGCTCCGCCAGTTGCTCGGCTTTGAAACTGTCCCCGATGATTACGATCTGCAGGGCACACTCGACTACCAACCGGTTCACGCGGAATTGAAAGAGCTCAAAAACGTTGCGGCCACGAACCGGCCCGATCTCCGCGCCGCCCAGCAAGCCGTCACTGCCGCCGAAAGCCAGCTCGCCCTGCAAAAGGCCAACGGCAAAATGGACATCACCGGCACCTTTGACTACTCCCACACGGCCGGCGCCAGCAGCGGTTCGTTTTTCTACAACATGCCCCTCCCCATCTTTAACCGGAACCAGGGCGAGATTGCGCGCGCGCAATACGCCATCACCCAGGCGCAGGAGCAGGCCAGCGAAACCGCGCAGCAGGTTTTGACCGACGTCGTCACCGCCTTCGCCAATCTGCAGACCAACGACCAGATTATTCAGCTTTATCAGGGCGGCTACGTCGACCAGGCCAAACAATCGCGCGACATCAGCGAATACGCGTATCGCAAAGGCGCGGCCAGCCTTCTCGACTATCTCGATTCGGAACGAACCTATCGCGCCAATCAACTTGCTTACCGCCAGGCGCTTGCGAGTTACATGCTTGCGCTCGAACAGATGCGCCAGGCTGTAGGCACAAGGACTCTCCCATGAAGCCTTTCATAAAACGACGCGCCAACCTTTCCTTTACCTTTTTCAAGATGATTGCGTTCGCTGTGCCGCTCGGCACCGCTCTTTCGGGCTGCGGTTCCGGCGAACCGGAATCCAAGATGACCTCGTTCACCTCCAGCGAGGCGAAGGCAGACACGGCCGAACTCTTCACCGTCCCGAAAGAACAAATGGCACACTTGCAAATCGTGCCCGCAGAGAAAGGTCCACTTCCACGCACTCTGCGCCTCGCCGGATCGGTCGCCTACAACGCGTTTGAAACCACGCCGGTGTTCGCCGCGATTGGCGGCCCGGTCCACGAAATTCTGGTCGCGCCCGGGCAATTCGTTCACGCCGGCCAACCTCTCCTCACCGTCACAAGTCCGGATTACTCCGTTGCCCGATCCGCCTACATCAAAACTCGCGAAGCTTCCGCACTTTCGGACAAACTTTATGCGCGGTCGCAGGACCTCTTCGCCCACGGCGCGATTTCCGAAGCCGACCTGCAGCAGGCGGAAGCGAACCGCAATCAGGCGCACGCGGACCTCGAATCCTCGACCGATGCCCTTCGCGCACTGGGCATGAAAGATCCCGAATCCTTAATCAAGAATTCCACGCGTCCTACGTCGGAAAGCCCCGTCCTCGCTCCCGTCACCGGCGAAATCGTGGAGCGCCTCGTTGGCCCCGGGCAACTGCTCCAGACTGGCGTCACCCAGTGCTTCACAATTTCGAATACCAACAGCGTCTGGGTCCTCGTGAACGTCTATCAGAGCGACCTGCCGTTCGTGCACGTCGGAGACGCCGTCGAACTCAACACGGATAGTTACCCGGAACTCTTCCACGGAAAAATCTCCTACCTGGCACCGGCACTCGATCCCAACACGCGTACGCTGCAGGCGCGCATCGTCACCGAAAACGCTGGAAAGAAATTGAAAAAAGATATGTACGTGACCGCGACCGTCAAGGCCGGCTCCGTCGCTGACGCCATCACCGTTCCCGACGCGGCTATTCTGCGCGACACGGAAAATCAGCCGTTCGTTTACGTGCAGTCGGGCCCCAACCAGTTTGCGCGCCGCCTGGTCACCCTGGGCCAGAGCGTGAAAGGCCGCACGCAGATCACCAGCGGCCTGAAAGAATCCGAACAGGTCGTCGGCGACGGCAGCTTGTTCCTGCAATTCAAGAATTCCATTCAGCATTAGAAAGAGCGCACCGGAGACTCCTCGATGATTCATCGCATCGTCCAATTCGCTCTTCAGCAGCGCTTTCTGGTGCTGATGCTGATGGTACTAATCGCTGTGGCGGGCGCTTGGTCCTTCCGGCAAATGCCGGTGGATGCTTATCCCGACCTTTCGCCGCCGATGGTTGAATTGATTACTCAATGGCCGGGCCACGCGGCGGAAGAAGTCGAGCGCCTCACAACGCTCCCGCTCGAACTTGCGATGAACGGCTCGCCGCGCTTGAAAGTGATGCGTTCCATCTCCCTCTACGGCCTCTCCGATGTGCGATTGACCTTCGATGAAGGCGTCGATTCCTATTTCGCGCGGCAAATTGTTTTTCAGCGCATCAGCGATGCCACGCTGCCGCAGGGCGTAACGCCGAGCATGGCGCCGCTCTTCAGCCCCAGCGGCCTCGTTTACCGTTACGTCATCGAAAGCCCGGACCGCTCGCCAATGGAATTGCACACCTACGAAACCTGGATTATCGAGCGCGCGTACAAAAGCGTCCCGGGCGTGGCCGACGACTCCGGCTTTGGCGGACCGACGATGGAGTATCACGTCCTTCTCGATCCCGTGAAGCTATACAACTATCACTTACCGGTCGTGCAGGTGCTCACCGCGCTGAACGCCAACAATTCGAACACCGGGGGCGGCTTTTACACCCAGGGCGGACAGTTTTATTACGTGCGCGGCCTCGGCCTCGTGAAAAGCACCGAAGACATCGGCGAAGTTGTTGTCGGAAGTTCCAACGGCGTGGCCATCCGCATCAAGGATATCGGGCGCGTGGAAATCGGCCACGCGCCGCGCCTCGGCATATTTGGCTTTCAGACCAAGCAAAAAAAGGATGACGACGCCGTCGAAGGCGTCATCCTCATGCGCCGCGGCGAACAGACCCAGAACGTCCTTGAAGGCGTCGAGAAAAAAACCGACGAGATTAACAAAACCTTGCTCCCCCCGGACGTGAAAGTCCGTCCCTACTATGACCGCAGTGACCTCGTTCGCATCACCACGGACACCGTCGAAGGAAATCTCCTTCGCGGCATGGTCCTCGTGCTGATCGTGCTGATTTTTTTCCTGGTGAGTTTCCGCGCCGCCATCATCACCGCGCTCACAATTCCTCTCGCGCTCCTCTTTGCTTTCATCTTCCTCAACCTGACGGGGGAAGCTGCGAACCTCCTTTCCATCGGCGCAATCGATTTCGGCATCATCATTGACGGCACCATCGTCATGGTCGAAAACATCTACCGCGAACTCGGCCTGCGCCACGGCACCGAATACAAATTGACCGACGTCATCCTCGCTGCCGCGCGCGACGTTGACCGTCCGATTTTTTATTCCGTCGCCGTCATCATCGCGGGTTATCTGCCGATCTACGCCCTCACCGGCCCGGCGGGCAAACTTTTTCATCCGATGGCGGACACCATGGGCTTTGCGCTCATCTGCGCGCTGGTTCTCACGCTTACGGTTGTTCCTGTGCTTGCTTCCTACTGGTTCAAGAGCGGCGTGAAGGAAAAGCAAAACCCCGTCTACAACTGGATCCGCGATCAATACGCCGGTCGCTTGCACTGGTGCCTGAATCACCCCGCAGTCACCCTCATCGTGGCCGTGGCGATTTTCGGTGCAACGCTTCTTCTTGTGCCGCTCATTGGCGGAGAATTCCTTCCCCATCTTGACGAAGGCGCGGCGTGGGTTCGGGCCACCATGCCGTACACGATTTCGTTCGAAGAGGCCGCGAAATTCGCGCCGCAAGTCCGCGACCTGCTCATCAAGTATCCGATGGTTACGGTCACAGGCTCCGAACTGGGCCGGCCCGACGACGGCACCGACCCCACCGGATTTTTCAATTGCGAATTTTACGTTGGCCTGAAGCCTTACAACGACAAGTCCTGGTCGCAATCCTCGATTCACACCAAGGAACAGCTCATCGAGGACCTCCAGAAAAAACTCGACGCCTACCCTGGCGTGATTTTCAATTTCACGCAGCCCGCTGAGGACGCCGTGGATGAAGCGCTGACGGGCCTCAAGAGCGCGTTGGCGGTGAAAATCTTCGGCCCGGATCTCGACGTTCTCGAGAAAAAAGCCGTCGAGATCAAGAACATCCTCGACAAAACTCCGGGCTTCACGGAGCTCACCGTGGTGCGCGAACTCGGCCAGCCCAGCCTGCTCATCGAAGCGAATCGCGCCAAAATCGCGCGTTATGGCATCAACGTCGCCGACGTCCAGGCGGTCGTGCAAGCTGCGGTTGGCGGCCAGGCCGCCACGCAGGTGATTCAAGGAGAAAAATTATTCGATCTCGTCGTGCGCATGGACCCGAAGTTCCGCTCCGACGCCCACGAAATCGGCAACCTGCTCGTTCCTGCTCCGGCCGGGCAGCAGATCCCGCTTTCCGAACTCGCCACTCTCAAGGAATCCACCGGCGCCTCCTTCATCTATCGCGAAAACAATTCGCGCTACATCGGCATCCAGTTTTCGATCGAGGGGCGGAATCTCGAAGGCATAGTCCAGTCCGGCCAGCGGGCCATCGCCAGCAAAGTGAACCTTCCGGAGGGCTATCGCCTCGACTGGGGTGGCGAGTACAGTGAACTGCTGGATGCCAAGGCGCAGCTCGTTATCATCGGCCCGCTCGCGATTTTCCTGATTTTCATGATTCTTTTCGCGCTCTACGGCAATTTTAAATTTCCGATCACCATCGCTCTCGGCGTCGTCCTCACTGAGCCGGTCGGCGCTTTGATCGCTCTGAAGCTTACACACACGCCACTCAGCGTTTCGAGCGCTCTTGGACTGCTCGCGCTTCTCGGCGTCTCCGTCGAAACCGCCGTCATTCTGGTCAGCTACATCAACAAGCTGCGCCTCGAAGGCAAAAACGTCCGTGAAGCAACGCTGGAGGCTTCGCTGCTCCGCCTTCGGCCGATCATGATGACCGCGCTCGTCGCCTGCCTCGGACTTCTTCCCGCCGCCATGTCCACGGGTGTTGGCAGCGACACGCAAAAGCCCTTCGCCATCGTGGTCGTCGCAGGTCTTCTTTCCCGTTTGTTGCTCGGCTTCTTCGTAAACCCCGTCCTCTACGAACTCGTCGCGCGCGAGGGCGACGTCCTGCAAGTGTAAATGTCCCGTTTCTCACTGGCCGGAAGGCAGGACGTGTGATAGAAGTTGACCCACGAGAAGGGTCCTGCCGATGGCAAAAACTAAGAACAACGGCATTCCACGCCGCGATTTCCTGCGCAACGCAGCTGTTGGTGCGGCGGCGCTCGCCGCAGCACCCGCATTGCCGGCAAAGCAGCCGGTGCCGGAGCGTTGCGTAACTCCACCGCCGGCGATGTCCCCGGCTGCCGAAGTTGAAACGCCTTCCCGCGCGGAAGTCCTCACTGTGGACCGCACCGGCTCCGACTTCATGGTCGACGTCATCAAATCGCTCAACATCGAGTACATCTGCTCGAATCCCGGCTCCAGTTTCCGCGGTCTGCACGAATCGATCATCAATTACGGTGGGAACAAGAATCCCGAATTCATCACCTGCCTCCATGAAGAATCGGCTGTGGGTATGGCGCACGGTTACGCCAAGATTGAAGGCAAGCCGCTTCTGGTCTTCGCGCACGGCACTGTCGGCCTGCAGCACGCTTCGATGGCTGTCTACAACGCGTATTGCGACTACGTTCCGCTAATCGTCATCGGCGGAAACATTATTGACGCCACGAAGCGAATGCCACCCGTCGAATGGACGCACAGCGTGCAGGATGCTGCGGCCATGCTTCGCGACTACACGAAGTGGGACGACCTTCCGGTTTCGCTCCCGCAATTTGCAGAGTCGGCTGTCCGCGCCTACAAAATCGCCATGACGCCGCCGATGATGCCGGTGGTGCTGATCGCCGACGGCGAGTTGCAGGAAAATCCAATTCCCACCGACGCGAAACTGAACATCCCGAGCCTTACTCTGGCGACACCCCCGCAAGGAGACTCCGCCGCGGTTGCGGAGGCCGCGCGTTTGCTGGTGGCCGCTGAAAACCCTGTCTTGATCGTCGACCGTGCGGCACGCACCGCGGCGGGCATGGCGCTTCTCGTCGAACTCGCGGAGGCACTGCAAGCCCCGGTCGTGGACATGGGCGGGCGCATGAATTTTCCGACTCGCCACCCACTCAACCAGACGTGGCGCGCGCGCGAAGAAATTGGGAACGCCGACGTGATTCTCGGCCTCGAACTGGCCGACTTCTGGGGCGCGATCCATTCCTACCGCGATCAGATGGAGCGCACTTCACAACTTCTTACGAAACCCGGCGCAAAGCTGATCAGCATCAGCTCCACCGGATTATTTTTCAAAAGCAATTATCAGAATTTCCAGCGCTATCCCGAAGTGAATCTGGACATGGCCGCCGATGCCCAGGCCACGCTTCCCTCTTTAATCGAGGCTGTGAAAAGACAGCTTCCCGCCGGCCGCAAGAGCGCTCTGCAGGATCGCGGCTCGAGGCTCGCAGCTGCGCATCAGCAAACCCTGCAAAACGCGCGCGAATCGGGCACCTATGCGTGGGATGCAAGCCCGATCAGCACGGCTCGCATGTGCGCGGAACTCTGGGCGCAAATCAAGGAGGAAGATTGGTCGTTGGTTTCAACCATACAGTTCGTAAGCCGCTGGCCCATGAAGCTGTGGAATTTTGACAAGTATTACCAGTTCATCGGCGGCTCGGGCGGCTATGGCGTCGGTTACGGCGCGCCGTCCGCAGTCGGCGCGGCTCTCGCCAACCGCAAGCACGGCCGCGTGTCCGTGAATATCCAGTGCGACGGCGACCTGATGTACGCGCCGGGAGTTCTCTGGACCGCCGCGCACCACCGCATTCCGCTGCTGACGATCATGCACAACAACCGCGCCTATCATCAGGAAGTGATGCAGGTGCAGATTATGGCGGATCGCCACAGCCGCGGCATCGATCGCGCAATAATCGGCACCACCATCGACGATCCCGGCATCGACTACGCGAAGCTCGCGCAAGGCCTGGGCATGTATGCGGAAGGCCCGATTTCCGATCCCAAGGATCTTGGGCCCGCGATTCACCGCGCGCTCGATGTCGTCAAACGCGGTGAGCCGGCGCTGGTGGATGTTCACACCCAACCGCGCTAGAGGATGGATGATGAGGACAGATAGAATCCGCATCTGCATTGCGATCGCGGCCGCCCTTTTGGCCATGCCGATTGCCGTGCCATGCAAGGCACCAGGCGCAACCCGCAGCTGGGAGCAGTCGAGCAAAGTTTCGACTGGCGACGCACAAAAAGGAAAACGCGTCTTCGAAAATCTCGGCTGTGACAAATGCCACGGCTCGGAAGGAGAAGGCGTTGCGGGAATGGGACAAAACGGCGGCGTACCGCGAATCGCTTCCACGTCGCTCACCCTTCCAGCTTTTATTCAACTGGTTCGCAAGCCGAAAAACCTGATGCCGCCGTTTGGCATCGACAAAGCGTCGGACTCGGACCTGGCCGACGTCTACGCCTTTCTGCAAACGCTGAAGCCGTCAGCGAAACAAGAATCACCAATTGCGGCGAATCCCAGTAATGGCCAACGCCTCTTCGTTAAAGATGGCTGTTATGAATGCCACGGCTATCTCGGTCAAGGCTCCACATCAACGGGCGGCACGCGCCTCGGCCCGCCGCAGATTCCGCTCTCCGCCTTCGTCAGCTACGTTCGCGCGCCAACCGGCCAGATGCCGCCCTATACCGTGAAAGCGATCTCCAACGAAGATCTCGCCGAGATCTTCAATTTCCTGAAATCCGTTCCGCCACCGCCGCCACTAAAATCCATCTCAATCCTGAACCAGTAACTCGGTGGCGATCCCGCAAACGAACAGTTTCTACTTGTAGGGGCGGGGCTTGCCCCGCCCTCCTTGGGTTATACTTTTTGGGACGCCGTTCGCAGTGTCCTACGCCCGCTTTGCCATCAATTCCGGCAAAGCTTTCTCCAAACAATACTCCGGCCGGCGAAAGAAACTCGGCAGCGCGGACAAGCGTTGCTGTAGTTTCTCGAAGTGGTCCGCTCGCACCGTAACGTGCCCCAGCTTTCTCCCCGCGCGCGGCTCTTTCCCGTAAAGATGCAGGTGCGCGTTCGAAACGTTCAGCACTTCCGCGCTTTCCGGAATTTCGCCGATCAGGTTGATCATCGCGGATACGCCCACCGCCGCCGTCGAGCCCAGCGGCATCCCCAGAATCGCGCGCAAATGATTTTCAAACTGGCTGGTCACCGCGCCTTCAATCGTCCAGTGGCCGGAATTGTGAACTCGCGGCGCCATTTCATTTGCCAGCAGCCGCCCGCCAACTTCAAAAAACTCGATGCACAACACACCGACGTATCCAAGCGCTTCAAGCACCTTCCGCGCCGCGAGTTCCGCTTCCTGCTGCAGGCTCGCCGTCAGGTTCGGCGCCGGAGCCAGCGACAATCGCAGAATTCCGCCGCGATGGTGATTCTCAATCAGCGGATAAAACGCGATCTCTCCTCCGCGCCCGCGCACGCCAAGGATCGAAAGTTCCCGCGTGAACGGCACAAATTTCTCCAGGATCAGCGGAACATCCGGCAATTCGGCACGCGCCCTCTCAACGTCCTCCGCCGTTCGCAGCAGCCACTGCCCTTTCCCGTCGTAGCCCATCCGGCAGGTCTTCAGCATTGCCGGCAAGCCAACCTGCTTTACGGCCGAGTCCAGATCTTCCCGCTTCGCAATCTCCGCAAACTCTGTCGTCGGAATGTCCAGCTTGCGGAATAACCGCTTTTCCCGCAGCCGCTCCTGCGCCTCTTCGAGCGCCACCGCGGGTGGATACACCGGGACGCGTTCCGCCAGAAACTTCGCTGCCATCACCGGTACATTTTCGAATTCGTACGTTACGACTTCCAAGCCATGCGAAAACTTTTCCAGCGCTTGCTCGTCGTTGAAATCGGCGGTAACTCGATTGGCGATGCGGCCCACCGGCGCTTCCGGCGAGGGATCCAGAAACCGGAAGTGCAGCCCGAGCGGATAACCGGCCAGCGCCAGCATGTAGCCGAGTTGTCCTCCCCCCAGGATGCCGATGGTCATTTCTTTTTCTTTCCGGAAAGTTGCGTGTGCACCGCGTTCAGCGCCTTCCGCGCCGCCGCGGCCGGGTCGGGCTGTGAGAGGACTTTCTTCGTCTGCGTAATTCGAAACGCACGGAGCGATTCACGAATCAGCGGGTGCTTGCTTCCCAAAATCGCCGCGGCCAGCAGCGCCGCATTCATCGCGCCCGCCTTGCCGATCGCCAGCGTGCCCACGGGAATGCCCCCCGGCATCTGCGCGATCGAAAGCAGCGAATCCAATCCCTTCAGCGCCTTCGATTCCACCGGCACTCCCAGCACCGGGAGCACCGTTTTCGACGCGGCCATTCCCGGCAGATGCGCCGCGCCGCCAGCCCCCGCAATGATCACTTCAATCCCGCGCTTTTCGGCGCTCGCCGCGTATTCGAAAAGCAGGTCCGGTGTGCGATGCGCCGAAACGACGCGCGTCTCGTGCGGCACGCCTAGCTCACGCAGCGTGTTCGCAGCGTGCTCCATCGTTTCCCAATCAGAGGTAGAGCCCATGATGATTCCCACCAGTGGCTCCGATGATTTTTTACCTGCGGCTCTCGTCTTTTTCATGCGCCGAATATTCGCCCTGGAATTTCTCTGCTCCTACAAAACAGAACGCCGGCCGCGCGGCCGGCAACAGCCCGAAAGAAGCCCCATTCTACGGTCTTTTCTATCGCGACGCGACTTTTCTACGCGCGTTCCACGCCTGCCGCAATTCGCCCACCAGGTACAGCGATCCGGTAATGAAAACGGCGTCTTCGGGCCCAGCCTTCGCCAAGGCCGATTCGAGTGCCTGCTCCGCATCCTCGATCACGGTAAATTTCCTTGCGTGGTCCCCGGCCATCTCCGCAAGCTGCCTGGCGCTGACCGCTCGCGGCGTCCCGGGTTGCGTGAAAATCACTTCGTGCGCGCGTGGAAAGAGCATCCCGGTCACTTCGTCCACCGCTTTGTCGCGCATGGCCCCAAAAATCAAGTACACCTTGCGCCCCGCAAAATTCTCGTCCAAAAACCGCGCCAACTCCCGCGCGGCCCCCGGATTGTGCGCTCCATCCAGGTACACATCTGGCCTCGTTTGCAGCCGTTCCAATCGCCCGGGCCATTCCGTCGCGGCTATGCCGGTCACAATATTTCCATCGGTAACGCGATAGCTGCGGCCCCGCAAAATTCGCGCAGCCGCAACCGCATTCAGCGCATTTTGCAATTGAAATCGCCCGGCGAGTCTTGGTTCCAGCAAGTAGCTGCTCCCACTTGCGATTTCCACCGCCGTGGCGCGCGGATAGCCGTCTTTGATTTCCTCGCCTTCCATGCGATACGCTTCGCTCGTCTCCACTATGGGACAACGAAGCTCCGCCGCTCGCTGCAAAAGCACGTGTTGCGCCTCCGGCAGTTGCGGAGCGAATACCGCTGGCACTTGCGCCTTCAAAATTCCCGCCTTCTCCCCTGCAATCTCCCGCAGCGAATGTCCCAGATAATTCTCGTGATCAAAATCAATGCGCGTGATGATGGACACCAGCGGCGTCACCACATTCGTCGCGTCGAGCCGCCCGCCCAGCCCCACCTCGATCACCGCGAACTCCACGCGTTCCCGCGCAAACGCCTCAAACGCCAGCGAGGTCACGCACTCAAAATATGTTGGATGCGCCCGCAGCTTCCCTTCCGCGAGCAACTCCTCGATCACCGCATGAATCCGCGTAAAAATCTCCGCGAACCTTTCGTCGGCAATTTCCTTTCCGGAAATGCGGATACGCTCGTTGATTCTCTCCAAATGCGGCGAAGTGTTCAGCCCGGTGCGGAAGCCCGCGTCGCGCAGAATTTTCTCAAGAAACGCCGCCGTCGATCCCTTCCCGTTCGTTCCCGCGATGTGCACACACGGATACGCGCGGTCCGGCCGGCCCAGCCGCTCCAGCAAAATGGTTATGTTTTCGAGATTGAATTTTGCCGCGGCCGCTTGCGTGGGCGCCGCCAGTTCGCGGCCCAAAGAAAGTAGATAGCGAACCGCGCTTTCGTAATTCATTTCAGGAGGTCAGCAGGTCAATTGCGCTGGAGATGAAGCCCTTCATGTCCTTGCGGTGCACCACGGCATCCAGGAAACCGTGCTCCAGCAGAAATTCCGAGCGTTGGAATCCATCCGGCAACTTCTGCCGGATCGTCTGTTCGATCACGCGCGGCCCAGCGAAACCGATCAGCGCACCGGGCTCCGCAATATTCAAATCACCCAGCATCGCGAAACTCGCCGTTACGCCGCCCGTCGTCGGGTCCGTCAACACGGAAATGTACGGCAACTTCTCCTCGTCCAGCCGCGCCAGCGCCGCGGAAACTTTCGCCAACTGCATCAGGCTGATGGTCCCCTCCATCATGCGCGCGCCGCCCGAGCACGACACCACGATCAGCGGTTGCCGCGTCTCCATGGCCATTTCGATCGCCCGCGTCACTTTTTCGCCCACCACCGCGCCCATCGAGCCGCCGATAAATCCAAATTCCATCGCGCAGCAAATCACCGGCTTGCCGTTCAATTGCCCCTCGGCGGTAATGATCGCGTCGTTCATCCCTAGTTTTTTCTGCGCTTCTTTAATCCGCCGGGCGTACGGCTTGGTGTCCACGAATTTCAGCGGATCGGTGGACACCATTCCTGCGTCGTGCTCCGTCCATTTGCCGTCAAACAACAGCTCCAGACGCCTTTTCGCGTTCACCCGGAAATGAAACTGGCATTTCGGGCAAACAAACAGGTTTTCTTCGAGGTCCTTCCGGAACACAATCGCCCGGCAGGACTCGCACTTCATCCACAGCCCTTCCGTGCGCACCCGCCGCTCTTCCGGCGGCGTGACCTGGTCGATCGATTTTTTATCCCGCTTGAACCACGACATAGATTCGTTTCTCTTGCTTCCTGTTATCTGCTCGCTGTTCGCTGCTATCCGTTCACAAAATCCCAGCCTTCTCTAAACCGCACACTCAGTAATCAATCCCCCGCTGCGCCAGTATACCCTTCGTATACGGGTGTTTCACTTCCTTCATTTCCGTCACCAGATCCGCGGCCTCCACCAGCTTCGGATGCGCGTTTCGTCCCGTGCAGATCACGTGCACCTGTTCCGGCCGTCCTGTCAGCGCCGCCACCACCTTCTCCGCGTCCAGCATTTTGTACCTGATCGTATAGTTGATCTCGTCCAGCACCACCAGATCGTATGTACCGCTGTAAATCGCGGCACGCCCCGATTCCCAACACTCTTCCGCCATCCGGATGTCTTCCGGATCCGTTTCCGCGCCCCCGATTTTTACGAACCCGCGCCCCATCGGCCGAATCTCAAACTTGTCCTTGCCAAGCATTTCCGCGGCGTCCAGTTCGCCGTAATGCCACGAGCCCTTGATGAACTGCACCATCAGCACACGTAATCCTTGCCCCACCGCGCGAAACGCCGTTCCCAAAGCGCAAGTCGTCTTGCCCTTGCCCGGTCCTGTGTAAACAATCAGCAATCCTTTTCCTTCCGGCATAACTCCGAATCCTCGTCAGGCGCGCAATTTCGTGTGGATCATTCAAGTCTGCGGAGTTGCGCCAGAAACGTCAAGCTGTGGCGCCACAATCCAGTAAGCGAAGCGCAAAATGAAAATACAGCCGGTTGTTATTGAATTCCGAGGCGTTTAACCAACTCATGCGCGACGATTCGTGCGTGCTCCATCGCCACTTCACCCAGCGACTGCTTCGCCGGGCTTTTTTTGTCTTTCAAAACGATCCACAGGCCTGGCCGGTACACTTCGTCGTCCCCGGGGCAAATCGCGCCCGTCAGTTGCGTAATCTCAAAATCGGGAACGTGGGACAGTCCCAGGTCCACCAGATGCGTGTTGTTGGGCAATGGCGGAGGGTTGCACATTAATTCCGTCAGCACGCCGCGCGCGTCGTCCACCAGATCGCGAAATCCCTGCGACACCAGCAGCCCGTCGATGTCCCGCGGAGTCGGCTGCTCGACCTGCTCCAGATCGTAATCCGGCAAGGGGTTTTCGATAGGAATTTCAATCGCCACGGAAGGCTGGTCTTTATCCGCCGCAATGCGTATGGCCATAGTTTTGATCGTTGCACATCATTCCATGGAGCGGTGCAAATCGCATCTGCCCACGGGGACAATTCGCCAACACAGCCGAGCACGCGAGCTACTTGGGGTATGGGCTCCCCGACAAAATCGCAAATGCCCGGTAAATCTGCTCCGCCAGCATCACCCGCGCCAGCTCATGCGAATACGTCATCGCGCTCAGCGAAAGTTTCTGCTTTACACGTTCCCTGAGGCCGTCGGGAAAACCATCCGCATCCCCGCACAAAAAAATCACTTCGCGTATTCCGCGGTCCCGCTGCTCGCCCAGCCACTTTGCAAACGCGTCGGAGTCGTACACCTTGCCCCCTGCATCCAGCAGCACCGAAGCCGCCGCTCGGTTTGCATCCAGCCGCTTCAGCGCTGCCGCTGCATCCCGCACTTCAAGGATTTCAATGGGGCACGACCGCGAAATGCGCTTCCCATAGTCGTCAAGAGCCGCAATCATCTCCGGCCGCCGCGTCTTCCCCAGCATCAGCAGGCAAATCTTCATCCCGCGAGTCTACCCCAGTGGCACAGCCATTCCTGGCTGTGCTCTTGATTTTTCTTTAGGAGGCCGGGGTTTCAGCCCCGGCATAACCTGTCCGATGAGAATGGGCTTTAGCTGTGGTGTCTCAAGAGGTTGTTTACATCGAGGCCAGACCGGGAAATGGGCGGCGACTGGTTGAGACTAGCATGAGGTCGATGCCAGTTGTAGCTGTGAATCCACGGAGACA